>Ga0209517_10001126_pt1 | contig 41760 bp, 40 predicted proteins | sample PeaSoiMetSII2010_FD_187695 | JGI IMG/M metagenome (GOLD analysis project Ga0209517, IMG submission 187695) | Peat soil microbial communities from Weissenstadt, Germany - SII-2010 (SPAdes) (version 2) | ecosystem: Environmental > Terrestrial > Soil > Wetlands > Peat | place: Germany...
CCAGCGGTATCCCGAGGATTATGACGGCATCATTGCGGGTGCGCCGGCGGTCGATTACACGGGGCTGATGCTGGAGTTCAACTGGAACGAAAGGGTGCTGCTTGAATCGGACGCGACCTATATTCCCGCTTCGAAATTGCCGCTGATCGCGAAAGCGGTAGTCGCGCAGTGCGATGCGCAGGATGGGTTGAAGGACGGTTTGATTTCTCAGCCCCAGAAATGCAAGTTCGATCCGGCAAGTTTGAAGTGCGCGAGCGCAGATAGCGCAGATTGCCTGACTTCGGCTCAGGTAGACACGTTGAAGAAGCTGTACGCCGGACCCGGCCGGCGAGTGTTTCCAGGAATGCCGATCGGTCATGAGGACTCGCCGAATTACGCCGCGTATGTTTTCGGCAACGTGCAGCCGGTCGCGCTCCCGAGCGGCTTGCTGACGTTTCCTGGCGACTATGTGAAGAACGCGTCGGCGGCTCCGTACGATTTCGCGTTCCAGCAGGAATTCCTGCGCTATCTGGCCTTCGAGAAGAGCGATCCGAATTACGATTGGCGTTCGCTGAACCTTCCGAAAGACTTGTCCACGATTGCGGTGCTCGCGAAAATTCACAATGCGGTCGATCCGGATATGTCGCGGTTCAAGAAGCACGGAGGGAAGCTGATCATCTATAACGGCTGGGCCGACCCGGTGATGCCGCCGATGAGGATCGTCGAGTACTACGAAAAAGTCGAGAGCGTCATGGGCGCGGAGCAGACCAAGTCTTTCGCACGTCTGTTCCTGGCGCCGGGCATGAATCATTGCGGCGGAGGCCCTGGCCCCAACTCGCTCGATTCGCTCGGTGCGCTGGAGCGTTGGACGGACCAGGGCAGCCCGCCGGATCAAATCGTCGCGTCGCATTCGACCAATCGAGTGGTCGACCGGACGCGTCCGCTATGCCCGTATCCGCAAGTGGCGAAGTGGAAGGGAACGGGCAGCATCGACGAGGCTGCGAACTTCGTCTGTGCAAATCCTTAGGCGGTTTTCTTACCCATCGCGCATACCGTCGAAACCGGCTTCATCGGCCGCGATTCGCAGCGCACTTCGGAGAAACCAGCCTTCTTCATCGCATCGGCGAGTCCTTTGCCCGCCTGATGCGCATGATCTTCGGTTGCGCCTTTGTTCCTGGGCTGCACCGCCAGCGCGGCCCATCCGCCGGGCTTCAACACACGCCCGACCTCGGTGAGAGTGCCCACCGAATCCTTCCAGAACTGCGCCGAATTGATAGCGAAAACTTTATCGAAGTGAGCTTCAGGGTACGGCAGCTTGCTGGCGGAGCCGAGGTTCACTTGCACGCGCCCTTCGCGAATCGCCGCGGCGTTGCGTTTCGACGCCTGCTTCACCATAACGTCGGAATGATCGACGCCAGCGACGAACGCGGCCTGGCGGCTGACGCGGGCAAGATCGGCCCCGGGACCGAAACCGATTTCGAGCACGCGCTCCTCCGGCTTCAGGTCGAGTAACGCCAACACCCACTCGCTGCGGTCGCCATTATTTATCGCCATCAGATGCCCGACAAACCAGCCGACGGTTCCCTCCGGTTTGGCAAATTGTCTACGTAGATCCATACCTGTTTTAGACGACGAATGCAGGGGATTAGTTCGCTGAGTGATGATGGTATTTAACAGGTGATTCACCTCCGGGGCGTTTCCAAACAATTTGAGGGCAAGCGAAAGGTGACGGCGCTCGAGCGCGTCGACCTTTCGATTGAGCGCGGCGAAATGGTATCGATCGTGGGGCCGTCGGGTTCGGGCAAGTCGACCATGCTGAACCTGATCGGCGGGCTGGACCGGCCGAGTGAAGGCGAGATCGAAATCGACGGCTCGGCTCTGGCGAAGCTCAACGACGACGATCTGACGCGCGTGCGGCGGGACAAGATCGGCTTTATCTTCCAGTTCTTCAATCTTTTACCGACGCTTTCCTGCCTGGAAAATGTTTCCTTGCCGTTGCATCTGCGCGGCTGGCCGCGAAAGAAAATCGAAGATCGCGCGAAGGAGCTGCTGGACCTGGTCAAGCTCGGCGAGCGCATGGATCATCTGCCCGACGAGCTTTCAGGAGGCGAGCGGCAGCGCGTCGCCATCGCACGGGCGCTCAGCGTTTATCCTCCGATTCTGCTTGCCGACGAGCCGACCGGTAACCTTGACACGCATACTGGGTATGACATTCTGAAGCTGATTCGCGACCTGCACGAGAGACTCGGGTCCACCGTGCTGATCGTTACGCATGATCCGGCGGTCGCGGAGAGCTGCGCGCGCACGATTCATATTCGCGACGGCCACGTGTTTCAGGACGTGCGCCGATGATCCTGCTGCGCCTGATCAGTTGGCCGTATGCGCGCAAGTATCTGCTGCGAACGCTGCTGACTACGGCTGGAATCGTTCTGGGCGTCGCGGTGTTCGTGGGGATGCACACCGCCAATGAAAGCGTGCTGGCGGCGTTCCACCAGACCATCGACCGGATCGCGGGACAGACGCAGATTCAGATTTCCGCAGGCGAACCTGGATTTTCAGAAGACGTGCTCGAAAAAGTCCAGAATGTTTCGGAGGTACGCGCGGCTTCGCCCGTGATCGAAGCGACGGTCTCGACGGATCAAGGCAATCTGCTGATTCTGGGTGTCGATATGCTGGGCGATCGCAGCTTGCGTACGTACGATCTGGAAGGCGCAGACACGGCACTCGACGATCCATTGGTGTTTCTTGCGCAACCCGACTCACTGATCGTCACCCGATCGTTTGCCGATCAGCGCGGGCTTAGAGCGAACAGCCAAATTCCCATGAAGACCATGGACGGCGAGCGCGTATTCACCGTTCGCGGCATCATGAAGCCCGGCGGCCTGGCGAGCGCGTTCGGCGGCAACCTGGCGGTGATGGATATTTACGCCGCGCAGAAAATCTTCGGACGCGGACGGCGGTTCGACCGGATCGACGTGGCATTGCAGGACGGCGTGACGCTGGAGCAGGGAATCGCGAAACTGCGCAGTGCCATTGGGCCGGGATTTCAGATTGAGCCGCCCAGCTCGCGCGGCCAGCAGTTCGAAGCGACTTCGCGAATTTACGCGCTCGCCTCCGACATCACCAGCGTGTTCGCGCTGTTCATCGGGATGTTCATCATCTACAACACCTTCGCGATCGCGGTGACGCAGAGGCGCGCGGAGATTGGAATTTTGCGCGCGCTGGGCGCGACTCGCGGGCAGATTCGCACGCTTTTCTTGACGGAAAGCGCCATCACGGGACTGGTGGGAACTTTGGCTGGAGTCGCGTTCGGCGTCGCGATGGCGCGGGGGATGGCGGGATATATTGGCGGGCTGCTCGAAGAAGTTTATGGGGTTTCGCAGAGTGGTGGAAACATCGAAATCGCGCCGTGGCTGATCCCCGCCGCGGTCGCGATGGGGCTCGCCACCAGTCTGATCGCGGCGGTGATTCCAGCGCGCGCGGCGGCGTTCGTCGATCCGGTAAAGGCGCTGCAAAAGGGCAGTTTTCAATCGCTTGGCGAAGGCGAAAGCGGGTTGCGCCGGCGTTGGGCGATCGTTTGCGCGGTGTTGTCCGTGATCGCGCTGGCGTTGACTCGAGACACGCTGGTTTTCTACGCGGGATACCTGCTGGCAGTGCTGGCGGCAGTGCTGCTCGCGCCGGCAATGGCGTTAGGGTTGGCGCGCGCGCTGCGTCCTTTGCTGGCCAGGATTCGACCAGTGGAAGGCGCACTGGCCGCCGACAGCTTGATTCAAGGTCCGCGGCGAACTTCGGGAACCGTAGCCGCGTTGATGCTTTCGCTGGCGCTGGTGATTTCGCTCGGCGGGCTGGCGCGGTCGAGCTACAACTCGCTTTCGGAGTGGATGCGCATCGCGTTGAATCCGGATCTGTTTGTGACCACCGCGGAAAGCGTGACCGCGCGAACTTTTGTGTTCCCTGCATCGCTGGGCGAAGGGCTCCGCGCCATCGACGGGGTCGGGGAGGTGCAACTGGTGCGCAGCGTCCGCGTGCTGGTCAGGAATACGCCGATCATGGTGGTGGCGACCGATGTGGGCTCGCTCGCGCGGCGGGCGAAACTGCCGCCGGTGGAAGGCGATTCCGAGGAGATGTACCGGTTGACCGCGGAAGGCAAAGGCGTACTCGCGTCGGAAAACTTCGCTCGATTGCAGGGCGTGCGAATGGGTGAGATGTTGGAAATCTCCGCGCCCGAGGGCACGCTGAAGCTGCCGGTGGTCGGCATCGTGCGCGATTTTTCGGATCAGCAAGGCAGCCTTCTGATGCAGCGCGAAGTTTTTGTGAAGTACTGGCGCGACGATTCCGTGAACGTCTTCCGAATCTATCTGAAGCCGGGCGCTAAAGAGGCCGAAGTGCGCCAGCGGATCCTGGATGCCTTCGGGTCGCGGCAGAGATTGTTCGTACTCACCAATCGCGATCTGCGAAACTACGTGATTCGCCTTACCGATCAGTGGTTCGGCCTGACCTACGTGCAGATCGCAGTCGCGGTGCTGGTGGCTGTGCTGGGAATCGTCAACGCGTTAACGGTTTCGATCACGGACCGGCGGCGCGAGATCGGCGTGCTGCGCGCGGTGGGTGGAACGCGCCAGCAGGTTCGTCATACGGTATGGATGGAGGCGATGGGCGTCGGAATGATCGGGCTGATCCTCGGCCTAGCGCTGGGCGCGATTCAGCTTTACTACAGCGTGGAAATTGCGCGCCGCGATTTGATTGGCATCGATATCGGATATTCCTATCCGGTCCAAACCGCGCTGGCGCTGGCTCCGGTGATTCTGTTTGCCGCGTTTCTCGCCGCGCTGGGGCCGGCTGAGAGCGCCGTGCGAGGATCGTTAGTCGAGGCTTTGGAATATGAATAGGCTGACGCTGTTGATGCTGGCGATATCGGCGTCCGCGTTCGCGCAGGACCCGCGCCAGATCATTGAAGAGGTCCAGAAACGGACGAGATCAAACTCGCAGCGCTATGCGGGGACGCTCGAAGTGATGGGCGGCGAGAGCCGGATCGCGATTAAGAAATGGGTGTTCGAGCGGCTGGGATCTTTCGGACAAAGCAAGGCTGTGCTGCGCTTCACGGCTCCCGCCGAAGTGAAAGGCGTCGCGCTGCTGATCGTGAATCATCCCGATCGCGCCAGTGATCAGTGGATGTGGCGGCCGAATATCGGGCGCGACCAGCGCATCGCCTTGCAGGATCGCTCGACCCGATTTTTCGGCACAGATTTCAGCTTTGAAGATCTCGAAGAGAGGGATGTCGATCAGTTCGATTTCAAGCTGCTGGGCGATGAAGGCGGGGCGTGGAAGATCGAATCGAGGCCGCGGAAGTCGTCGCAGTATACGCATTCCATCATGTGGGTGAAGAAGGACAACTACACGATCACCAAGGTGGAAGCCTACAACAAGAACGGCCTGGCGCGCGTCATCGACTATCGCGATTTCGAGCAGGTGAAAGGAATCTGGACAGCGCGCACGACCGAGGTGTTCGACGTCGGGCGAAAAAGCCATACCATTCTGAAGTTCGACAAGCTGGAATACGATTTGCCGCTGAAGGACGACGAATTTACGGTGCAGGCGTTGCGGCGCGAGTCATGATCCCGCTGTTATTCACGATCCTGGCCCAAAATTTCGAGCAGCGCGGCTTTATCGACAACAGCACTACGTTTTATCCTCAGACTGCCCTGAACGACCCGGCGCAGATCGTGAACGAAACCCTGTTTCGATGGGAGGTTTCGTACAAAGTCACGCCGTGGCTGAAACTTTCGGGAGCGGTCGACGCCACGACGGACACTCACCAGCAGGTGGAGCGCGCTTTGCGGCTCGATTTCGACGACCGGTCGATCCAGAGGCCGGCTTTTTCGCTTCGGCGCTACAGCGCGACGCTTCACAAGGGGAAATTCACAGCCGAGCTCGGGCGTCAGTTCATTCGATGGGGAAAGGCGGACATTCTCAACCCCACAGATCGATTCGCACCGAAGGATTATCTCAGCAATGTGGTCGACGCCGATTTTCTGGGCGTGATCGCCGCGCGGGTCACCATCGAATCGGGTAACAACACTTACGATCTGGTGTGGCAGCCCTGGTTTACGCCGAGCCGCACGCCGCTGCTCGACCAGCGCTGGACCGTCGTGCCTGCGCAGGCTCAGGGAGTAACACTTGACGATCTGGGAGCGCGCTATCCCGGCGGGTCGCAATATGGGGCTCGTTGGAATCATGTCGGGTCGGGTTACGAATATTCGTTCTGCTTCTTCGACGGGTTCAACAATCTGCCGCTTTTTTCCACTACGTTCGATGCCGTGACGAATACAGCCGGCTTGCAGCGCTACTATCCCGAGCTGCGGCTGTATGGAGCGGACGCGGCCGTGCCGCTGCGTTGGTTCACGGTCAAAGGCGAAGCCGCTTACTTCAGCTCGACCACGCCCGACACAGATCAGTACGCGTTATATGTCATCCAACTCGAACGTCAGGTGAAGGAGTGGTCCTTCGTGGGCGGATACGCCGGCGAAATTCTAACGCGCGCAGGGAACCCGCTCGAATTCGCGCCGGATCGTGGGTTTGCTCGATCCTTCGTCGGCCGCGCCGGCTGGACCATCGACGCGAACCGGAGTTTGGCGATCTCGGCCGCTGTTCGTGCGGCTGGATCTTTTACTCGCTTCGAGTATTCGCAAACTTATGGACAGCACTGGCGCGCGACCGCAGCGCTCGCCTGGATTCGCGGTGACATGACGGATTTTATCGGAGAATATCGCCGCAATTCTTACGCATCGCTTGGGATCAGATATAGTTTTTAGTATGAGCCGCCGGGCCAGATTCGCGCTGCTGATCTTCGGATTCGCAACCGCGTTCGGTTTGCTGGAGTTCGCCTACCGGTATCTCGACGTGCTGACGCGGCAGGAGCATGAGTCGCCTCTGATCAAGCTGATCGAGGAAATGACCGGCGCCTACAGCGCGTTCATGTGGGTTCCGGCCGTCATTTGGGTTACGCGCCGATATCCGCTGGACGCCCGGCGTTGGCTGCGCAATCTTCCCAAACACCTGCTTCTGCTAACGGTGGCAGCCTTCACGGCCACGTCCTTCATGTGGGGCTCGCGAGTCCTGTTGTTTCCGCTATTCGGACTGGGCCCTTACGATTACGGAGCCATGCCGACCCGTTATTTTATGGAATTTCCCGTCCAGGCGATCGGCTACATCATCACGATGTTCATCGTTCGTTTCTACGACGCGCAGGTCCGGGCGACTCAGCTCGAAAAGAGTCTGGCGCAGGCACAGCTTCACAATCTGAGGCTCCAGCTTCAGCCCCACTTTCTGTTTAATACACTGAACACAATTTCTTCGGTGATGTACGAAGACGTTCGCGTGGCCGACCGTATGATCGCGCGCCTGAGCGATCTGCTGCGCATGAGCCTGGAGCAGGGCGGGTCCCAGGAAGTAACGCTGGAGCGTGAAATGGAATTTCTACGTCTGTATGTCGAGACCATGAAGGCGCGTTTCGAAGAGCGCTTGAACGTGCAGGTCGACGTGGACGCGGATGCCCATCAGGCTCTGGTGCCACCGCTGCTGCTTCAGCCCCTGGTCGAAAACTCGATTCGCCATGGCGCCGATCCCGCATCGTCAATCGTGGATGTGCGCGTCAGGGCGCATCGATCCAATGGCGCGCTGGTTCTGGAAGTCCGCGATCACGGCCCGGGGCTGGCGGGCGCAAAAGATACCGCGTTGCATAAAGGCGTGGGTTTGTCGAACACGGCGGAGCGTTTGGAGCGCCTGTACGGCGGGTCCCATCACATCGACCTTCAGAACGCTGCGGACGGCGGGCTGGTGGTGACGCTCCAGGTTCCGTTTCATGTCGATCAAACTGCTGCTGGTCGATGATGAGCGTCCGGCGCGGCGCAAGATGCTGCGATACCTGGAAGCCGCCACCGATTTCGAGGTTGTGGGCGAAGCGGACGACGGAGTGCAGGCCATCGCAGCTGTGGAACGCCTGCGCCCAGACGTGGTCTTTCTCGATGTGCAGATGCCAAAGGTTGACGGATTCCAGGTAGCTTCGTCGCTGAAGCCGCCGCTCCCGAACATCGTCTTCCTCACCGCGCATGACCAGTTCGCACTGAAAGCGTTCGAGGTGCACGCCGTCGATTATTTGCTGAAGCCATACGATGAGGATCGTTTCCGCAAAATGCTCGATCGCGTGCGAGGGCGCAGGCAACCTCAGGGCGATCACGCGCTGGTTGAGAGACTTCAGCGGCTGCTGGCGGAAGTGCAGTCTACGCCGCGTTACGCAGATCGGGTCCTGGTGACCGAAAACGAGCGCGCATATTTTGTCCCGGTGGCTCAAATCGATTGGGTGGAAGGCGCTCGGAACTATGTAATGCTGCACGCGTCCGGGAAGACACACACGTTACGGGGAACTCTGGACGGTCTGTTGAAGAAATTAGATCCGGCGTCGTTCGTGCGCGTGAATCGGTCGACCATCGTGCGCCTGGATAGCATTCGCGAGCTTCAGCCCTGGTTCCACGGCGAATACAAAATCGCCATGAAAGACGGCGCAACTATTACCTGGAGCCGACGCTATGTCGCCAACGGGTTTCCAGACCGAATCCTGCGTTGAGTCACTTCTGCTAAGATTCTCGGCATGCAAGGTAACGACAAGGTTTTGCAATGTTTGGGAGAAGCCCTCAAGGCCGAGCTTACGGCCATTAACCAGTATTTCCTGCATGCCAAAATGTGTGAAAACTGGGGATATTCTCGTCTGGGCGGCTATTATCGCAAGGAATCCATCGAAGAAATGGTGCACGCCGAAAAGCTCATCAACCGGATTCTGTTCCTGGATGGCGCCCCGAACATGACCGACATCGGCCCCATTAACATCGGCAAAAACGTGAAAGCGATGTTCGAAAGCGACCTGGCGCTGGAGATGCACGCCGTAAGCCACCTGAACGGCGCGATTAAGATCGCGGTGGCCGCCGGCGACAACGCTTCGCGCGCGTTGTTCGAACAGATCCTGGCGCAGGAAGAAGACCACGTGGATCACCTGGAGGGGCAACTGCACGCCATCCATGAGACGGGCCTCGACAACTATCTGGCGCAGCAGCTTCATAAAGGAGAGGAAAAAGACTAGCGCTGCTAGGATGAAAACGTGACGTGTTGTCTTCTCATTTTGGTCGCTGCGGCCGCCTTCGCGCAGGATTTTTCAGAGATCAAGGTTGAGAAGATCGCCGACGGCTTGCATTTCGCCGAGGGGCCGGCGTGGTCGCCTGAAGGGTTTCTGGTTTTCAGCGATACCGTCACCAACAAGCTGCACAAGTTCGTTCCAGGCAAGGGCGATTCTGAGTTGGCCACCGTCGCCGGGGGGCCGAACGGGAATGCGTACGATTCGCAGGGACGGCTGTACACCTGCGAATTCCGCCAGCGGCGCGTGACGCGCACCTCGAAGAACGGTAAACAGGATGTGCTCGCGTCGCGTTTTGAGGGAAAACGGCTGAACGCGCCCAACGACATCGTGGTGCGGCATGACGGCCACGTTTACTTCACCGATCCCGCCTTCGGCAACCAGGAAGACACCCGCGAGCTGGACTTTAACGGCGTATTTCACATCAGCCCAAAAGGCGAGCTGGACTTGGTAGCGAAATGGAAGACCCGGCCCAACGGCATCGCGCTTTCGCCGAACGGCCGCACGCTGTACGTGAGCGATTCCGATGCGCGCTGCGTGCGCGCTTATGACCTGGACCGCGGCGGCGCGGCTTCCGGGGAACGCGTGCTGATCGAGAAGATTCCCGGCGTTCCCGATGGAGTTCGCACCGATGAAAAAGGAAACATCTATGTTGCGGCGAAGGCTCTGTACGTGTACTCGCCACAAGCCCAGTTGATCGGCCATATTGAGCTGCCGGAGACGCCCTCGAATCTCGCGTTTGGCGACGGCGATCTTCAGACGCTGTTCATCACCGCGCGATCCACGCTCTATCGGGTCAGAATCGGCGTGAAGGGGTCTTCCAATTAATCGCCGATACCCGAGGCATCCGCTGTTGGGGGTCGGCGCTTTGATCTTCCGGCGTGGGTCGATTCTGCTGGTCGAGCGGGGACGTGAGCCGTTGAAGGGATACTGGTCGTTGCCGGGCGGCCTGGTGGAAACCGGAGAACTCCTGGGCGACGCGATCCAGCGTGAAGTCTTCGAGGAAACGGGCCTTCGCGTGAAGCCGGTCGAGAAATTCGAAATCTTCGAGCGAATCATGCGCGACGCCTCCGGACGAGCCGAATATCATTACGTTCTAGTCGATTACGTGTGTAAAGTGGTGGGTGGGGAGCTTCGTGCGGGGGACGACGTCAACCGCGTGGAGTGGGTGAGACACGGCTTGCTGGCCAATTATCGGCTGACCGAAGGAACCCTCGGAGTTATAGAAAAAGCATTCGATGCACGCGGAAAACGTTCTTGAATTCGAAGCTCTGCGGGCGCTGGTAGGCCGCTACCTGCGCAGCATGCTGGGGCGATCCGAATTAGCCCAGGTCACGCCGGTTTCGGATCGCGATGTTATCGAATCCGCGCTGGCCGATACTGCCGAAGCCATCGAATATCTGCGCGCGGCGTCCCAGCCGCAGGCAGCCACGCGCGGCGCGGCGATCCGGGTCCGCTTCGATGAAGTGGCCGATCCTGGACCTGCCGTCGCGCGGCTGCGCATCGAGGGCCCGACCCTTGAAGCGACCGAAATCTTCGAGCTCGGACGATTGCTCGACTTGGCGGCGGAAGCGCGGGGAATTTTGCTCGCCGCCCGCGATCGTTTTCCGCGCCTGGGCCGGCACGCTTCGGCTATCGTCGATCTACATGAGCTGGTCAACGATCTGCGTGGGAAAATTCTTCCCGATGGCAGCGTTGCCGATCATGCCAGCGTCGCGCTGGCTCGGTTGCGCCGCGAAGTCGAGAAGCAGCGGCAGCTGATTCAGCAATCGCTCGAACGTTTTCTGCGTGCGCATCACGAAGACGGCACGTTGCAGGAGGATTTCGTCACCATCCGCAACGATCGCTTCGTGGTTCCCGTGGTTACCGGGCGCGAGCGGCGCGTCGACGGCGTGATTCACGGCGCCAGCGGCAGCGGCCACACCCTGTTCGTCGAACCGCTGGAAACCATCGACCTGAACAACGAGATGGTCCGGCTTCGCGAAGAGGAGCTGCGCGAGGTTCACCGCATCCTGCGTGAATTTACCGCTCGACTGCGAACGCACGCAGTGGAGATCGCCGCGACCGCTTCAGCGCTCGGCGAATTGGAACTTCTGTTTGCAAAAGCGGAGTTCGCCATCGATTTCAATTGCACGGTTCCGCGGCTCAGTCCGCCCGAAGCGCGCGTATTGATCTTGCGCGAGGCGCGCCATCCTCTGCTCGCGGACATTTTCCGCACCCAGCGGAAAACGGTCGTACCCGTGTCGCTTTCGCTAGATGAATCGACGCGCACGTTGTTAATCAGCGGTCCCAATACAGGCGGAAAGACCGTAGCGCTCAAAACCGTGGGATTGCTCGCGCTGATGACGCAAGCGGGCCTTCCGGTGCCCGCGACCGACGCGGAGTTTCCGCTGTTCGACGAAGTTCTGGCCGATATCGGCGATCATCAATCGATTCAGGAGAGCCTCAGTTCGTTTTCGGCTCACATGGTGATGCTGCGGACCATGCTGGAGCGCGCTACACCGGATTCTCTGGTGTTGGTCGACGAGCTGGGCCGCGCCACCGATCCCGAAGAAGGAGGCGCGCTGGGAGTCGCGGTGCTCGAAGCGTTCCGCCGTCATGGCGCCTTTACTCTCGCCTCAACACATCTGATGGCGATGAAGGTCTATGGCGCGTCCACTCCTGGTGTTCGCAACGGCTCCATGGGATTCGACGAAGAAACGCTGGAGCCGACCTACGTTCTGAGGCTCGGCGCCCCGGGGAAATCGGCGGGCCTCGATATCGCAAGCCGCCTTGGCTTCGATCCGGCGTTGATTGCAGAGGCGCGTTCTCGGATGACCACCACGGAGCGCGACGTTTCCCAATTCCTGGCCGAGCTTCATGCTCGCATCGATGCCCTGGAACAGGAGCGGCGCGATATTGCGGCCCGCGCGCACGTGCTCGAGCAGCGCGAGCATTCGCTCGAACAGACTTGGGAGCGGCGCTACGCCGCCAAAATTCGCGAATTGGAGCAACAGGCGGCGTCGCTTGCGGCGCAGTTCGAACAGCGCGCGCAGGAAACGCTCGGCGACCTGAGCCAGAAGGCCCGCGCGAAAGTCGCCAGGACCAAACGGGAATATCAGGAATCTGTGGAAACCATCGCGCCCGCAGCGATCCCCGCCCGGGACGCCACTCCTCGACTCAAACTCGAAGCCGGCGCACGTGTGCACCTCAAAGGGATTCGGCAGCCGGCGACGGTCCGCCGTTTGCTCACGGGAGACCTGATCGAAGTGGACGCCGGCTTTCTCAAAATGCAGGTTTCCTCTTCGGACGTCGAGGAAGTTCTTCCGCCGTCGGGCTCCGCGGCCCGTCCGTCGGTCAGTTTCCAGCAAGGGCCCAGCTTCGATGCTTCCTATCGCGAAATCAACGTGATCGGGCAACGCGCGGAAGCCGCGGTGGAGCAAGTCGACAAGATGCTGGACAACGCGGCGCTGGCGCAAGTGGAACGCGTTCGCATCGTGCACGGCCACGGCATGGGGATTCTGAAAAAGGCCATCGCGGATCTTTTGAAACAGAATCCTCACGTCGAAAAGTTTTATTTCGCGGCACCGGAACAGGGCGGCTCCGGCGCGACCATCGTCGAGTTGAAGTAGCGCCTGTTAAAATTAAATTCCCCCATGGAAATGGATCAAAAGCCGGCGTCGACTCCAGCATTGGATAAGGTCTACGAGCCACAGAAGTTTGAGCCGGTGTGGGCGAACTGGTGGGTGGATTCTCATCTGTTCAGCCCTGAGGCGCACCCGGGCGAGCCGTATTTCTCGCTGGTCATTCCTCCGCCGAACGTCACGGGCGCGCTGCACATCGGCCACATGTTCGAGCATTCGATCATCGACGCGCAGGTGCGTTGGCAGCGGATGCGCGGCTTGAATACGCTGTGGCTGCCGGGCACCGATCACGCCGGCATCTCCACGCAGATCATGGTGGAACGACAACTGAAAGAAGAGGGTCTGACCAAGCACGACCTGGGCCGCGAGAAATTCGAAGCTCGCGTGTGGCAATGGAAGGAGCAGTACGGCGGCCGAATCCTGGAACAGATGAAGCGCGAGGGGGTCAGCGTCGACTGGACGCGCCTTCGCTTCACCCTCGATCCAGGCTTGTCCCGCGCCGTTCGCGAAGCCTTCGTGCGCTTGTACGACAAGGGTTTCATTTATCGCGGCGAATACATGGTCAACTGGTGCCCGCGCTGCCAGACCGCGCTTTCCGATCTGGAAGCGATTCCCGAAGAAACCGACGGCAGCCTGTGGTACATCCGCTACCCGGTGAACGGGAGTTCGGTGAGGCTGGTGGTCGCGACCACGCGTCCGGAGACGATGCTCGGCGACACCGCGGTAGCAATTCACCCCGGCGATCCACGTGCGGATGAGCTCGCGCGAAAAACCGCGCAACTTCCATTGATGGACCGCGCGATTCCCATTGTTCTCGACACCATGGCCGATCCCGAGTTCGGCGCCGGAGCCGTGAAAATCACGCCCGCGCATGATCCGAACGACCTGGAAGCGGGAAAGCGCCACAATCTTCCCAGCATCAAAGTAATCGGCGAAGACGCGAAGTTGACCAGCGCGGCGGGCCGCTTCGCCGGCCTCGATCGCTTCGAAGCTCGAAAACAGGTGGTCGCTGAGCTCGAAAAACTGGGCCTGCTCGAAAAAATCGAGCCTTATAAGGTCAGCCTTCGAAAGTGCCAGCGCTGCAAGACCATCGTCGAGCCGCTGGTTTCGACCCAATGGTGGGCGAAAATGAAGCCGCTGGCCGAGCCGGCGATCAAAGCCGTGGAAGACGGACGCATCACGTTCGTCCCCGAGAACTGGTCTAAAACTTATTTCGAGTGGATGCGCAATATCCGCGACTGGTGCATTTCGCGCCAGCTCTGGTGGGGCCATCGCGTTCCCGCGTGGCACTGCGCCGCTTGCAAGGGCGTAACGGTCGCGCGCGAAACCCCGGCTGCATGTTCGCATTGTGGGTCGCTGAACATCGAGCAGGATACGGATGTGCTCGATACATGGTTCAGCTCCGGCCTGTGGCCGTTTTCGACGCTCGGCTGGCCGGACGATACCGTGGACCTGCGCGCATTTTATCCGACCACGCTGCTGGTGACCGGCTTCGACATCATCTTTTTCTGGGCCGCGCGGATGATCATGCTCGGGATGGAGATGACGGGTCAGGTTCCGTTCAGCCAGGTCCACATCCACGGTCTGGTGCGCGACGCCGAACGGCAGAAGATCTCGAAGACCAAGGGCAATGTGATCGATCCGCTGGTGATCAACGAGAAATACGGCACCGATGCTGTGCGATTCGCATTGCTGGTGAGCGCGGCTCCGGGTGCGGATATCGCGTTGAGCGAAGATCGCATCGATGCGGAGCGCGCGTTCGCGAACAAGATCTGGAATGCGTCGCGGCTGCTATTCACCAAGTCGAAAGAAGGTGCGGGAGCTCCTGTATCGGTTTACGATCGCTGGATCGGAAGCCGCCTGAACGCTTGCGCCCTCATCGCGAACCGCGCATTCGAGGAACATCGATATCACGAAGCGGCAAACGCCCTGTATCACTTCTGGTGGGACGAGTTCTGCGACTGGTATCTCGAATTCAAGAAATTCGAATCCGATTGGAGCTACGCGTACCTCGTTTACGAAAAAGCGCTGCGCTTGCTGCATCCCCTGATGCCGTTCATCACGGAAGAGTTGTGGCAACGACTCGAAAGACCCGGGAAATCAATCGCTCTCGAGTTGTACCCCAAGTGGAGCATGACCGCAGACGATCCGACAGCCGAACGCGACATTCGAGTGGTCCAAGCCCTTGTTACCGGCATTCGTGTTCGCCGCGCCGAGGTGGAAGGCGATAACAGGAAACGGTGGAACGCGCATATTACAGACGCCGCGCCTTGGTGGTACAACGAGTTGGTCCAGCTCCGGGCGGGGATCGAGCGGCTAGCAAACGTGACACTCAACATCGGCTCTCCGGGCTCGCCAACGGTCTCAGTTGCGTCATCGACAGCTCAGTTCGGCGTCTTAGGTCCCGACCCGGATAATCCAGACGGGCCGGGGCGCAATTGGTGTACCGTGAAGCTGGACATTCCACCGAACCAGCTCGCGCCTGTGGACACGGTCCGGCTTAACAAGGAGATTGAACAGCTCGAAAAGGTCATCGCCAATTCTAGGCGTCAGCTCGAAAATGAGGATGTCGTGCGCAAAATGCCGGGAAAAGTTGTCACGAGCATGCGCTCCAAGCTCGCCGAGTATGAAGCACAGCTTGCCAAGAACCGCGCCGCGCTCGACGGAGCATGATCTTCGACGTAAATCATCCCGACGTCAAGCGCGCGATCGATAACGCGCTCGCCGAAGACCTCGGGACCGGCGACATCACCACCGATGCTTGCATCCCTCTGCGTCTGCCAGCGCAGGCGCAGTTTGTCGCAAGGCAGGACATGACGCTGGCCGGCGTCGAATTGCTCACGGTCTTGTTCGAGGCTCCGCTGTTGCGGTACAAGAGCGGAGACTGGATCTCAGCGGATGAGCCCTTCGCGCTGGTGCGCGGACCTGCGCGTCTTCTCCTGTCGCGAGAGCGCGTAGCCCTGAATTTTCTGCAACGGCTCTCCGGCATCGCGACGCTTGCGGCAAAATTCGTGGCCGCGGTGGAAGGAACAGGTGTCCGAATCCTCGACACGCGAAAAACTACGCCCGGACTGCGCGTGCTCGAAAAGATGGCCTCCGCCGCCGGCGGAGTCGTGAATCATCGCATGGGTCTTTACGACGCCGTGCTGATCAAGAACAATCACATTCGCCTCGCCGGGGGCGTTCGTCAGGCCATTGAGCGAGCCCGCGCAGCCAACCAGCCGATCGAAATCGAAGTTCGCACGCGCGAGGAAATCGAAGCCGCGCTGGAACTCGGCGCGGCTCGACTGCTGCTCGATAACATGACACCGGAGCAGGCTGCCATCGAGATCGAGTTCATCGGCCACCGCGCGGAAACTGAAATTTCCGGCGGAGTGACGCTCGAAAATGTGCGTTCGTACGCGGTGGCCGGTCCCGACTTCATTTCCTCCGGGTCCATCACCCACTCGGCGGTCGCGGTCGATATAAACTGTGGCATCTATGCCGTTTGATCTGGCTTCCGTGCGCGCCCGGCTGCCGGATCGCCATATCGATTGGTTTGCGAGCGTGACTTCGACCATGACGCTCGCCGCGCGGCTGGCGCACGACGGATGTCTTTCCGGAACCATCGTGGGCGCGGACGGCCAGGTCGCTGGTATCGGGCGGCATGGACACACCTGGCACTCGGAAGCGGAAGCGGGATTGTATGTTTCAATCGTTCTCCGGCTGCCGATCGGTCCCATCGATCTTCCGGTTCTAATGCTGGCGCTTGGGCTCGCCACGCAGGAAGCCATCGCCGAAACCACCGGGCTTGCGGCGGATCTGCGCTGGCCGAACGACGTGATGATTAACGGGCGCAAGTGCGCCGGGATTCTGGCGCAGCTTGAGGGCACCGCCATCGTCGCCGGAATCGGCATCAACGTGAATCACACCATGTTTCCGCGTGAAATCGAGCCTCTGGCGACGTCGCTGAAGCTCGAAGGAAAGCGCGGCGTCTCGCGCGAGGACCTGCTGGTTTCCCTGGTTAACTCGATTGAAGCGTGCTGTAAAATCCTCACCGATGACGGCCCCGCCGCCATTTTGCGCATGTTCACACGCGCGTCCAGCTACGCGGAAGGCCGGCGCGTGCGCGTCGAAAAAGATGGCGCCATGATTGAAGGAGTCACTTGCGGCCTGGACCCTTCCGGCTTTCTGGTAATTCGCGAAGACGACGGCAAGGAAACCACCATTCTCGCCGGCGGTGTTCGTCCTGCATAGCGTGCACGTGGATGACCGAAAATTACTTCAACTACTTCACCGAAATCGAGGAGCATTTCCAGCGTGCGCGCGGCACCAGCCTGTTTCTGCTTTCGCCGCTCGATTGGGCGCTGATCGAGACCTGGAAGAATGCCGGCATTCCTCTCGAAGCGGTCCTGCGCGGAATCGACGCGGCGTTTGAAAAATGGCGCAGCCGGCCTCCACGCGCCCGCATTCAAATGGTGAACTCGCTGGCATATTGCACGCAGGCGATCGCCACGGAAGCGCAGGCGCTGGCCAACTCCACATCCGCGACAAACAAGGAAGTGAAGCCGCCGTTCGCGGCCGACGATGTCCGCGAGTTTGTGGCTCGCAATGCGGCGGCGCTGAGAGCTGCCGGACACGAGGATCTGGCCGCATCGCTCGAAGCTATCGATTTGAATTCGTTATACGCCGATCTGGAGCAACTGGAGCAGCGCCTCACCGCGATCGAAGAGAAAATGATCGCGCGTCTCCGTGCGACGGCCACCGACGAAGCTCTATTTGAAGCTCGCCAGGCACTCGATCGTGACCTGAAACCGTATCGCGGCAAAATGACCGCCGATCAACTCGCGATGCTCGAAAAGCAGTTTCTGGAGCGCCGCTTGCTCGAATCGGCGAAGCTGCCCAGGCTAAGTCTGTTCTATCTCTGATAACATTAGACCCCATGAAACTCGCTGCTTTGCTTGGATTTCTTCTCCTCGCGGGATGCGCGAAAAAGGAATCAACCGAGTGGGACAAGACCGACGTTATGATCCCCGCCCGCGACGGCGTCAAACTCCACACGCTGATTTTCGCCCCCAAGAACGCAAATGGAAAATTGCCGTTCCTGATCGAACGTTCGCCCTATGGGTTCGATAACGGCAGAGCGGAACGAACTCTGGCCACGCGCTACAAGGAGCTGGCCGACGAAGGATTTATTTTCGTCTTGCAGGACATTCGTGGACGTTACCAATCTGAAGGCCAGTTTGTGATGCAGCGCCCGGTGCGGGACCGCTCGCAGCCCAATTCGATCGATGAAGGCTCGGACACCTACGATACGATCGACTGGCTGTTGAAGAACGTCCCCAATCACAACGGACGCGCAGGGTTGCTTGGGATCTCCTACGGCGGATGGCTCACGGCCATGGCGCTGATCGAGCCGCATCCCGCTTTGAAAGCCGCCAGCGAACAGGCTTCGCCCGCCGACATGTACCTCGGCGACGATTTTCATCACAACGGCGCATTCCGGCTGAGTTACGGATTCGAATACGTCGCGCGCATGGAAACCGGCAAGGTGCAGTACAAGTTTGATTTCGACAAGTACGACACGTTTGACTGGTACCTGACCCTCGGCCCGCTCTCTGAGATCGACAAACGCTATTTCCATGGCGAGAAGCCCACCTGGAACAATTTCGTCAATCATCCCAACTACGATTCGTTCTGGCAGCAGCAAGCCGTGCAACTGATCCTGAAGAAAACGTCAGTCCCGAATCTCAACGTCGCCGGCTGGTGGGACCAGGAAGATTACTGGGGTCCCATGAAGATCTACGAGACGCTGGAGAAGAATGACGCGGACCACAAAAACTACCTGGTGGTCGGACCGTGGCGGCACGGGGGATGGGGTGGCGATGGAAAGAATCTTGGTCCCATCGATTTCTCAGGCGATCAGTCGAAGTATTTTCGTGAAAAGATCGAAGCGCCGTGGTTCGCCTACTGGCTGAAGGACAAGGGCCAGTTGCATCAGCCCGAAGCGATGGCATTCGAAACTGGCCGCAATACTTGGGAAAAGTACGATGCCTGGCCGCCGCAGGAGGGAATCCAGAAGAGAAAGCTCTACACCTCCGCATCGGGCGCATTGACGTTCGAAGTTCCGCGCGAAAATTCAGACAACGCCTTCGACAGCTACATTTCCGACCCCGCGCATCCTGTGCCGTATCGCCATCGTCCGATTCCGCCGACCTATTCGTCCAACTCCGGCTGGACGCAGTGGCTGGTGGAGGATCAGCGCTTTGTCGACCTGCGCCCCGATGTTCTGAGCTGGAAGACAGCGCCATTGCAAGACGACCTGGTGATCGCCGGCGACGTGGTCGCGCACCTGTTCGCGTCGACTTCCGGTTCCGACAGCGATTGGATCGTGAAGCTGATCGACGTTTATCCGGAAAACGACGAAAAGCTGCCCGGCTATGAACTGATGATCGACAACGAAGTGTATCGCGCGCGCTTCCACAACAGTTTCGAAAAGCCGGAGGCGCTGGAGCCGGGCAAGGTTTACGAATTTCCGGTGGATATTCACTCCGCCAATCATGCCTTCCGCCGCGGCCATCGCATCATGGTGCAGGTTCAGAGCACCTGGTTCCCTCTGATCGACCGGAATCCGCAGACCTTCGTCGACAATATTTACAAGGCCGCCGCGACCGATTACCGCACGGCTACGCAGAAGATTTTCCGCTCCGCGAAATACCCGACTTACGTCGAACTTCCGGTTCAGTGACGATCCTCGCGCAGCTTGAAGAGCACGGCTTGCTGCTGAAAATCGACGCGAAGCTGCCCAATGTGTGTGCACTGGTTGCAGGCGAGCCGGTCCACGGATCGTGGTGGGCACATCGCCGATCGCACGAAATATTTCGCGCGCTCAGCGAGCTGGCGGAACATCCAGATGTGCTGGTCGCGAAGCTGATCTCACGCAAAGACACTTTCATTCATCGAGCACTGTGGCGCGCGGTTGCGGCCATCGGAAGCGCGCGCCAGCCGTGGCAGATCAGTGCGCTCGATAAGGAATCGCGCTCCCTGTTGAGCAAGGTTGATGCCGGAGATGAAGTGCAAGCGACCGGCAAGTTCGCTCTTCGACTGGAGCAGGCGCTGTTGGTCCGCAGCCGGCAAGTCCATACAGAAGCGGGGGCGCACGCGAAAATGCTGTCGAGTTGGGAAAACTGGGCGAAGCGTGAGCACGTACGCAAGATGCCGACAGCCGAGGCTATGAAGACCTTAGAAAGACTGGTCGACCATCTGAATCGACGCTATGATGGCCGCGGCCGTTTGCCGTGGCCTCGAAAGAATGCGTCCCGAGGACCGCGAGGTTAGCTAATAAATTACAAATGAAAGCTACCTCGCGCCCTCCGGCGTCCAAGAGACGAGTTTTCGCAACGCACAGAGGTGACGTATCCGTACGCTGCGGTCTGACCAGTAGATACCTGACTCTCGCCAAACGTTTCAGCGGCCCGAGGACCCAAAACCTCCGGCGCCCCGCTCCGAAGTACTAAGGTCGCCCTCTTCCCACTGGATGGCTTCGTATCGCGCCACAATCAACTGGGCGATGCGGTCACCTTTTTCGACGATGTAATCCGCATGCCCCAGGTTGAACATCACCACTCGAATTTCGCCCCGGTACCCTGGGTCGATGGTGCCGAAATTCACCGTGACCGAATGCTTTAACGCCATTCCGCTGCGCGGCCGGACCTGCGCTTCGTATCCGGGCGGCAGCTCGATCGCCAATCCCGTAGGAACCGCTTGTGCTTTACCGGGCGTGAGGACTGCGCGCTCCACCGCGTGCAAATCCAGCCCTGCGTCTTCCTCAGCGCCGTGAGCATAAACTGGCGGCGTCGCGTCCGCGTGAAGTTTCTTGATTCTGATTTTCATGATGCCGGAACCAGCTATCATAACCGTTTGAGCTCCCCAAAAACTCCTCGCGTTCTCGCTGTCTCTCCGATGCCGCCCGAAAAAAGCGCGTATGCCCTGGCGCGCTACAGCCGCTCGCCCGATTCGATTCGCGATTCCATCGAATGGGTGCGCACGCACGATTCGGCGAAATTTCTGGAGAGCTTTTACTTCCAGTACGGCCACGCATCCATCGCCGACCTGGGCCACGTGATTCTGTGTTTCGAAGGTGTCTCCGAGCTCGCTGCTACCGAAATAGAAGACGAGCAGCTTTGGGACGGCCAGGCTCGCTCCTCGCGCTATCAGGATTTCTCGAAGTCCGGCTTCATCACGCCGCCGGGCCTTTCAGACGATGCATATGCCACCGCGGCCCAGCGTCTGCTCGCTGGGTATCACGAGATTCACAAACGCATGACCGAGCACCTCGCCGAACGCCTGCCGAAGCCGGAGCAGATGAAGCCCGACATGTACCAGCGCAACATCGCCGCCCGCGCCTTCGACGTCGCGCGATACGCGTTGTTTTTCGGCATTCCTACCGGAGTCGGTCAGGTGACCAGCATCCGCACGCTCGAGAGGCAGGTGCGGCGGCTGAAGGCGTCCGACTATGCCGAGGTTCGCGAGATTGGCGAAGAAATCGCCGCGGCGTGCGCGGCGCCCCCGGCCTGCGTATGGACAGAATCGTCAGCCGGCGAGCCACTTGCGCCGACGCTCGCCCGTCATGTCGATCCCGATCAGCATGAGGCGCAATCGCGGAAGGATCTCGAAACTTGGGCCTGCCAGAATCTTTCTGCCTCGTCGGACAACTTCGTCGAGACGGTCCATTTACTGAGACCGAGCGATACTCATGCCGACATCGTGGCGACTCTTCTGTACCCGGTCACTGATCGGCCATATCATCAACTCTACGAAATGGTTGCCGGCTGGAGTGCCGCCCGCCGTAACGAAGTGATCGACGTCGCGCTGCGCTCCCGCACCAAGCGCGATGAACTGCTCCGCGGATTTCGCGGCGGGCTCTACGCATTCGATATCGTGATGGATATCGGCGCTTACCGGGACCTGCATCGTCATCGCCGCTGCAATCAATTTCGGCAGGCCTACACGGGCCATCTTGGCTACGACACTCCGGACGCGCTGGTCGAAGCGGGTCTCAAGGAATCGTACGACACGCTGATGACGGAAACGTTCGCGGCGATGGCCGGCATGAACGGTCCCGACGCGCACTACCTGATGCCCTTCGCCGCCCGCTCCCGGTTCCTTTTCAAAATGGACTTCGCCGAAGCCGAATACATCTCTCGCGTGCGAACCGGCGTTAAAGGCCACTTCAGCTATCGCGAAGTCGCCTGGGAGATAAAACAGAAGATGGAACAGCTCGAGCCCGAGCTAGGCCGCCTGATGGCAGCGACTCCTCCCTGGGTGGAAGACCCCCTAACCAGGTGATCCGGCCCGAATCAGCTTCTTTTCTCCGCCAGCCGCTTAGCGAAGCGCTCCACATGGATCACGAATCGCTCATGCGTCCCGTCGGCGATGGCCTCTTTCTCATCGAACGCCTCCACTTTGAACCGTACCCGCCGATCGTCAACCGCGATCACCTCGCTCCGGAACGTGACCTCCATACCCAGCGGAGTCGCCGCCAGATGCCGCACGTTTACCTCGGTTCCCACCGAGTCGTAGCCAGCGTCGAGCAACGGTACGATTGAATCGCGCGAAGTCATTTCGAGCAGCATGATCATAAACGGGGTTCCCAGCACCCTTGCGCCTTCAAGTCCAAGAAAATTAATGGCGATATCGCTACTGACCACCCGGCGATGCTCGCCCCTGGTTCCAATCGGAATATTCATAATCGAGAACTATGTTATCTTGAGAACGTATGTCCATTCCGAACGTAAAACGGTATCGCATCACCAGCCCGGACGGGGCGATGACCGCGAGCCTGATGGCCGTCCTGCCCAAGAACATCGACGTGAACGCCTATCTCTCGGATGCCGCCCAGCGTTTTGACTGGAAGGCTTACCAGGAAGCGCAGCAGAAGCAGTTTAAGATCCGCGTCGGACAACAGAAGCAGAAGAAGGCCAAGTAAACTCGGCCTTTACGGCAGGCGCGCCTGCAAGGAACGCAGGCTGCGGATTCCCTCTTGCGCGACGTCTCCATCAGGATCCGTCGACAAAGTTTGAAGATACGGGACGCTGTCTTTGTCGCCGGAACGCGCCAGCACGATGCTCATCTGGATCTTTTCATCCTTGGTCGCGCGCGTCAGCATAGGATAGATCGCAGCCCGCACAGCCTGATCGCGCGCCAGCTCGGTCAGATACGCGGACGCAAAATCCCGGTACGACCTGATATTGAGTGTGTTCACCAGATAGCGCAGCGGGCTAAACTCGCTGGAATCCAAATTACCCAGGTTCACCAGTGCGAAAGCGTCCGCTAAGCGAGCGTTCATCTTATGCTCGTCCGTGAACGCCTTGTCAAGCACGGTCCGGTCGGCCGGATTCTTTAGCCGGCCCAAGCCTTCGGCGGCGGCAGCGCGCAGGGCGTCATCCTTGTCATTCAAGTCGTGCATGAAAGAGGCGTGGTCGGCCGGATCGCCGAGCATCGCCAGCGCGCCTAAGGCCGCGCGATGCACTTTAATGTTGCGCGCATGCGCCAGCGCGTCGCGCACATCCGGCGCGGCGTCCTTGTTGCGAAGAATTCCGTTCGTCTCGAGGGCAGCGATCTGGATCCTGTCGTCCAGGTCCCGCAGCAGGAATGAAATGCGCGGTGCAGCCGAAGGATCACGGATTTTCTGGAGCGCAATCAACGCTTCATACATCACCACGTCGTCCTTCGAATGTAGCGCCTCAATCAGATCTGGAACCGCGGCGCGCCCGCGAAGTACGCCGACCGCTCGCGCAGCATTCGCGCGCGATTCGATGCTCGCCCCACCCCGCGCCAGCTTTCCCAGCGACTCGATCACGTCCGGCCGCACCTGAATGAAAGCGTCGATCACCTTGTCGTTGGTATCGGTGAACTTGCCTTTGATCGACGTTCCCACGCGCTGCAGCGTCCCGCTCATTCCGGTCTTGCTGTAACCGGGCAGATAAACGTTGACCAAGCCGTCGGTCGCGCGGATTTGGATCTCGGGATCGTTATCGCCGGTCGCGGCAACCAGCGGATCCAGAGTCTTCGGGCCGCCGATCTCCACCAGCGCCTTCACCGCCTCGATGCGGACGCTCAGGTCCGGGTCTTTTATGTACGGCGCGATTCTCGGGACCGCGTCGGGCCCCTGCTTGACCATCTCGCGGACGTTCTTGGCCCGCTGCTTGGTGTCCACCGTGGGACCCTGTGCCAGCGTAAACCCGCATGAAAAAGTGACGACTAAGAGTAGAGGTAGTGTTGTTCTCACCGTACAAACTCGAGTGTAACGCGGTGCGGAATCAGCCCGGCGTCGTACCCTAAATCGAGCAGCTTTTGCGCAGCCTTCGGCACCAGCTCCCCGCAATCCACGGTGTAATGGTTGACATACATGCCCACGAATTTCTCAGCCAGCGCTGGCTCCATGTCGCGGGCGAACTGTAACGCGTATACAAGCGATTCTTCGCGATGATCGAGCGCGTACTGTATGCTCTCCCTCATCAGACGGCAGCATTCCGACGAAAGTTCCGGTCCCAGATCGCGGCGCAGCACGTTGGCCCCCAGCGGCAGCGGCAGCCCGTACGTATTCTTCCACCATCGGCCCAGATCGACAATATTGTGGAACCCGCTCTTCGAGTAAGTAAGCTGAGCCTCGTGAATCACCAGGCCCGCATCCGCCCGATTCTCCCGCACCGCGTCCAGAATCTCGTCGAAGGGAACTTCTACCGGTTCGAAGTCCGGCTGCATCAGCCGCAGCGTCAGATATGCCGTCGTCAGCTTGCCCGGGATCGCGATCCGCTTGCCTTTCAGCTCCTCCGGCGCCATTGGGTGCGACGCGACCACCATGGGTCCGTACCCGTCGCCGACGCTTGAGCCCGATGCCATCAATACGTACTTGTCTTCCACCAGCGGGTACGCGTGATAGGAGATCGCGGTCAGTTCGTACTCGCCTCGCCGGGCCTTCTGATTCAGCGTCTGAATATCTTCGAGGACATGGCGGAATTTCACCATCGAAGACCGGATCTTCTGCGTCGCCAGCGCATAGAACATGTAGGCGTCGTCGGAATCCGGACTGTGCGCGCAGACGATTTCAGAAAGAGTGGAAGGCATGCCTGAGGACGAAACAACCACAATAATAGCAGGTACGCCCGGTAGCGGGTCTACAAAGCTTCCAGTTCGGGTTTCAGCGCCGCCAGCGCCAGTTCCAGCGTGTGGATCACCTGGCCCACCTCGGCCAGTTGTTGAGTGCGCCCCATGGATTCCAGCGTTTTCGCCGCTTCGACTGCCTTTCGCGCACCGAAGTTCGATACCGACCCCTTCAGCCCGTGTGCGGTCCGTTCCACATCCTTGGCGTCGCCCCGCGCGATTGCCGCCCGCAACTCGTCGAGCACTTTGGGATACTCTTCCAGGAACAGCTCGGCGATCTCTTTCAGCAATTCGACGTCGCCGCCGACGCGCGTTAAAGCCAATTCGCGATCGATGGCGGCTTCCGGGGTTACACTCATCTCTAGCTCCGCAATTTGCCTTCTAAGCACATATCGACGGCGTGGGGCGTTTTATCATGATTAATTTGGAAACCGTCAACGTCAGCCTGGAAACCGCCTATCTGCTACATGAGCCGCCACATGTCGATTCTCGCACGCTCTTGGTGCTTACCATGCACGGGTTTGGATCGAGTCCCGAGGTGATGCTGCGCCTGACCATTCCCACCGTGGGCGAAAACTGCGTCGTCGCGAGCCTCCGCGGCCCGAATCAGCATTACCTTTCCGCCAGTCCGGCCAGCGACGAAGTCGGCTACAACTGGGGTACGCGGCGCCACCCGGAACTCAACATCCGCCTGCATCATGAAATCGTCCAGACGGTCGCGGCAACCCTGCGCGCCCGCTTCTCCATCGCGCCGAGCCGCACGGTTCTGATGGGCTTTTCCCAACCCGTGGGCCTGAACTACCGTTTCATCGGAACCTATCCTGGCGAGGCAGGCGGTGTCATCGGCCTGTGCGGCGGCGTTCCCAAGGATTGGGAGGACCCGAAATATCACCGCGTCGCAGCCCCGCTCCTGCACATTTCCCGCTCCGAGGACGAATACTTTCCCACGGATGTGGCCCGCGGGTTTCCCGACCGCCTGAAACATCACGCAGACGACGTCGAGTTTCACCTGCTGCCGGGCACCCACCGCTTCCCGTCGAAAGCGGGTCCGTTAATCCGATCGTGGATAGATCGAGCGTTCGGTTCCCGATAAGGGGTGTGTGATATTCTGACCAAAGAGGCCACCCTAGCTCAGTTGGTAGAGCGGCTGATTCGTAATCAGCAGGTCGCCGGTTCAACCCCGGCGGGTGGCTCCATCTAACCTCTTAACCCTCACTGAATTGCGGATACTTCCCGCCTTCCCCCGGATTTGGCGTTTTCGGGATTGTGCTCAATCTTGTGCCCACCCCGCACCTTCTCCGTTGGTAGGCCGCCGAGTCACAATCGAACTGGTGTGAGCGAAATGGCACTTGGGCGTGTAATAATGCTGAGTTAATTGTCTGACGGTTGGACCGCCCTGTTTGTAATTTATGAACTGTCCGAAGTGTGGGCTTATCAATCCCGGAACTGAGATACGGTGCGACTGCGGGTTTTCTTTAGGCGACTCCATGGCCGTTCGGATGGGCCTTTAGGATGATGGGCCAATAATGAGCGGAAATGACTCGCTGGCCAAGCGACTCTGCCAGGTCTCGCCATACGCCGTCCGCATCGAGCCGCTCATCGGCCTGATTCCGGAGATCATGGAGCGGAACGACCAACTCCGCCCTTTATGGACGGCGTGGCGGCAAAATGCGACGCCTGACATGACGCCGCGGCAATATTTCGCCCGGGGCCAATTGAAGGTGCTTTGCGATTTTGTGGAGTACCTGTATTTTGCCAGCGATGCTTTTGCACGCTCGGCCCGGAGACGCTGGTGACGCTTCGCGCGAAGTTCTGCGTGATCGGTACCGGCGCCGGCGGGGGCATCCTCGCCTACCGTCTGGCGAAGGCGGGTGCCGATGTGCTGGTCATCAACTCAGGCGGTATTCCAGCGCAATCCGAATTTCAAAACGGGCTGGGCCCTGAACAAAAGGGCGATTTTGAAATAGGCCCTCATACCACTTTCCCGGTCAAACCGGAAATGTATTTCGTTCATCCGCTCCTCGCGGACGCCCCTAGCCGGAGCTCCATGGAATGTCCACGGGAGGGCGGGTTCCGTCACTACCAAATTCACCACGTCAACGGCTTGCAGAACCTCTGGAATGGGATCTGCCTGAGGTATTCGGAAGACGATTTTGCAAACCGCCACTCCTACAATGAGGACTGCCGGTGGCCGATTTCTCTGGGCGATGTTGCCGATCACTATTCTGAGGTCGAGCGGCTCGCATTGGTGGTTGGTGAGCGCAACGGTTTGCGTCAATTTCCGGACGGATCCTTCCTCGCGCCCCGCAGCGCCAGACAAATTGACCGCCTTTTCATCGACAGCAACGCCGGCTCGCTCGGCCCGGATCTTTTCTTTTTGAAGAACAGGAAAGCCGTCGACTTGCGGCCGGATTCTGCGCAACAGTGCGTGGCCTGCGGCAATTGCGGGCGCGGGTGCCGTTCCGGCAGCGTCTATAAATTCTCCACGCATCTCCTGCCGGAGATAAGAACGCTGCGGAACTTTCGGCTGCTCGAACATACCAGAGCCATCAAACTTACGGCCGTCGACGGTGACAATGCGGAAGGGTTCTCGATCTCCCATGTCGTGGCCATCGATGAACGCACCAAGCGGATCGTCGAGATTGAAGCGGACGTGGTCATCGTCTGTGCAGGCGCAATCGAATCGCCGCGGCTGCTGCTGAATTCGTTCGCCGACGACCGGAGCAAAGCTGAGCAGGTCGGCGAGTTTTTGCAGGATAGCCCGCGTGCGGTCGTCGGCACCAGTCTCTTTCGATTGTGGTTCAAGCCGGCGAACGAAGACCGCGGTTATGGCGATCACATATTGCTGGGTGGTCAGATCAAGGATTCCAAAGGGAAACGCTTTCCGTTCGTGGCCCAATTCTGGTCGGATTTCTTGAAAGTTCCCTATTATCTGGCCGAAATGCCCCGGTTGCCCCGATTCTTATTGGAAACCATTTCCCGGCAAGTCTTTAAGAGCGCGGTGACGTTGGTGTTGTACAGCCCGGCCGTTCCGCAGCGAAAGAACAAGGTCGTTTTGGCCGATGGGGTAGATCATTTCGGACAACGTCAGGTGCGTATTGATTACGAAGCGTCAGAGATCGAGGCCGACCACGGCCGGCGGCTCGCCGCGCTCGGCCGCCGAATGCTAAGGAAAGCCAGCGGTTACATCGTGGATGGCGTCGGGTCTCCTCCGGGCTCAGGCATTCATTACGTGGGCACCTGCCGAATGGCCGCTGACCCGAAAAGCGGCGTGGTCGACAAGGACCTGAAATATTTCAAAAGTAAGAACCTTTATGTCTGTGACGGTAGCGTGATACCGGCTCTCGGCGAGAAGCACCCCACGCTTACGATCATGGCGCTCGCCCATCGCCTGGCGGAGCGGTTGATCAAGACTTACATCTAACGCAGCGACATGAAATCCGAAATGTCAAGAATAGTTCTCGGCACCGATTGGATGATCGCCGTGCCGAATCTTGCGTCTTGGAATATCGCTCCGACAAAGCGCGCGGATGCCATCCTGAACGGCGCCGTTGAGATGGGCATCAACTCCTTCGATACGGCCAGGATGTACTGGAGCGAAGGGGTTGTCGGGCGCTTCGTCAGGAAACATCCGTTGGGTCGCGGCGCTTTTCGGATCATCTCGAAGGGCGGACACCCGGGCCCGCTGACGCGAAAAAAGCTATTGCGCCAACTGGACGATTCGTTACGAGCCCTTGGCACCGATTACATCGACGTCCATCTATTGCACTATGATGATCCGAAAGTTCCTGCGCAGGCGATTGCCGAATGGAGCGTTGAACTCTTGAGGTCCGAGAAGGTCCACAATATCGGATATTCCAACGTATCGCTTGCCAGGCTCAGGGAGTTTCGCGCCTACTTGCAGGAGGCAAACGTCGTGCCGTGGGTGAGCAACGAATTTAACGCTCTCCCCGCCAAAGATGAGGAGCGGTGGAAGGGTGCGCAGAACATTTCCCGCGACCGGACATATGTGGACTATCTTCGGGAAAACGCTCTTCCTTTCCTTGCCTACTCACCGCTGGGGCGCGGCGACCTAAAGGGATGTATTGACCGCCGCTCGGTTGAACGCAAGCCGGAGGACGAGCGAAGGATACGTCAGCTCATATCTCTGGGCCAGAAGTATAGCGTTCCGCCGGCGGTTATCGCGCTCAATTACATATTGCAAACTGCGCCGAATTTTCACGCGGTCGTGGGGACGTCAAAACTCGATCACCTGAATGAAGACATGCGCGCCTTGACATTCCAAATGAGCGAGGGCGACCGGGACGGCTTGGCTTTCCCTTCATGCTCTTGCTGAAGCGGCGAAGGACCGGCAATCGGTTACTTCGGCAAAATCCTAATTTCCTCCGCAGGCCTCGGGACCTTGATCAGATTAACTCTTTCCCAAAAAAACGAGAGTGACTCCGAAGGCAACCATCAGAATTCCGAGCCAGCGGCCCCGCGTGACCTGCTCCCGCAAAAAAAGTGTGCTGCCCAGTGCGCCGAATACGTAGCTGAGCGCCGTAACCGGAACCACAAAACTCACATTGTAGACGGACAGAGCGCCCAGCAATGCGAAAAACGCCGTTGCCATCATGCCGATCCCTAGCCACATCCATGGAGTTCGCAAGGCTGCGAAAATGGTTTTCAAAATTGCACTCGGATGAAGGTGGAACGGCTCTCCCGCCTCTTTCATAGCTCGGGAGACGCACAACTCGCCTCCAGTTCCCGCCAGTACGATCAACGCCAGCAGAGCGTAATGCGGCAATTAAAAGTGCTCCGTCGTTTGAGGCTTGGTACGACTAACAATGAAAACGCCCATTGAGATCACTGTGATCCCGGCGCAGCGCAACCAAGAGACATATTCGCCGAGCATCACGTGTCCCAACAGAGCTACTACACCGTACGCAAACGATGAGACGGGCTGCACGTAGCTGTAATCAGCTAGCGAAAGGGCCAGCATGTAGGCCACGATAAAAATCATCAGCGAGGCGATCCCCAGCCAGATCGATCCTGTTCCGAAGATCTTGATCCCTGTTGCAATCAGCTTTGGCGGCGGCCAGACCCACAGACTGCCGACTTGCTTCATGCCCTTGCCTAGCAGGACGTTGCCGAGCGGACCCGCAAACATCATGATGGCTATCAAAAACAAGATGAGAGGTTTTCGCGACACACCATCCTTTGATCGCTTCATTGCTTTTATTCTATAGAAAGACGAGCTTCTTCAGCTGAAAATCTGCTCGCCGCGAGCGTGCGCGCGGGCTTCCCCTCCCCTATCGTGCTCCGCTTTTTGCGGATCACCTGGTGTTTCTCGAATGGCTCCAGCGGCAGGCAGTGCTGGTCGGCCACGATTTTCGCAGCCGCTCACTGACAAATAGACGAAGCCCTTATCATCCACGCGCAAGACCTCGGCTATCACGAGGGCGATCGGGACGGCTTGGCTTTGCCTTCATGCTCTTGCTGAAGCGGCGAAAGACGGGAAACCGGTCCTTCGCCAAAATGGCAACGGCAGTAGCATCACCAAAAGGATCAACCGCGCTGATGCGCTGAGGCAAGACCTAGGCAGCCTCAATGGTCGTCTTTGGCACCGTCGAGGGTTCTTTGCTAGCGCGCGGGCCGCGCGCACTTAACTAAGTTACGCAAGTTGAAGAAGATGGAGCCACCCGCCGCGTATTAAAGTAAAGTGATCAGTTTCGTCGCCCGCCGCCGAGCAGACGCAGCAAGATATTCAGTGTCGCAACGAATACGTTGAAAACTCCGGCGAACAGCATCAGCGCGCCTGGAATCGGGCTGTCCGCGTCGGGCGTCCCGAGCACTGAGCTCGTCGAGTACACCAGCACGAACACACCAAAAGCACCCACCGCGAAACTGATCAGGATTCCCAGCAGCCCGATGTGCAGAAACCCATTCAGGACCATCACGCCGATCAGAGCGAAGAATAACCCGGTCATCAATCCCTTCGGAGCCGAGAACGTTCTTCCGCTCGTCATGACGTAGGCCGTCACACCTAGAAATACGAATCCTGTGATCATCAGGGCGGCCAGAATCAGAACTGGAGCAACCGTGCTGGCGATCCACAGCAGCGGCGAGATCGCGACGCCGGACAGGAATCCGTCGAACACCAGTGCGCCGACGCCCAGCACCGGATTGTGCCGTACCGCGATGGCGATTCGCGGCACCACGTTGAGCAGCACCAGCGCGAGAATCCATCCGGTCCAGTTCGAAAACAGACGGACCATCGTCTCCGAGGTCGCGCCAATGTAGCCGCCGGCGAGAGCGCTCGCGACACTCAGACCGAACAGCACGTAAGTCTGCTTGATGACCGCCGACCGCTCTCCAGTCAGCGTCATCGTCCCGGTCAGCTTGTCGAAACCGGATAAACTGGGCCTGTACTCGGTCATAACACCTCGCTCATAACCCTAGGATAGCCCCCTTGTAGGTTTGGCAGGCTAAGTGCCACTTTATTCCGTATGAAGGAAAGCTTTACCTCCTACCCCAATTTGTGCTCTGAACTCGTATCCATCGCCCGCCGCCATGCTGAAGAGATCATAGGCAACCTCGAAGCAATCGGAGAATGGACCGCCCTGATCCTGACTGAGGTCCCCCTCGGGCGCGGTGTCGAAATTCGGATCAAGACCGATAAGGGTAATGTTCTCAACGGCATCGTGGAATCCTGCCGCCTGGATGAACTGCTCGGCTGGTCCAATCAAGTGCACCTCATGCCGGCGTCGCGATGGTCGGCGCGAAGATTCGAACCGGAGCATCTTCTCTCGCTCGGCGCCCCTTCTGCGATGGAAACGCAAAAGTCTGCCTAAGGTCTTAACCTTAGAAAACGCTCTAGTTACTGAGAATTTTCTACGTGCAAACTTTGCGGGTATCAGGTACGGAATCACTTAGTACTCAGCCCTGAACGCGCATTTAACGCCTAGGAGTGGTCCGTAGTTTGCTCCATTTCTGGTGATGTTCGGCCGGTAGCCGCAGGCCGATGAGTGTTTCGGCAAAAAAAGACGGTCGGCGCGAAGCGCGAATACGCCGCACCCGGCCCCGGTTTATTGCGCCTTGAATACCGATGAAAAAGCCCGGCAGCGCGACCGATCCGCTGTGGTATAAAGACTCCGTTCTCTATGAAGTGCATGTTCGCGCCTTCCAGGACAGCAACAATGACGGGATCGGCGACTTTCCGGGTCTGATCCAGCGGCTCGACTATCTGCAGGATTTGGGCGTCACGTGCCTGTGGTTGCTGCCCTTCTTTCCTTCGCCGCTGAAAGACGACGGATACGACATCGCCGACTACGTCAATGTGCACCCGATGTACGGAATCATGGACGATTTTCAGGCGTTCCTCAGCGCCGCGCACGAACGCGGATTGCAGGTGATGATCGAACTGGTGCTGAACCACACGTCAGACCAGCATCCATGGTTTCAGCGCGCTCGCCGAGCGCCCAAAGAATCTTGGGAGCGAGATTACTACGTCTGGAGCGATACCGATCAAGAATACAGCGGCGCGCGCATCATTTTCACCGACGCCGAAAAGTCGAATTGGACGTGGGATCCCGTCGCCCAAGCGTATTTCTGGCATCGCTTCTTCTCTCATCAGCCGGATCTGAATTACGACAATCCCAAAGTCGTGGAGGAAATGCTCAACGTCATGCGCTACTGGCTGGACTTGGGCGTGGACGCGCTGCGAATGGATGCCATTCCATACCTTGTGGAGCGCGAAGGAACCAACTGCGAAAATCTGCCCGAAACGCACCTGATTGTCAAAAAGCTAAGACAGGAAATCGACGATAAGTACGCGAATCGCGTAATCCTGGCTGAAGCGAACCAGTGGCCCGCCGACGTACGACCCTATTTTGGCGACGGCGATGAATGTCACATGGCATTTCATTTTCCGCTGATGCCCCGCATTTATATGGCGCTCCGCCAGGAAGATCGTCTCCCCATCACCGACATCATGGCGCAAACGCCGGAAATTCCGGAAACATGCCAGTGGGCGCTGTTTCTTCGAAACCATGACGAGCTGACCCTCGAGATGGTCACCAACGACGAGCGGGACTATATGTACCTGGCTTACAGCGCCGACTCGCGCATGCGCATCAACCTGGGCATCCGCCGTCGCCTTGCCACCTTGATGGACAACAACCGGCGCCGCATCGAGCTCTTGAACAGCCTGCTTTTCTCATTTCCCGGAACGCCCGTGCTGTATTACGGCGACGAAATCGGAATGGGGGATAACATCTACCTGGGCGATCGAAACGGCGTGCGGACGCCGATGCAATGGAACGCGGATCGCAACGCCGGATTCTCACGCGCAACACCGGCCAAATTATACAGCCCCGTGATCATAGACCCGATTTTCGGCTACGAAGCCGTTAATGTCGAAGCGCAACAGGGCGATCCTTCATCGCTGCTGAGCTGGATGCGCAACATGATCGCCTTGCGAAAGCTGTTTCGCGTATTCGGGCGCGGCACGCTCGAATTTCTGAATCCGTCAAACCGCAAAGTGCTCGCGTATATCCGTCGCCATGAAAACCAGATCGTTCTATGCGTCGCCAACCTTTCTAGATTCGCGCAGCCCGTGGATTTGGAGTTGCCCGAACTGGAAGGAGCGGCCCCGGTGGAGATGCTGGGCTATGTGGACTTCCCGCCGATCGGGAAACAGCCGTACCGGCTCACGCTGGGTCCATACGGATTTCTATGGTTGGAGATGCACGATCAACCGAAGCAAATCGACGCCGGCACGAGCCAGCTTACTTCCTTTCCGATCTTCGCCGAGAGTTGGGAGGCTCTGCTCGAAGGGGCCGGGCGATACCGGTTGGAATCGATGCTGTTTCCCGAGTATCTGCCGAAACAACGCTGGTTCGGTGGAAAAGCCCGGCGCATTCGCGGCACCAGCATCGCCGACTGGATGACTTTACCCGGCTCAGACGGAGTCTTGGTCATGGTTGACGCTCAGTACGAAGCGGGCGAGCCAGATCGATACCTGTTGCCGCTCGCGCTGGCCTTTGACAAAGATTCCGATCGCATTCGCGAGACTCTTCCCAACGCCGTGGTTTCTTCCGTCATATTCAAGGGGACGGCGGGCCTCCTGATAGACGGCATAAACGACGATTTCGCCGGAGCCGCGTTGCTTGCGCTCATCGAACATTCAGGACAAGCTCAAGGGCGAAGGGGATTCATTCGTGGCGCACCCGGAACGAAGTTTCCAACTCTCAGAGGTTCCTTGGAAACGCCCTTACCCGTGCGTCGTGGCCCGGCGGAACAAAGCAATAGCTCCCTGCTCTACGGCGATCGGCTATTTCTAAAACTGTTTCGACGCTTGCAGCCTGGTCCCAACCCGGAGTGCGAAATTGGAAGATACCTGACGGAGCAGGCGCATTTCGACGGCGTTCCGCCCTTTGCCGGTGAAATCGAATATGTTCCGGAGGAGGGGATTCCGGCGACATTAGCAGTGCTTCAGGGTCAAGGCGCAAACCAGGGTGATGGATGGACCCTGACTCTGGAAGAGCTTGGGCGCTATTACGAAAACTGCGCGACGGTTCCGTTTCCCACAGACGGCCTGATCGATTCCGCGGAACCCGAACCGTCGCAGCTCGCTCGGGAGCATGTCGGCATCTCGCTCGAAGCAGCCTCGCGGCTCGGACGTCGCACGGCGCAATTGCACCTGGCGCTCGCTTCCTCAGCCGACGATCCCGCCTTCACACCCGTAATCGTCTCCAGCGCCGACCTCCAAAACCTCCTCCTGGGTCTTCGCAAGGAGGCGATTCGTGTGCTCGACGTCCTAAAGGACAACCTGCCCGGCTTGCCTGACGAGTTTGTCGATCTCGCCGGACTGGTGCTGGGCCGGCGCAGACAGATTCTGGACAATTTTCATCTTTCGGCTGCGGAAGGCACCCTCGGTCAACGGATTCGCATTCACGGCGATTATCACCTTGGCCAGGTTCTACAAGTCAAAACAGACTACGTCGTCGTCGATTTCGAAGGCGAGCCGGCGCGACCGATTGCCGAACGCCGCGCCAAGCGTTCGCCCTTGAAAGACGTGGCCGGCATGCTGCGCTCCTTAAGCTATGCGGCGTATCAAGGCCTGATCGCCTATACCGCGCGGCGGCCCGAGGATTGGGAAAGTCTGGAACCCTGGGCAAGGCTGTGGGAGCGGTCTATGGGCGCGGAGTTTCTGCGCGCCTATCGCACTACGGCTGAAGGTGCTCCATTCTTACCCTGCTCTGAGGAGAACTTTCGAAAACTACTCGCCATTTATTTGTTGGACAAAGCGCTGTACGAACTCTTATATGAGCTCAATAATCGCCCCGCCTGGGTGCGCATCCCCTTGATTGGTATCTTGTCGCTTCCGATGGAAGCCGGAGGTCGCGCTTGGAATTGGATGCCATTGCGGAACCGGAATTAGAACGCATCGCCAAACTCGGCGGAGCGGACCTGGTGGTGGGCGTGCTCTATCCGCAGCGTGCGGAGGAAACCAACGGAACCGGCAACGCCGTGCTTCCGATGATTCGCGAAGCTCTTGCGGAGTTACCTAAGGTTGCGCGCACGGTGGTGGTCTGCAATAACGGCGCCGTTCCCATAACCACGGATGACGAATCTCTGCCCGTAGTCTCCTGCTCGTTCGCGCCGCCGGGCCCCACCGAATCACCGCAACAAAGAGTCTTCAGCGCATATCGGACCGTGCTCAAGACCGGCGGGCAGATCGGCGCTCGTGGATGCGCTTTCATCGTTTCCCCCTCCCAGTCCGCAACTCATCACTGGATCTCCCGTCTTCTCCAGCCCGTGCTGGAGCTGGGGTTCGATCTGGTGGCACCGCGCTACACACGCCACAAGATGGAAGGCCTACTCAACCGAAGCATTCTTGCTCCACTACACCGCGCTCTGTATGGTCAGCAGCTTCACAATCCTATGGGACCGGACTTCGGACTCTCCGGCAAGCTTGCCCAACGGGTCCTGGTACAAGCTCCAAGAAGCAATCCACTGGCGTCGATGGCATCCGCCGCCGCGTCCGGCGCGTTCCAGATCTGTGAAACTCACCTGGGCGCGCGCATACAGGAATCTACCGACTGGACTAATCTCAGCTCCCTGTTGGCGGAAGTTCTGGGACCCGTTTTTCTCGAGATCGAAAAACAAGCGTCCTTATGGCAAAGCCTTCGCGGCTCCAGGCCATTGCCGGCGTTCGGTTCCTCTGGACCCCTGTCCGAAGACGGCCAAACCGTCGACACACGCCCCATGATCGAATCGTTTCATTTGGGAGCTCAGAACCTCTCGGATGTCTGGGGCCTGTTCCTGCCGCCTACCACGCTGTTGGAATTAAGAAAATTATCGCGGCTGCCCGCGGATCAGTTCCGCATGCCCGATGAGCTGTGGGTGCGCATCGTCTACGACTTTGCGCTTGGCCATCGGCTCCGGACCGTGAATCGTGATCATCTGCTTCGCTCGATCACGCCGCTCTATCTTGGATGGATCGCTTCTTATGCGCTCGAAATGGCAGCCGCCGGACCTCTTGAAGTCGAGTCCGGCCTCGAGCGCTTGTCCAGGGCATATGAGACCAACAAGGCCTATCTGGTCTCGCGTTGGCGTTGGCCGGACCGCTTTAATCCTTAACCGCTTGAAGGAGGATGCATATGTGGGAACAAGTTCGACAAGCGTTGAGTCATTCGATGATCAGAATGTTAAGCCAGTTAGCCAGCCTCTTGCCAGGCATCATAGCTCTGGTGGCGGCATTATTGGTTGCGGCACTGTTCGCGTGGGCCCTGGCGATCATTCTTCGTCGATCTCTCGCGGGAATCGATTTCGACCGTCGAGTGGTGCAGGCGGGCTTTCCGGCGGAGTGGTCGCCGTCAAAATCCCCTACGCTCCTGGTGACTCGCGCGGTCGCGTGGACGGTGATGCTCGTCGGGTTCCTGGTCGGCATTTCAGCTTTCGACTTGGACCTGACCTCTCAACTCGTCGCGCGTCTGTTCAACTATCTGCCGAACGTTCTTGCGGCCGTGGTCGTGCTCATTGCAGGCGGCCTGATCGCGCGATTTCTCGCCCGCAGCGTCCTGATCGGCGCCGTCAATCTGAACCTGCAATATGCCCGGTTGCTCAGTATTGGCGTGAAATGGCTGGTCACGGTTCTCGCCGTGACCATTGCCATAGAGCATCTCGGAATCGGAGGCGGAATCATTCGCTTGGCCTTCGGGATTCTGTTTGGCGGCATTGTTCTCGCGCTGGCGTTGGCGGTCGGCCTCGGCTCCAAGGAACTGGTCAGCCGCTCTCTTGACCGCGAGGCGAACAAGGCGTCTACCCAGAACGTCCAGGAGCCGATCGGGCACTTGTAGAACGAGTGCCCGCGGTAAAATGTCGCTTGCAAAATATCCAACCCATTTCTGGCGCCGCAATCGAATCGCTCCGGCGATGTTGTTCTTCGCATGGTCTGCAAGCATCCGGCCGCCCGCGGGGACATCACCAGATTTGGGCGCGCGACAGCATGATCGCCAGCCTGGGGGCTCGATTTGCGCAGGATCAACTGATCCAGGACGCGCTTCTGCAAAGCCTCATTCTGCTTCGAGATCATCGGGCGCCGGGCGGAGCGATTCCGAACAATGTCGATTGCTCCACTCTGCATTCCAACTTCCGCGCCTACGCCGATGGCGGATTATGGTGGGTGATCGGCAGCGCATTATTGAAGCCCGATCCCGAAGTGGTGCGAGAAGTTCTTCGCTGGTACGAATACCAGGATGTGGATCAAAGCGGTTTGCTCAGCATGCAGGAGAGTTCGGACTGGCAGGACCTGTTCTGTACGCGCGGTAAAGGCCTGTACCTGAATTGCCTCTATGTGCTCGCGCTCCGTACCGCTGCGAAACTCTTTGATCCTGTCGAAGCCGAACGCCTGCGGGCGCGCGCGGATTCGGTTTCGACTCGGATCAATCAGTATTTCTGGTACGCCGGCGATGGCGACCTTCTGCGTCCTATTTCGCTGACCTTCAGCACTGAAGGAAATCCGTTGCAGGATTCCTTGGGACGCCCGCGATGGATGCCCAAGAAATTGCACTTGGCCGGCGAGCTCTACTACTTGCCCTATCTCTCATTTCGCGCCGTGGGCGAATGGTTCGACTCCTTTGGCAACCTGCTCGCGATTTTCGCCGGAGTCACCGACGAGCAGCAAAGCTCCATCATCCTGGACTTCATTGAAAGGCACGCACTGAACAGATGGCCTGTTCTCAGCCTTACGCCGGTGATTCGCCCCGGCGATCCTGACTGGCGCGATTACTACGCGACTCTGAACGCTCCGCACCAGTATCACAACGGAGGCGTGTGGCCGTTCCTCGGCGGATTCTACATCGCCGCGCTGATAAAGACCGGCCGCATCGACGCCGCTGCGCAAATGCTGGAGAAACTCGCATTACTCAATCATCTCGGACACTTCAATGAATGGCACCACGGCGCAACCGGATCGCCTATGGGAGCCGAGGACCAGGCTTGGTCGGCAGGAATGTATCTGTTCGCCGCCGAGTGCGTCCGCCGCGGCCAAGTCGCCCTACCGTGAAAGGAAAACTACGATGACGATCATCAGTGTCTCGGAAGGAAATCTAATTGTCGAGGTGGAGGGTTGGGATAAGCTCTGGTCGCTGCGGAGCCGCCTGGCGATCCCGATTCACCACGTGGTCCGCGTCTATGCCGACCCGAAGATCGCGGAACCATGGTGGAAGGGTCTGCGTGTTGCCGGAACTTATTTGCCCGGAGTCATCGCGGCGGGCACGTTTTATCATCATGGAAATTGGGTCTTTTGGGACGTCCACAAACCCGAAAATGCCGTGGTGATCGACCTTCGGGACGAGCGCTACGAGAAGCTGATCGTCGAAGTCGGCGATCCAGCAGAGACGGTGGCTCGCCTCAAAACCACATTGCCGGCCTAATGAAAATGCCAGTATCCTGGCCCGACCCGAAAATTGTGGTTCCAACTCACGGGTGTCACCCAGAACAAACACGTCGATAGCACGAACTGAATCAGTCCCAGCGCGGTGACGCTGGGGCACTCTTCGAACAGAAATGCCGATAACGCGCCCCAAAACACCGTCGCTGGCATCAGGACTGGATTGGGCAGATGGACAACTCCAAACAACGACCCCGCGAGAAGCCAGCTTTTCCAAGACGCGCCCATTGCGCTGCGAATCCGCTTCGCGACCATGTTTTGAAATAGGAGTTGTTGCATCACGCACCAGATGCAGTACAGCATCGCGTGATACCCGCCGGTCCAGTCAGGCACTCGACCCCAGCCCCAGCCCGCGACCACCACGACCGGAGCCGCCCACGCGACCCTCCAAATTCGCAACGCCGGGAGAAACGACGTCCCCGCTAATCCTAAGGACTTGATCGACTCCGAATGTTCGCGAAACGAAACTGCCACGGCCAGCAGCGGAATCGCCACCCATCCCCATCCGATGACGGGCAACAGCCATGTGAACGCCGCCACGCCGGCTGAAAAAACCAGAGCCTCCGTCATCGGCCTCATACGCGCGCCGCCGTGAACGCTACTGTGAACCACGTTCGCCACAGCCTATCCACCAAGGCGTGCGTCGCCGCCGACGCCATCAGGCTCCGATGCGACCGATACGCCGAGCCGTAAAACCATCCCGCGATTGTGGCAAGTGCCACATAGCGCCAATTCGGAAACGGGGCATGAAGAATGTGACTGAGTCCAAACAAGACCGACGTAATCCCTTGAGCGGCGTAACGCGACGCCAGCGATCCTTCCAAAAGATTCTGAATCAGCCCGCGAAAGAACAACTCCTCCGTGACTGCCACAAACAGAAAAATGGTCGCGTAGTCGAAAACCAACCCTTGCAATCCTCGCCAATGTGGATTCCACGAGATGAAACGAATTGCTAGGCCGAGCGGCGCCGCCAGGATCGCGAAACCCGCAAAATTAACCGCCGCGTCGCGAGCGACGATTCGTGAAAAGCCAAATTCGTATCCGGATCCTTCCAGGCCTCGCAGGATTAAGAAGCTCCATGATCCGACTCCCACCAGAAACACCCGCGCCATGAAATCCAGATTCACAGGCTTATTCCAGATCCCCGCGAGCCGCCCGGCAAGAACCGGCAGCATCAGCCACAGCAGCACCACCACATCCTGCCAGTTCATTCCCTTCGGGTTGCGCACCGGCGCGATGGCGAACAAGCCGAACGGCACGGCGGCGAGCCCGAAAAGCTTCGCGAATGCAGGCCACCGGAAATCCCGCGTGCCTGCGCAATAAACCAGGTAGGGCAGGATAAAGAGAATCAAGCACAGCGCGACCCCATTTGCGCCGCGCAGTCGAGCCTTAAGCCACGCGCGAGGAGCCGCAAATCCAGGCGCCAGATAATAAGCAAACAGCAACAACAAGCATCCGTAAATCGCCACCGCTTCGCTCGCGCCCATGGGATAGCGCCGAAGCTGAATCGCGGCAAACCAACCGAACAACATCGCCAAAGCGAAATACGCCGCACCGAAACGAAACCAATCTCTTTTCATCGCAGCTACGAAAAACCTCGCCTTCCCATTATTGACGAGGAATCGCAAACGAGGCTCCACTAGAGTCGGATACGATAGAAAACTTGAGTGTTAAATCCAGCGCAACCGCGGGAACAATGGCGTTCATCAGCGTCTTCGTAAACCACGCCCAAGCCCAGGATCCCTTCGAGATTCACGTTTACGATTACGAAACCCTGAAGCCCGGCCAGTTCACGCTAGAGCAGCACCTGAATTACTGGGCCATTGGCTCAAAACAATTTAACGGCACGCTGGCCCCCACCAACGACCAGCTTCACATGACTTACGAACTCACCGGCGCCATCACCGATCAGATCTCGCTGGGCTTCATGCAGCTCAACGCCGTGCTCCCTGGCTCGGGATTCGAGTACGCCGGCTGGCGCGTGCTGCCGCACTTTTATGCGCCACCCTCCTGGGGACTTCCGATCGAGCTCGGGTTGGTGGTCGAATTCTCTTTCGCGCGTCCGCAATTTATTGCCGCCACGGCTCACGTGGAAATACGGCCCATCCTTGAGCGACGGATCAAGAATTTCGACCTCGTGTTCAATCCCGTATTCGCGCGAGCTCTCCGCGGCGACGAAGTTAGCGAGGGTTGGAGCTTTGAACCCGCCATTCGAGTCGCCCACGGCGATTCCGATTCCGACAGATTCGTGCCATATCTCGAGTGGTACAGCGAGATGGGCTCAGTGCCCGACCTTGCACCTGCGTCGCGGCAAGTGCATCAGCTCTTTCCCGGCGTCGATATCCGTCTGGCGCGCCACCTGATCTGGAGCGTCGGGCCTGGAGTAGGTCTCACCCCGGCGGGACCACGCCTGGTAATCAAATCGCACCTGGAATTCGAGTTCGGACGTAACCTGAAATAGCGCACATGAAAATCGGGATCACCTGCTATCCCACTTACGGCGGCAGTGGAATCGTGGCCACCGAACTGGGCCGCGAGCTCGCCGCGCGCGGCCACGAGATTCATTTCATCACTTACGCGAATCCCATCCGCCTCGACGAGGAATTGCCGCGTATCCACTATCACGAGGTTGAAGTCTCTTCGTACCCGCTATTTCAGTATCCGCCGTACTGTCTCGCGCTCGCGTCGCGCATGGCCGAAGTCGCTGCATGCTACGATCTCGATCTTCTTCACGTCCACTACGCGATTCCGCATTCGATTTCGGCTCTGCTCGCGAAGCAGATGACCGCGATGCGCCGACTGCCGTTCATTACCACCCTTCATGGAACCGACATCACGCTGGTAGGCTCCGACCGGTCGTATTTTCCCATCACGAAGTTTTCCATCGAGCA
>Ga0209517_10001127_pt1 | contig 41759 bp, 35 predicted proteins | sample PeaSoiMetSII2010_FD_187695 | JGI IMG/M metagenome (GOLD analysis project Ga0209517, IMG submission 187695) | Peat soil microbial communities from Weissenstadt, Germany - SII-2010 (SPAdes) (version 2) | ecosystem: Environmental > Terrestrial > Soil > Wetlands > Peat | place: Germany...
TCGCCGAGATACTGAAGGGTCTCGGGCACGCCGGGGAGAATTTCGATGGGATGATCGGCGATCTGGTGGGCAAAGCTGCGAATGCGTTCGTGTAAGTCGGGCGTCACGGGTCGACGGAAAGCTTCTCAAAGGTTTCAACCAGCGAATGCGCGAAGCTGTGCAGGCCGTAGCCGTGTTTGACGATGGATTCTCGCTCAACGTCGTTCAGCACCAACCGAACCATCTCGGGGGAGTATTCGCGATGGTTGAGGAACGAAATGAACTTTGCGATCGCCCGTTCGAAATAAATGTTATTTTCCCAGAGCGTGTCATCGGCATCGATAAGCAGCGTCTGGGCATCATTCTCTCCCCGCATGGATTCATGATAACGGCTCCCGGCCGGATTCACGGCTTTGATAAACTTGTGTTCATATGAAGAATGGTCGTCCTGAAAGCTTTTTGGCGGAGTTTGCCACGCAATTCGGGCCGGTTTTATTTTTTATTCTCCTGGTGGCAACTTTCGGCGTGGCGCAGCAGAAGAAAACCTGGGTGATGACGGGTTCGGCGGCGAAGGGCGGCGCTCCGGCCAATTTGAAGGTTGCGCCTGACCTGGAGCAACGCTTGGCCAGGTTTCGACGCGTCCAAATGCCGTTCCGGGCGGCCGGCCTGAGTGCTCACGAGCAGCAACTCGTTCACAAACTGGTGGAGGCTTGCGGCTACCTGGAAAGCATTTACTGGCGGCAGAGCGATCCCGAAGCGCTGACGCTGTACCAGTCGCTGGCCATGAGCCGGAATCGACGCGACGTCCAACTGCGACGCTACTTGTGGATTAACGCTTCGCGCTTCGATCTGATTGACCAGAATGAACCGTTTGTTGGGACGGAGGCCATGCCGCCGGGGCGAGGGTTCTATCCGGCGAAGCTGACGCGCGATCAGATGGAACAATACGTCAAGGATCCGGCTCAGAAAGCGGCGATCTACGATCAATTCACGATCGTGCGGTGGCATCAGGGAAAGCTGGAGGCTGTTCCTTACCGGATTGCGTTTCGCGCTTTTTTGGAACCGGCGGCAAAGGCTCTGCGGGCAGCGGCCAAGCTCAGTGATGATGCGGCCTTCGCGAAGTTTCTTCGACTGCGGGCCGATGCGCTGCTCAGCGATGATTATTTCGCGAGCGACCTGGCTTGGCTGGAGTTGAAGAATCCGAAATTCGACATCATTTTTGCGCCCTATGAGACTTATATGGACGGGCTGCTGGGCGTCAAAGGTTCGTACGGCGCGGCGGTGATGGTGCGCAACGAGCGCGAGAGCAAGAAACTGGAGCTGTTTCAAAGATATGTGCCTCAGATTCAGGATGCGCTGCCGCTCGACGCGGAAGATCGGCCGTCGAAACATGGCCTGGAGACGCCGATGGAAGTGATGGACGCTCCGTTTCGAGCGGGAGACATGACTCACGGGTACCAAGCCGTGGCCGACAATTTGCCGAACGATCCGCGGGTGCATGAACAGAAGGGCAGCAAGAAACTTTTTTTCAAGAACTTCATGGACGCGCGGGTGAACTACGTCATCTTGCCGGTCGCACGCAAGCTGATGGAGCCGGAGCAGGCGGCGAAAGTTTCGGGCGAAGGTTATCTGCTGGGCACAATCACGCACGAGATCTGTCACGGACTAGGTCCGGCGTTTGCGCGCACGGCAGGGGGCAAAGTCAGCATTCGGGAAGCGATCGGTCCGAGCTTCAGCGCTCTGGAAGAGGCGAAGGCTGATGTGACCGGGATGTTCGCTCTGAAATGGCTGGTGGATCACGAGGCGCTTTCCAAAGACAAACTGGAAGAGTATTACGCGTCTTATGTGGGCGACCTGTTTCGCACGGTACGCTTCGGAACGGCGGAGGCGCACGGTCAAGCGGAGATGATGGAATTTAACTATCTCTCCGAGCGCGGCGCGATCCGGCGGAATGCTGACGGGCGTTATGCCATTAACTATGACAAGATGCCGGGAGCACTGGCCGATCTAGCCAAGGAACTGCTGCAGATCGAAGCCACGGGGGAACGCTCGCGTGCGGAAAACTGGTTCACAAAGTACGGCACGATGCCGGAGGAATTGAAAGCGTCACTGCAGGCCGCCTCGGATGTTCCGGTGGATATTGATCCGGTGTTTTCGTTTGCGGAGAGGGTGAGGTAAGAGGCTGCGAGCTACGAGCCTCGGGCTACGAGCGAGCAAAAAGCCGCGTCATCTCTCGCCTCAGTGGAAGCTGAACTTGAATATTGCATGCTTCTTCCGTTCGTAGCTCGCAGCGTTCCTACACCCACTCCACGCGCGGCGTCTGCGGAATAATCCCTGCCTTGTGCCCCATGTCGAGCAGGCGACGCACCGCTTCCCTGCCGTCGTCGCCGTAGTCAAGGGTACGCTCGTTGACGTACATGCCGACAAACTTATCGGCGAGTTGGGTATCGAGATCGCGGGCAAACTGCATGGCGTAGGTGAGCGCTTCTTCCCGGTGATCGATGGCGTACTGGATGCTCTCGCGCAGCGCGTGGGTGACGCTGGTCATCGTTTTCCTGCCGAGCGAGCGCCGGACGGCGTTTCCGCCGAGGGGCAGCGGCAGTCCCGTAACTTTCTGCCACCACTTGCCGAGATCGACGACGCGGTGCAGTCCGGACTTGTCGTAGGTGAGCTGGCCTTCGTGGATGATGAGGCCGGCTTCGTGTTTGCCTTCGAGAATCTGCGGGATGATTTGATCAAAAGGGACGACTTCCACTTCAATGCCGGGCGCGAACAGTTCGAGCGCCAGGTAGGCGGTGGTGAGCTTGCCGGGCACCGCGATTTTCCTGCGCTTGATTTCGTCCTGCGTGAAGGGGCGGGTGGAAACGAGCATGGGACCATAACCGTCGCCCACGCTGCCGCCGCACGACATCAGTGCATAGTTTTCCTGAATGTAGGGGAAGGCGTGGAATGAAATCGCGGTTACGTCGTAGACGCCTTCTTGCGCCTGGCGGTTCAGCGTCTCGATATCGCAAAGGGTATGGCTGAACTTCAGTCCCGGCACGCGAACTTTGTTGGTGGCCAAGCCGTAAAACATGAATGCGTCGTCGGAGTCCGGGCTGTGGGCCACGGAGATTTCGCGAACCGGAGAAGATACGGTACTCATATGATTTTGCAATCCTGTTCTGTAAACGTCAGTGCTAGGAAAATCCAGATTTCGAGTGCGCCGCCGCCCAAGGGGCGGTCGTTTTCGGAGTAGTTCGGCATCGCTAATGCGATGCCCTGATACGAATCCCCCGTTACGAATCTCTAGTTGTTCAGCTCACCCTTGCGACGAATGCCGTTGGTGCCAGCGCGCGGCGACGGCGGCGGCCATCAGCACCTTGATGACTTCCGCAAAAACGAACCAGTAGAGGCCATACCTGATCGCCAGAGAAACAGAGTGCGTGAGCACGGCAAGCCAACTGAGTCCACCCGTGAAGAGCACCAGTTCCGCAGCCACGGATGACAGCGCGGCCCAGACGAAACGGCGCGCGTTGTGTTCCGAGTTGTGCTCATAGATCCAGCCCGCGACAAATGCCACGAGTGGATAGGCCATGAGGAATCCACCGGTCGGGCCGAGTATCTGGGCAATTCCGCCCCCTAGAATCGAGGGGCTGAATACGGGCATTCCGAAGGCGCCTTCGACGAGGTAGAGCGTGAGAGCGGCGAAACCGCGACGCGAACCAAGAAGCAACCCCACGGCCAGAACTCCGAAGTTTTGCAGGGTCAGCGGAACTGGCGTGAAAGGTAGAGGCACGGTCACGCGCGCGCACAAGGCGACGAAAAGACTGGCAGTGATCACGATGGCCGCCTGTTTCGCCCATTCCAGGGACCGTGTCTGCCGGCCGAAAACTTGGGTGGCTACTCTAGACATGGCGTTCCTTTCCTCTTTGCGGATTAAACCTGCGGATCAAACTCTTTGTGGCGAATCAAACCTCAGGCGGCGACGTGTGGTCGAGGCCGTCGAGTTCCGCTCTGTGGGCCGCCGAGCGCTTCATTTGTCGCCGGACCCGCATGTAGAGCGTAAGCGCAACCGACACGACCACCGCAACACTGACTCCCAGGATGAGAAACCACCAGAGCATCCGCACAACGCACTTAGGATAGCAGATGATCGGCGACGAAAATGTGCACACTCATGAAGGAGAGCGCTCGGCTGCCGTCAGCCCTTCTTCGCTGGCTTAGCCAGCGCTTTGCGCCGATTCTCAACATTCTTCGAGACGCGTTCCAGACGTTTGCGGGCCAGCTTCGACCCCGTGGCAACCTTCTCAATATTCGCAAACGCCTCGGGGTTGTTCATCTTTTCTCGCATTTCCTTCAGGAAGGGATGAATTTTGGCGAAAATGAAAAACATTTCGCCGCAAATGCCGGGCTGCAGGAAGAGCTCTTGGTTGACGGCGCCGTGCAATACCAGCGATGCGGCCATATCCCAGTAGCCGCCGACTTGGCGCATCCAGGCATTTTCCTGGCTGGGGAACGCGTTGGCGACTTTCAGCACGTCATCGGCGCTCTGCGGCCAGAATTCCACCATAAACCAGTTTCTTGCCTTGCGCATCTCCGCTTCGCGGCGGAGATCGTAGAGTTGTAGAACCACTTGGGCATCGTGCGTGGTCGCTTTATTTGCCATATTTTCGCCTCGTGTTTTGGATTCTTTGTATCCAATCGCGGAAGTCAGATCAGGATTCAAACGCGTGGGGAGTGAGCGCGTGAGAACTGGCCGTCCCACCGGGACTTGAATCATTCTAACCATTTTTCCCAGCGCTAAAGCGCTGGGCTAAGCTGGGTTCGCCCCTCCGGGACTGGATTCTCGAGCTTTTCGTCCCACCGGGTTGTCTGAAACCAGTTCTCACGCACACGCTGAAGCGCTGGGCTAAGCTAGGTCGCCCCTTCGGGGCTGGATCTCGGTACTCTGAAGACCGTTCTACACAGGCTGTAACGAGCCGACTTTGCCTTCCACCGCGCGCTCGTAATCGCATTCCTTGTTCGGACACGCAATTACTGTTCCGTCTTTGCGGATTCGTTCCACCAGGTACTCATGTCCGCAATCCGGACACTTCTCGGGGACAGGCTTCGATGCGGAGGTGAACTTGCACTTTGGATAGTTTGAGCATCCGTAAAAAGTGTTGCCCTTGCGCGCACGTTTTTCGACGAGTTCGCCTTCTTTGCATTCGGGGCACTTCACGCCGATGAAGTTCTGTTTCACATATTTGCAGTCGGGATATCCGCTGCAGGAAGTGAACTCGCCGTAACGACCGTGCCGCAAGATCAAGTTGCGTTTGCACAGTGGGCAGGTTTCATCGAGCGGAATATCGGGCACTCTCTTGCCCTGATCGAGCCGCCGGGTCGTCTTGCAATCGGGATAGCCGGTGCAGGCCATGAATTGGCCGAAGCGTCCGCGCTTCAGGACCATGACCCGGCCACAGTTTTCGCAGTATTCCTCCTGCGCGATCTCCTGCGTCTCGGCCGTGTCGAGGTCGGGCAGATTGATGGGATTCTCTTTGGTGAACTTGCAGCTGTCCGGATTTTCCTTGTCGTAAGTGCTGCAGGCGTAGAACGATCCGTGCTTGCCCCACTTGATGACGAGCGGCGCACCACAGAGTTCACACTTTTCGTCGGTGGGTTTCTCCATACGCTTGATGTTTTCCATGTGCTTCTCGGCGTATCGGAGATCCTTGGAAAACTTGTGGTAGAACTCGGTAAGAGCGTCATTCCCTGTCTGCTTGCCTTCTTCTATTTCGTCGAGCTCTTCTTCCAGGCGCGCGGTGTATTGGAAGTCGAAAATGTCCTTGAAGTTCTCGACCAGCAGATCGGTGACGACCAGGCCGATTTCGGTGGGCACGAACTTGCCGCCGACTTTCTGCGCGTACTGCCGCTCCTGGATGGTGCTGAGAATGGTGGCGTAGGTCGAAGGCCGGCCGATGCCGCGCTCTTCGAGCTCCTTCACCAGCGAAGCCTCATTGAAGCGCGGAGGCGGTTCGGTGAAGTGCTGCTCGGGGAGCAACGACTTCAGGGTCAGCTTCTGCCCGGCGTCGAGCGGGGGGAGCTTGTGCTTTAGTTCCTCGTCTTCTTCGTCCTTGCTGTCTTTGGACTCTTCGTAGACTTTGAGGAAGCCGTCGAACTTCATCACCGATCCGGTGACGCGGAACCAAAACACGTCGGTCCCCGATTTGGCGTCGATATCGACCGAGGTCTGGTCGAACACGGCGGGGTTCATCTGCGAGGCGACGAAGCGCTGCCAGATCAGTTTGTAAACCTTGAACTCGTCTTCCTGCAGGTATTGCTTGACCTGATCTGGATGGCGCGCAGCCGAAGTCGGGCGAATAGCCTCGTGGGCAGCCTGCGCTTCTTTCTTCTCCTTATATGTATTGGGAGATTCGGGCAGGTAATTGGCGCCATACTCGCTGCCGATGTACTCGCGGACTTCGGTGATCGCCTCGGCCGAAACGCGGGTCGAATCGGTTCGCATGTAGGTGATCAGGCCGACCAGCCCCTCATCGCCGAGTTCGATACCTTCATAGAGGCGCTGCGCGATCATCATAGTGCGCTTCACGCTGAAGCGCAGCTTGCGCGAGGAATCCTGCTGCAGCTTGCTGGTCGTGAACGGTGGAGTGGCATTGCGGCGGCGCTCTTTCTTTTCCGCCGAGCGGACAACCCAATCAGCCTTTTCGAGCTCCAGGCGGATTTTTTCCGCTTCCTCGCCATTCGGGATTTCGATTTTCCCTTCGCCCTTGCCCAGAAAACGGGCATCGAATGCAGGAGGCTTCGTGGCGGCGAGGTGGGCGTCGATCGTCCAGTATTCCTTTTTCTCGAAGGCTTTGATCTCGCGTTCGCGATCGACGATCAATCGGAGTGCGACGGTCTGCACACGTCCGGCGGAAAGGCCGCGGCGGACTTTATCCCATAGAAGAGGAGAGACCTGGTAACCCACGAGGCGATCGAGCACGCGTCTAGTCTGCTGCGCGTCGACCAGGTTGCGATCGATGTCGCGGGGATGCTCGAAGGCGGCCTTGACAGCGCGCTGGGTGATTTCGTTGAAGGTCACGCGGCGGATGCGTGCGCCATCGCCTATGTCGTCCGTCTTCGCCTTTTTTTTGCCTTTCTTTTTCTTGCTCGAATCTTCGCCGAGTTCGTCGGCGAGATGGGCGGCGATGGCTTCGCCTTCGCGATCCGGGTCAGGCGCCAGGTAGATGTGGTCGACCGACAGAGCGAGTTTCTTCAGCTTGGCCAGGACTTTTTCTTTTCCTGGGATGACAACGTATTCGGTATCGAAGTTGTTTTCGACGTCGACACCCAGACTGCTCTTGGGCAGGTCTTTCACATGGCCGAAAGAAGCATCGACCGTGAATCCCTTGCCCAGATACTTCTGGATAGTTTTCGCCTTAGCCGGCGATTCGACGATGACTAGACCTTTGGACAATGTGCTCCCCAAATGTTAGCTATTGACTCGAAGCTAACATGACTTGGCAAATTTCGCGAAACGGGCAGGCGGGCTGCGAGCTGCGAGCCACGAGCTTCGAGCTTACAAAACCGCTAGCGCGTTGATGCTTTCTTGACAAACTGGACCGGCTGAACCTGCTGAATCAACGCGGTCAGCATCCGTTGAACTTCATCCGTCTGCTTGGCGAGCAGGCTGTGCACGGTTTCCGTCAGCAAATCCAGATCGTGCGCTAGCAGCAGGTGATATTCAAGTTCTGCAGCCGAACCACGCACGATGTGCAGAAAACGCGTCAATTCTCCCTCAGACTTACGTCCGGCGCCCTCCGCAATGTTCGCGCCGATGGAAGAGGCGGCGCGACGCATCTGGGAGGTTATTCCGAACAACTCTTCTTTAGGAAATGGTCGCGTGGCTTTGTATACATCGATCGTCAATGAATGGGCCTTTGACCATACCCTCAGATCCTTAAAGTCTTTCACATGAAACCTCCTCTTGCGTCGACCTACGGCTACGAGCTTCGAGCAAACAACTGCGATTTGAATTTCGACAAACCCGTTCCTTCCAAGCCGTTGTCTTTCAAGCTTGCTCGTTGCTCGCGGCTCGCAGCGCCCTCAAAAGCTCTTCACAAAATTCCTCCCCGGCAACTGCCTCACCTTCCCGTTCAGCTCCAGTTCAAAGAGAGCGGCGAAGATTTCCGAGGACGACATTTCGGCTTCCAGTAATTCGACCAATTGATCAATGTGCGTGGATTCATCGGCCTTGAGCAACTTGAAAATCTTTCTTTCGTGGGGCGAAGTCGCCTCGTCCGGGAATAGAGATGCGGTTTCCGGCTCGGGGGATTCATTCTGCATGGAACTGAGCGTGGCTTGAATGTCAGCCGGAAGCTCTTCCCACACGTCTTCCCAGGTGGCGACGAGCTTCGCGCCCTGCTTGATCAGCGTGTTTGGGCCCCAGGAATTCTTGTTGGTCACGTTGCCCGGAACGGCGTAAACATCGCGGTTTTGTTCGAGGGCACAGCGCGAAGTGATACGCGTGCCGCTGTATTCCGCGGCTTCGACGACCAGTACGCCGGCGGACATTCCGCTTATGATCCGGTTGCGGATGGGAAAGTTTTGCGGGGCAGGAGAGGTTCCGACCGGGAACTCGGTGATCAGCGCGCCGCCGAGGGCCAGGATCTGTTCTGTGAGCCGCGTGTTTTCCTTGGGGTACATGACGTCGATTCCGGTGCCGAGGACGGCGACGGTTTTTCCCTTGGCAGCGACAGCGCCGCGATGCGACGCGGTATCGATGCCGCGCGCCAGTCCGCTGATGACCACCAGGCCGCGAGCGGCGAGGTCGGTGGAGAGGCGTTCGGCCATCCCGCTGCCGTAGGGCGTGGGATGACGCGTTCCCACCATCGCGATGCCGGGCTGGGCTAGGACTTCGACGCTTCCTTTTACGAACAGGATTACCGGTGGGTCGTAAATTTCCTTCAGCCGCGCCGGGTAGTCGGGATCGCTGAGCGAAATAATTCTGGCGCCTGCCTCGGCCGCCTTCACGCATTCCTGCTGCGCGAGTTCGAGCGACTTTCCCGTGGCGATCGATTGTGCGGAAACGGCGCGCATTCCCGTGGCTTCGAGTTCGGTCAAGCTGGCCTGGAAGACACGCTCGGCCGTGCCATAGTGCTCGATGAGTTTTCTGATGCGTGTGGGGCCGAGTCCCGGAGTGAGGGCCAGCGCAAGCCAGTAAATGCCCTGATGAGAAGCGGGGCTGGAGGTGGCAACGGCGACATTGGACATATGGCGTGACCCTAGCCCCCGGCGGAAAACGCTGTCAAGGATGGCGCGCACATCACTTTTGGTAGAATTCGTAAAGTGATGAGCCGGTTAAAGATCTCGGCCATTTCCTACCTGAATACGGCGCCTCTCATGTGGGATTTTGAGCATGCCGAGGCAGGCGCGGACTTCGATATTTCCTACACCATCCCCTCGGACTGCGCCGAGGCTTTGCGTACGGGAACGGCCGATATTGGCATCATTCCGGCTGCGGCTTATGCGACGGTTCCGGACCTCGTCATCATTCCGGAGGTGGCGATTGCGGCACGCCGGGCGGTACGGTCGATCCTGCTGGTTAGCAAACTGCCCGTTGATCTTTTGTCAAAGCAGCCGTTGTGGAAGCAGGTGCGCACGGTGGCGCTCGATACTTCTTCGATGACGTCGGTCGCGCTGGCCAAGATTCTGTTTGCAAAATGGCTGGGCGGAGCACGCGATTATAAGCCGATGGCTCCGGATCTCGATGCAATGCTCGGGGCTTGCGACGCGGCTTTGCTCATCGGAGACCCGGCGCTGCAGATCGACCGGACGCGCTACTTCACGCTCGACCTGGCGGAGGAGTGGGTGGCACGCACGGGGAAATCATTCGTCTTCGCTTTCTGGGCCATTCGAAAGCAGGCGCTCGCCGGACGAAATGGGCGGGCGATCGCGGAGGTCTTCAAAAAGTCACGGGATCATGGGCTGTCGCCGAAAAAACTTGAAGCCATCGCGCAGGAGTGGGCGCCACGCCTCGGCCTTAGCGTCGAAGCCATTCGCGTCTACCTGACACATAACATCCATTATTATCTCGACCCTCCTTGCCTGGAGGGGCTTGCGCTTTACTACCTCCTGGCCGCCGAAATTGGCGCCCTGCCGCCAGCGCCGGTGCTTCGGTTTGTCTAGAATTTGATAAACAAACCACCCTGAGCATTGCCGACGTAAGCGATGTCACGTCAACCTGCCGCAGGATAAACTCTATCTTTCGCTTCGGAGCGCCAGTGCAGGAAGTCGCGCGCTACGACCCAAATCGCAAGCCGTCCAGTTGGATGGAAGTGATCCAGCCCGGACAGTATGCTGCGTTTTTTAGCGATATCGAGTCGGGCGCCGAGATAACGAGTGATGGCGACTACTTTAATGCGGGGATGATCGGTCGCTGCCTTATTTTCGATTCGCTGGAGGAAGCCGAGCAGTACTGCTGCCAGAAAGTTGAGGACATCACTAATCTGCGCTGCGACGTCTTTGACAGCCATGGACGGGCGAACCCGCCGGTCGCAACCTTCGCCAACCGCCGGCACCAGCACCGACTGGACTCTCAAGCTGAGTCGCGACGGCTTATGCGCTGGGGCTTGGTGTCGATTGCAACATCGTGTCCTTTGTTCTGGTTCGCATGGACGCGTCGAGGCGAAGCATGGATTGCCGCTTTTTTTGGCCTTCAACTCGTCATCGCTGGACTGCGGGTTCTCCATTGGGGCTACAGCCTGAAGGAAGAACTCCGCTATCGTAAGGCACAATCGGATCTGCGGAAGCAACAGACCACTGCTGCCAAGACCGGGAGAAGCTAGAATTGCCTGACCTCCAAATCTTGCTGCTCGACATTGTCGTTGTATGCTCCGTCGCTCGCGCGCTGGGGTGGGGATTCGAGAAGCTGCATCAACCCCGAGTGGTGGGCGAAATGTTTGCCGGAATTCTGTTGGGCCCTTCCCTGCTGGGCTGGCTGGCGCCATCGGTATTCGCGTCGCTGTTTCCCCCGGGCGGGCTGACGCTGCTATATTTTCTCAGTCAGATTGGCCTGCTGTTGTTCATGTTCCAGGTGGGCGTTGGACTGGACTTGCACGAGGTCCGAAAAATGGGCCACGCCGTCATCCTCACCAGCAACATCAGCGTGTTGGTACCGCTCGTAGCGGGGTCGACGCTGGCGATCTATCTGTACCCCCGACTGTCGAGTGCAAGGGTTCCTCTCCCGGTGTTCGCTTTGTTCATGGGGACGGCCATGAGCATCACAGCCTTCCCGGTGCTGGCGCGGATTCTGGAGGAGCGCAATCTCCTACAAAGCTCGGTCGGCATGGTTGCGATCAGTTGCGCCGCGGTCGACGACGTCACCGCCTGGTGCCTTCTGGCAGGATTAATTGCATGGGTACACTCGGGCAGGGGGACTTCTCCGTGGTTCACTCTTGCCGAGCTCATCGCCTACCTGGTCGTGATGACGTGGGTTGTTCGTCCTCTGCTCGGCCGTTATTCAGCGTTCAAGAAGGAAAGCTCGCGCGAAACCCTGGCTTTTGCGGTCCTCTTTCTATTCCTTTCCGCCTGGACCACGGAACGGATCGGGATCCACGCTCTCTTCGGCGCTTTCTTTGCGGGGGCGATTCTGCCGAGAAGCGAAAGTTTCTCTCGCAATCTCGCCAGCCACCTGGGGACGATCACCAGCGTTCTTCTTTTCCCGCTGTTTTTTGCGACGACGGGCTTGCGCACCAGCGTCCACCTCTTAAGTGGGGGAACGCTCTGGTTCTATTGCGCACTGATTGTGCTGGTGGCCATTCTTGGAAAGCTGTTCGGCTGTGCGGGCGCCGCGCGAGCCAGCGGAATGAGTTGGGGGAACGCGCTCTCGGTCGGTGTCCTCATGAACACACGCGGCCTGGTCGAACTGGTGATCTTAAACGTGGGCCTTGACCTGGGTGTAATCTCGCCAACTTTGTTTTCCATGATGGTGATCATGGCCCTCGTGACTACCTTCATGACCACGCCGGTGTTGGCCTTGTTGTCCCGGAAAGTGAAAGTCGCGGTTGAACCGCGACCCGTGAGCTCCTGAGCCTCCCTGGTGTCCATGCAATCGTCCGCTCCCCACCGCAGGTCCAACTTGGACAAACTGTAGTCCGTCGCTAACGACTTTTTCGGTAACATGGTGTTTCCGTGCGGGCGAGATCCCATGGACGCCATCCCATGATCGAGCGATTCGAGTTCTCCGATCTCCGCGAACTGTTTGCCAAGGCCAACGAGGAAAAATCTGGCGACCGGTTGGCAGGCATCGCTGCGCGATCGGAACGAGAGCGAGTCGCGGCGAAACGCAAACTTGCAGACTTGGAGTTAGAGGAAATTGTCCGTCGTCCCCTGATCGACCCTTCCGAGGACGACGTCACCCGCCTCATTCTGGACACATTCGACCAGGATGCTTTCCGCGCCATCGGAAGCATCGGAAGTATGACCGTCGGGGAGTTTCGCGAGTTCATCCTGGACGACGGAACCACGGAAAGTCAGCTACGGTCGCTGCAGAGGGCCATCATCCCTGAAGTCGCGGCCGCGGTAACCAAGCTGATGAGCAACAAGGATCTGGTGCTCGCCTCGGCCAAGATTCGCAACGTCACGCGCTGCCGCAATACGATGGGAGAGCGTGGGGTTTTGGGCATCCGCGTGCAACCCAATCACCCGGCTGACGACATCGGCGGAATCCTTCTGGCTGCATTCGAAGGACTGCTTTACGGGTGTGGAGACGCAGTCATCGGCGTGAATCCGGCAACGGACTCGGTGGAGACAGTCAGCTCAATTCTCTTGGCTTTGAATCGCCTGGTGGACACATACGAAATCCCCACGCAGATCTGTTGCCTGGCGCATATCACTACTCAACTGGCCGCGTTGAATCGCGGGGCGCCGGTTGACCTTCTTTTCCAGTCCGTCGCGGGTACGGAAGCGGCCAACCGCAGTTTCGGAATCACGTTGAACATGCTGCGCGAGGGCCATGAACAGGTTCTCGAACATCATCGCCAACGGGATATCCGCTGGGCCGGGGACCACGCGATGTACTTCGAAACTGGTCAGGGCAGCGCTCTTTCCGCCGAGGCGCATCACGGAGTCGATCAACTGACGCTCGAAGCGCGAGCATACGGCGTCGCACGGGCCTTCCAGCCTTTTCTGGTCAACAGTGTCGTCGGCTTTATCGGTCCTGAGTATCTGTACGACGAGAGGCAGATCATCCGCGCCGGGCTTGAGGATCATTTCATGGGTAAGTTGCTTGGCTTACCGATGGGGTGCGATGTCTGCTATACGAATCACGCTGCCGCCGACCAAAACTCGGCTGACAACCTGCTGCTACTTTTGACGGCCGCGGGCTGCAACTACTTCATGGGCGTTCCGTGTTCCGACGACGTGATGCTGAATTACCAATCCACCAGCTATCACGACGCGCTAGCCGCACGACGCCTCTTCCAGCTGCGTCCTGCACCGGAGTTTCTCGCGTGGCTGCAGAGGATGGGGATCTATCGTGAGACCGAACCGGCGTCTCTCGACTCGTCCGCACGGCGGCAACTGATGCAGGGTTTGGAGGCGTCGCTGGAGAGAGCCGTTTGAATGGCTGCGGAAAAAGAAAAACTCGCCCAGCCGTACGACTTGCCCGAGTACGACTTGTCCGAGATCGTAAAGAAGGTACGCGCACAAACTCCGGCGCGCCTGCTGGCAGGCCGGAGCGGGGCAGCTTATCGAACCAATACTCAGCTCGAACTGCGCGAGGCGCATGCCGCCGCTCGCGATGCCGTGAGCGCGGAGTTGAATCTCTTCACGGATCTCGGCGACGATTTCATGCGAAAGTGGAATCTGTTTGAAGTCTGCTCCCGGGCGGCGAGCAAAGATGAGTATCTTTTGCGCCCTGACTTGGGCCGTCACCTGAATGACGCGTCCCGCCCGGAGGTGAGCACGCGTTGCACCACGGGACACGATTTGCAATTCGTGATCGGCGACGGGCTCTCGGTGACCGCTGTGGCCATGCAAATTCCTCGACTATTGCCGCTCCTGTGTGAAGGAGCAAAGACTCGCGGCTGGAGCGTCGGTCCGATGTTCGTGATTCGTCACTGCCGGGTCGGCATTCTCAACGAGATTGGCGAATTGCTAGATCCCAAAGTTGCCGTCCTGCTGATCGGCGAACGGCCGGGGTTGGCAACGGCCGAAAGCCTTTCAGCTTACATGGCGTACCGACCGAAAGCAGCGGACACTGACGCCAATCGGAACCTCATCTCGAACATTCACGCTCGTGGTGTGAGCACAGAGCAAGCTACCCAGCGGATTCTAAATCTGGCAGGCTCGATGATGAAAACTCACAAGAGCGGTTGCCGACTCCGAGAAGGACTGCCGGCTGTCATTTAGGCGGGCGGCATAAGCTGCTTTTTACATTGCAACGGCAGCCGTATTTCGTGCTCCAATAAGAAGGATGCGCTTGCTTGCGATCCTACTGCTCGTGTCGAAAAAGAGCGCCCTGCGATGGCTGATCCATCTCGGCGGCCCCAGCCTGATTTTGCTGGGCCTCGTCGACAACTCGGTCATCCCTCTGCCGGGCAGCACGGACATCGTCACCATTCTGCTCGCTGCCCACCATCGCGAGCCGTGGGCCTACTACGCGGTCATGGCGACGGCGGGGGCCCTCCTCGGCGGATATCTTACCTACCGCATGGCTTGCAAAGGTGGCAAAGAAACTCTGGAGAAGAGGTTTTCGAAGAGAAAGACCGACAAGATATACGCGATTTTTTCACGCTGGGGTTTCGCGGCGGTCGCGATCCCCGCCCTGCTTCCGCCGCCGTTTCCCATCGTGCCCATGCTATTGGCCGCCGGCGCCATGCAGTACCCCACCAGGAAGTTTCTGACCGCTCTGGCCGTAGGGCGCGGCATTCGGTTCACCATCCTCGCTTATCTAGGGTTCCACTACGGGCGGCACATCGTGAGTTTTTTCGCACGCTACTACTGGCCCGTGCTTTTGGTCCTGATCGCTTTCTCAGTGCTGGGCACACTGTACGGGCTGTTTGAGTACAAACGGAGACAGAAAGCCGAGGGTCCTAAGACCTCTCGCCCGAGATCGGAAGCTCGTCGCCGGACGGCCTAGCGAATGCGTAGGGAGTCAAACTCGCCTCCGCCGCCTCCCACCAGCTAAAATAGCCATTACCGTGGGGTGATGAGGATGTCCCTGACCAAACAGCAAGCTTTGGAGATGTTTCGGTCTGACGATCTGATCGGGATTGGCATGGAGGCGGACGCGGTCCGCCGCAAGATACACCCCGAAGGCGTTGTGACTTACATCATCGACCGCAACATTAATTACACCAACTTCTGCACGGAATATTGCACGTTCTGCGCGTTTTATCGTCCGTTGAAGGGGCCGGCGGCGAAGGAAGGCTACATCCTCGACCTCGACACCATTTACGAAAAAATTCGCGAGACCGTGGAACGCGGCGGCACCGGCGTGCTGATGCAGGGAGGCTTGCATCCTGATCTCAAGATCGACTGGCATGAGCGCATGCTCAGCGGCATCAAGCAGCGCTTCCCGAAAGTCCATCTGCACTGCTACTCCGCTTCGGAAATTCTCGCGATTGCCGAGTACAGCAATCTGAGCGTGCGCGACACGATTGCGCGGCTGCGCGACGCTGGACTGGATTCGATTCCGGGCGGCGGCGCTGAGATTCTTGACGATGAAGTCCGCTACAAAATTGCGCGGCTGAAATGCCTGACCGGGGATTGGCTGCTTGTGCATCGTACCGCGCACCAGCTCGGCATGCGCACCACGGCGACCATGATGTTTGGCGTCGGCGAGTCCATCGAACACCGGGTCAACCACTTGCAGTGTCTTTACGATTTACAGCAGGAGACGGGCGGTTTTACCGCGTTCATCCCGTGGAGTTTTCAGCCCGCCAACACTGCCCTCGGCGGACGTCGCTGGGATGAGGCCACGGCGGTTGAATACCTGAAGGTGCTGGCGATTTCGCGGCTCTATCTTTCAAATTTTCTGAACGTGCAGTCCAGTTGGGTGACGCAGGGATTGAAAGTCTGCCAGATGGGCTTGCGCTTCGGCGGCAACGACGTGGGCTCGGTCATGCTGGAGGAGAACGTCGTCCGCGCCGCGGGCGTGAACAACTGCACAACCGAAGAAGAATTGCGGCGCATCATACGCGAAGCGGGCTTCCGTCCGGCGCAGCGGGACACGTTGTACCGGCAATATTTTCTGAACTGACCAAAGCCCATTGAGACATTGAAGCATTGAAGCATTGAAGCATTGAAGCATTGAAGCATTGAAGCATTGAAGCATTGAAGCATTGAAGCATTGAAGCATTGAAGCATTGAATCAATGACGCAACGATTCAATGATTCAATCTGTGATGACGCGCTCACTCGTCCTCGCCGTTTTCGTTCTCCGCGCCGTGTTGCTGGCGAGCGCGCAAAGCTCCGCACCTGCGCCCTCCATTGCAGGAACGGTGGTGAAGGAACCGGGCAGCCAGCCGCTCAAAAAAGTGCTGGTGCAGGTGGTCGCGGAGGACCAGAAGCAGGGCGGAAACTACACGGCTTCGACCGACGCCGACGGCCATTTCCACGTCGAGAACATCCCGCCGGGGCGCTACCGGCTCTACCTCGAAAAAACCGGGTTGGTCGAGGTAAATGAGCGCGGGCTCAAATCTGACGTCAGCGTTTTCACGGTTCAGGCTGGGCGAGCGGTGGAAGACCTGCTGTTTCGCATGTTGCCCACGGCCATCATCAGCGGCCGCATCACGGACGAAGATGGCGACCCGATGTCCGGGGTCAGAGTTGTCGCACTCCGAAAAAAACCCGGGAAGGCAACAAGGGAAGCCGCTGGGAGCGATGCGACGAACGATCTTGGCGAATACCGTCTCGCCGGTTTGTTTCCCGGCCAGTATTGGATTGTGGCCATGCCACCTCCGGACTTCCGCGATTACGAAAAGCAGCAGGAGAAATCGCCGCAGGGCGATAACCCGAGCGACGCCCAGCCCGATAGTCGCTACCTCACCACCTACTATCCGGGCACCTACGATGCCATGCAGGCCTCGGCTGTAGCGCTTAAGGCGGACGACGAAATGCCGGTCAACTTCACGATGGTGCCGGCGAGGACGTATCGGATCCGCGGAATCGTTACTGGCGTCACCGCCGGCCAGAAGCCCGTTGTGGAGTTGGTCTCTAAAGCGGGCGATTCTGTCCGGGCGAGTGAAGTGGGGCCGGACGGCCAGTTCGAAGTGCGTGGGGTCGGTCCGGGATCGTATGTGGTGAGGGCGGCGGCCGGCACCGAATCGCAGTCGCTCACTGCGCACCAGGATATCAACGTCGTAGCGGCTGACGTGGAAGGCTTGAAGCTGGCTCCGCTGCCTTCTTTCACGCTCTCCGGTCATCTCCACATCGAGGGCAGCGCGTCGGGAGAACTCGCTCAGTACTCGGTAAACCTGCGCCTGGCCGAGTTGCCGGAGGATCCAGGCTTCTTCATGTCGCAGGACTTCTTTGGGACGAACGCGCCGGTGGATCGACTCGGCAACTTTGAGTGGAAAGACGTGAACCCTGGCACCTACATCGTGCAACTGTTCGGGGGCGATGGACAGGGTTTATTCCTGAAATCGGTGAAGCTCGGCGAACGAAACATCGAAACCGGATTCACGGCAAGCGGGCCGGCAACGCTTGACTTGGTGGTGAGCACCAAGGGAGGCACGGTCGAGGGCGCGGTCGTTGAAAAGGAAAAAGATGTGGACAACGATCATCCGGTACCCAATGCCACGGTGGTGGCCGTGCCGGAGGAAAAGTACCGGAAGCTTCCCAAACACTTCGGGATCGGATCGACCGATCAGCATGGACGCTTTACGATTCGCGGCCTGCCTCCGGGCAACTACGCGCTATTTGCCTGGCAGGATCTGGAAGAGGGCGTCTACCGCGACGCCGACTTCCTGAAATCCCAGGAAACAAATGGCAAGGCGGTGAAGGTGGAAGAAGGCTCTCATCAGCAGGTCGAGCTGAAGCTAAGTCCAGCGGGTGAGGAGTGGCGGTGAGGAAGCCCATTGAATCATTGAGGCATTGAATCAATGAGTCATTGGGTCATGGGAAGGGAAAATGACTCACTGCCTCAGTGATTCAATGTCTCAATGCGCTTCGACCGATCAGGTACAATGCTTAGTCTGCTGCCTTTCCTTTTGATTCATGGTGCTGTTGAGTTCATGCATTTGACGCTCACTTCTTCCCTGCTGGCCCTGGCCCTGATCCTCACCTCCAAGGGCTTGGGGCCCTACCTTCGCCAGCATTTTCTGGACAAGACTTTCGTGGGCCTTTACCAGGTCAATGCGTTTGATCTGGCGCTGCTGATTCCTTATTTCATCGTGCTGATCATCCTGGCAGCGTACGGCGGGCACCGCTACTGGCTGGTCTATCTTTATTACAAGCACAAAAAGAACAAGACGACGGAACCCGCGGCTCATTTCCATTTCGACGACCTGCCGCGCGTCACGGTGCAGTTGCCGATCTTTAACGAGCAATACGTGGTGGACCGGCTGCTCGACGCTGTGTGCCGGCTCGACTATCCGAGAGAAAAGCTCGACATCCAACTGCTGGACGACTCGACCGACGAAACCGTGGCGGTGGCGCGCATTTTGGTGGATCGCTACGCCGCGTTGGGACATCGGGTCACGTACCTGCACCGCGACAATCGTGACGGCTACAAGGCTGGCGCTTTGGCGGAAGGATTGAAAACGGCAAAGGGCGAATTTGTTGCCATCTTTGACGCCGATTTTGTTCCGCCACCCGACTTTCTGCTGAAGTGCATCCATCACTTCACCGATCCTAGGGTCGGTATGGTGCAGACGCGCTGGACGCACATCAACCGCAACTACTCGTTGCTGACCGAGGTCGAAGCCATTCTGCTCGACGGCCATTTCGTGCTGGAACACTCGGGACGGGCACGCAGCGGCGTTTTCTTTAACTTCAACGGCACGGCGGGCATGTGGCGGCGCTGCGCGATTGACGAAGCCGGCGGTTGGGAGCATGACACGCTCACCGAAGACACCGATCTTTCCTATCGCGCGCAGCTCAAAGGATGGAAGTTTCTGTATCTGCAGGACGTCGAATGTCCGGCCGAGTTGCCAGTGGAGATGACCGCATTCAAGACGCAGCAGGCGCGCTGGGCCAAGGGGCTGATCCAGGTCTCCAAGAAAATACTTCCCAAGGTGTTCGCGAGCGACGCATCGCGGCACGTGAAAATCGAAGCCTGCTATCACCTGACGGCCAACCTCAGCTATCCGCTGATGATCGTGCTTTCCGTTTTGCTGATGCCCGCCATGATTATTCGCTTCTATCAGGGATGGTTCCAGATGCTCTATATCGACCTGCCCCTGTTCATGGCTTCGACGTTCTCCATATCCAGCTTTTATCTGGTTTCGCAGAAGGAACTGTTTCCGAAAAGCTGGCTGCGATCGCTGCTCTACCTGCCACTATTGATGGCTCTGGGAATCGGGCTGACGATCACGAATACGCGTGCCGTGCTCGAAGCGCTGGCCGGCAAGCAGACCGCCTTCGCGCGTACTCCTAAGTACCGCGTCGAATCGAAGAAGGACAAAGTTGGCGCGAAAAAATATCGCAAGCGTCTGGGATGGGTTCCGTGGATTGAACTCCTGATCGGAACATATTTCGCGCTGGCGGTCTTCTATGCCATCGACAATGAGAATTACTTCACGGTTCCCTTCCTGCTGTTGTTCGTGATTGGTTACTGGGTCACGGGGCTGATGTCACTGCTGCAGGGGCGGTTCGCGGGACTCTCGGTGGGTTCAGAAACCCACACCAAGCCATTCCCGGTCGGCGTGTAGACATCGGGTCATCGGGTGATCGGGTCATCTGGTGATCGGAAGTTCGTACGAGGAAAGATGACCCGATCACCCGATGCCTTCAGCGAGAGGCAGCGTCGGAGGGGAATTTGAAGTCAATGGTAATCCTGGTCTCGTTCTTCACCGGTTTTCCATCGAGCTCATAAGGCTTGTAGCGCCAGTACTTCACCGCGTTCACGGCGGATTGGGCAAGCACGGGCGAGCCTTCGACAACTTTCACATCGCGCACCGTTCCATCCTCCATGACCATGGCGGACAGAATAACAGTGCCCACCAGGCGCAGCAGACGGGCTTGAGCAGGATAAACGGGCGGAACGCGGTGCAGGAGTTGGCCGCCGGAAACCCCTTGCGACACGGGCGCAGAGAGCCCCGGCAACGAAACTTTAGCGGAGAGAACTCCGTTGAGGGCGGACTGGTTCGTCGAGCCGGCGGGGATCGACGGTGGTTCGGTCGGGGCGGTCTCATCGGAGGGCGGAACGGTGCGCGATCGCGTCTGCGCTCCAATCTCCGAACCGGGAAGTTCGTGCGTCATGGCCACATTAGCAGCAGCGTCGGCAAGCAAGGGCGTTCGCTCCACGTGGAGTCCCGCGACTGCTTCCACTTTGGAGGCGAACTTCACAGCAGTTCCGGCTGAAGTCTTTCCTTTGGACGGAAACAGGGATTCGCCACCAGAATTCGCTTTCCAGCCCGGGTCATTGCCGGGCGGATGTGCGGTTGCGGTATTAGCGGTTGCGGCATTGACAAGAGAAGATGGCGTCGCTGCATGCGCCTTGCCATTGGCCTCATGCGGACGGCGCCACCCGAGCCAGATCACCAAGGCAAGCAGCGAGATCGCCACGAGGCCGATGACGCCCAAAACGAACGGCCGCGATCGGGTGCCCAGGAAAGCGAGAGCCACGTCCCCGACACGATCTGACGCCCGTAGCAGGCCGGAGGGTTGCGGCTTCTCAATCGCAGGGGGAAGCTCCGGCGCGGCCGACGATGCGCCATGCGGTTGCGATGCGCGTGCCCGTTCCGCGAGTGCCGCCAGTTGCTGAAGAAGAGCAATATGCTGTTCGGTAAAGGCGGCGGGCTGGGTGGAAAAAACTTCGAGAACTCCGTTGATCTCGCGCCAGCCGTGAATGGGAAAGACGGCAATCGAACGCAAACCAAGGCCGCGGCAGACTTCCGCGTCGACGATCGGATCATTCTCGGTATCTGTGCAATGCTGAATTTTGCCGGTGCGCAGACACTCCCCCGAGATTCCAGTCTCCGCACTCAACTGCGCGCCGAGGGCGGGAGCCGTGTCGCCACTGCGAGCGCGGCACACCATCGCGCCGTCCTTCCACATCGCAAGCGCGGCTCCAGAGGCGCCCGTCACTTGTCGGGCTGCATCAGTGATGGTCGCGAGCATCGGGTCCAGGCGATGGTCCCCGGCGGCAATCAGATCCTTCAGGGACGACAGGGCTGTACTCTCGTCGAGATTTCCAGAGAAGTTTCCCGAGAGGTTGCCGGACACGTTGCCCGACTGGCTGGAAGAAGTCTCGGGCGAAGCGTCGCGATCAGGAGTACCAGGTATTTTCCCGGGGCGAAACGGCTTGGGTTGTGGCGCAACCACAGCTCTCTCTCTGTCGGCAAATTGCCGGACAAAACCGGCAAAACACAAGCGACTGGAGCGATTTGGCCGAAGTATGAGCTAACTTCGCACACCTGTCAAGGTACGTCGTCGAGTGATCGGATCATCGGGCCATCGGGTCATCTTTGCCCTGCCCAGACTTCCGATCACCCGATGACCCGATCGTCAGATCACCCGATCCTCTGTCGCACCAAACTAACCAACAATCGAGTCGCGGGGGCGATGCTACGCTGATAGGGCTCTGGTTTCTCGCATGCACCTCCGCAAGAGCATTGCAGGGAACCAATCTCAAGAAGCTTTTAGGAACAGTCGAAGCGCTGGCGAATTTGGGCCCCGAACTTACGGCGGACCGCGACTTCCGCCAAACCGCTCGCACCATGCTCACCGCCGTGATGGAGGCGGCCGGCGCACACGAGGCGGTTTTATTTTCATTCGGCGAACGGCCTTCCTTGCTGACCTCGGTCGATGCGCAAGGATTCGCGCTGCTGCCGGAGCCGTCGCTGATTCCCCTGCTTCCCCGCCACGTGCACACCCTGACCGCGGCCGCCGGCCCGGTGCTGCTCAACAGTTCCACCTACGATGCCTTTCTGAGTTCGAACGGCAATGTCGCGCCGGAACTGTTCAAGTGCATTTGCCCGCTGAAAGTTCGGGGAAAGCTCGTCGGAGCGATCGCCCTGGGACGCCGGCGCGGCGAAGCGGCGTACGAAGAAGACGCGCTCGACGCTTTTGAAATGCTGAGCCACTACGTGGCGCTGGCGATTCAGAATCACACTCTCGGCCAGACGCTGGCACAACGGGTTTCCGAAAACCTGCGGCTGCTGGCCTCGCTGCACGGGTTCTACGACAACGCGCTCGAAGCTTTCGCCACCGCCATCGACGTCAAACACGTCAACATTCATGGACACTCGCTGCGGGTGGGCCGCTACTCCCAGGCGATCGGCGAAGCGCTGGGGATGGACCCGAGCGATGTAGCGTCGCTGCGGTCGGCAGGCTATCTGCACGACATTGGCATGGTCGCCGTCGACAAGCGGCTGTTTGGAAAGCCTTCGCAGCTCGATGCGGAAGAATCCCTCGCCATGCGGGATCACACGGTGGTCGGGCATCAGATCGTCAGCCACGTGCAGTTTCCCTGGCCGCAAATTCCGGAAATCGTGCGCTGGCATCATGAACGCGCAGACGGGTCGGGATACCCGGACGGCTTGCATGGGGACGAAATACCGCAAGCGGTGCGCATCGTGGCCTTGTCCGATACCTTCGATGCCATGACCAGCGAACGTCCCTACCGCGAACGCATGTCGGTCGGAGTCGCGCTTCAGGAATTGATCCGCCTGACACCGCAAAAGTACGATCCCCAGGCGCTGCAGGCTTTGCTGATCCAGGTGCGGCGGGACGCGGTCGGAAGCAATCGCATCCCGATCCTTGACCCTAACGTGATGAACCTTTCGGCCGCAGACGTGGACCAGTTGGCGTCCACCCTGCAACACAGGATCAGCCAGGATAAGATTTTTCTCACCTGAAGTTCTTCCGCCTGTAGAGACGGGGCTTGCCGCGTCTCTACGGGAATCAAGACTGAAGCCGACGATCCCCCGGCCAAATTCTTCTCGGTGTAAAATCGAAACTTAGTCCTGTCGTGCCTAGTTTTGTTTCTCGATCGCGATGTAAACTTGGGGCGGTCGGCGCAGTTGTATCCATTTGGCGGTGACGTCATCTAATTTCGTAAGTACGGTAGCGCTAGCGGATTTGCGAGGAGAGCATTGATGGCTGTCAGTGACCAGTCTGTCGCCACCGGTACACAGCTCGATCAGTTGTGTATCAACACGATTCGCACTCTTTCGATGGACGCGGTGCAGAAGGCGAACTCGGGCCATCCGGGGGCGCCGATGGCGTTGGCTCCGGTCGCCTATTGCCTGTGGCAGCAGTTTCTGCGCTATGACCCGGAAGATCCGATCTGGCCGAACCGCGACCGCTTCGTGCTCTCCAATGGGCACGCCTCTATGCTGCTGTATTCCCTGCTGCATCTGGCGGGCGTGCGGCAAGTCAGTCCTGAGGGCGAAATTCTTTCGACCCCGGCCGTGTCGCTCGACGAGATCAAGAATTTCCGGCAAATCGGCAGCAAAACGCCGGGGCATCCCGAATACGGCTTGACCTCGGGTGTCGAGACCACCACCGGCCCGCTCGGTCAGGGCGTCGCGAACAGCGTGGGCATGGCGATCGCCGAGCGCTGGCTGGCGGAGTATTTCAATCGTCCGGGGTTCGAACTGTTCAACTACAACATCTGGGCGATTTGCGGCGACGGCGACATGATGGAAGGAATTTCCTCGGAAGCCGCGTCAGTCGCCGGGCATCTGAAACTGTCGAATCTGTGCTGGATTTACGACAGCAACCACATCACCATCGAGGGCAATACCAATCTCGCCTTCGACGAAAATGTGGCGGCCCGGTTCGCTAGTTATGGCTGGGATGTCGTCCACGTTCAGGACGCCAACGATCTCGTTGCACTTGCCGATGCGTACAGGCACGCGCTAAGCGTCAAAGATCGGCCCAAGCTGGTCGTCGTCGATAGCCACATCGGTTACGGCTCGCCCCACCGCCAGGATACTAGAGAAGCGCACGGCGAAGCGCTCGGCGAAGAAGAAGTAAAGCTGACCAAGCGCTTCTACGGCTGGCCCGAAGATACCAAGTTCCTTGTCCCCGACGGAGTGCGCGAAGATTTTCGCGAGGTAATGGGCAAGCGCGGGAAGCAATTAAACGGACAGTGGAAAACGCTCTTCGCGAGGTACAGCGCGGAGCATCCGGATTTAGCGGCTCAATTTGGGCGCATGCAGCGTCAGCAACCTCCCGAGGGATGGGATAAGGACCTTCCTACATTTGCGCCCGATGCCAAGGGAATCGCGACCCGCGAATCGTCCTCTAAAGTCCTTAACGCAATTGCCAAGAACGATCCGTGGCTGATGGGCGGCTCGGCCGATTTGTATCCATCGACGAAAACTCGGCTCACCTTCGACGGCGCGGGCGATTTCGAAGCGGGTCAGTACAACGCGCGCAACTTCCATTTCGGCATTCGCGAGCACGCGATGGGAGCGATCGTAAACGGGATGGCGCTGTCGAAAATCCGCGCCTACGGTTCGACGTTTCTGATCTTCAGCGACTACATGAAGATGCCCATCCGCCTCTCGGCCCTCATGGAAATTCCCGCAATCTGGATCTTCACCCATGATTCCATCGGCGTCGGCGAAGACGGACCGACCCACCAGCCGATCGAGCAACTGATAACGCTGCGCGCGGTTCCCGGGCTGATGACGCTGCGTCCCGCCGATGCCAACGAGGTTGTCGAGGCGTGGAAAATAATCATGACCTTGCAGAAGGAACCGGTGGCGCTGATCCTGACGCGGCAAGCCCTGCCGACCTTCGATCGCACGAAATACCGCTCAGCCGCAGGCGTAGCTCGCGGCGCCTACATCATGGCTGACGCGGACGGTGGCAAACCGCAGGTGATCCTGATAGCCACCGGCAGCGAGGTGTACCTCTGCATCGACGCCTACGAGAAACTGAAAGCGGAAGGCGTACGGGCGCGCGTCGTCAGCATGCCTTCGTGGGACTTGTTCGAGCACCAGGACCAGAGTTACCGCGATGAGGTGCTTCCGCCGGACGTCACCGCACGAGTCGCGGTCGAGCAGGCTTCGACCTTCGGCTGGGCGCAATATGCGGGAGCGAAAGGACGCGTTATCGGCATGCACACTTATGGAGCGTCCGCGCCGCTCAAGGATTTGCAGAAGAAGTTCGGCTTCACTGTCGACGCCGTCCTGCAAGCAGCGCGCGGACTGCTCGGCCAGTAACGATGGTGTAGAGACGGGGCTTGCCGCGGCTCGTTGATGGCGGCGAGGGAGACGCGGCAAGCCGTGTCTCTACGGGGAATCGAATAGCTCGACATCGGCATCCGAATTTTCGCATCCGGGAAGTAACAGTTTGTTAACGTCAGGCAATTATTCTGCTGCCTGGCTCAGTCAGGAGATGATTATGAACCCAGTGGGCACGCTTGAGACCGCAAAAGCCGCAAATCCTCTCACCCAGCTTCAAACGTTCGGCCAGTCCATCTGGCTCGACTACATCCGCCGCGACCTGCTGAAGGGCGGCGAACTGCAGCGCCTGATCACGGAGGACGGCCTGCGCGGGATGACTTCGAATCCGTCGATTTTCGAGAAGGCCATTGCGGGCTCGACCCAGTACCAGGATTTTCTCGACTCGCTCGCCAGCCGCACCGGCCTCGACGCCAAGGGCCGCTACGAACTGCTGGCGATCCGGGACATTCAGGACGCGGCCGACCTGCTCGGCCCCGTGTACCGGAGCACCAAGAAGCGCGACGGCTACGTGAGCCTCGAAGTCTCACCCTACCTCGCGCACGATACCAACGCCACGCTCGACGAGGCGCGCCGCCTCTGGAAGAGCGTGGCCCGCGATAACCTGATGATCAAGGTGCCGGGCACCGCCGAGGGCATTCCCGCGTTTCGCCAGCTAATCAGCGAAGGCATCAACGTCAACGTAACGCTTCTCTTCGCGCAGCCGGTATATGAGGAAGTCGCCGCAGCTTTCATTGATGGAGTGGAAAAGTTCGCTATGACCGGCGGCGGCGTGAGCAAGCTTGCCAGCGTGGCCAGCTTCTTCATCAGCCGCATCGATTCGCTGGTCGACTCGCTGGTTGGCGACCAACTCAAGAAAGAGACGGACGCGGCCCGCAAGGCGAAGTTACAGGGGATTCTGGGAAAAGTCGCGATCGCCAACGGCAAGCTGACCTACGAAGCCTACCAGCGCATCTTCTCTACTCCGCGATGGAAAGCACTGGCCGCCAAAGGCGCGCAAACCCAGCGCGTGCTATGGGCGAGCACCAGCACGAAGAATCCGAATTACCGTGACGTTCTTTACATCGAGGAATTGATTGGGCCGGACACCGTCAATACCGTTCCTCCGGCAACGCTCGATGCTTTCCGCGATCACGGCAAGCCGCGCCAGAGTCTGACCGAAGACCTGGACGCTGCGCGGAAGACGATGGCCGGTCTAGCCGGCGTTGGCATCGTCATGAAAGACGTGACCGACAAGCTGACGGCCGACGGCGTGAAATTGTTTGCCGACGCTTTCGGCACGTTGCTGGCCGCAGTCGAAAAGAGTACAAAGCGATGAGCACGGCGCAGATCCATCCCGAAATCAATCCACAGACCGAATGGCTTCCGGCCGATCTTGATGCGGCGCTAAAAAAAAACCTCGATGACTGGCTGGCATCGGGAAAAGTAAAACGACTCTGGCAGGGCGACGCCTCGCTCTGGACTGGCGAAGACGAGGCCAAATGGCTCGGTTGGCTCGGCGTCACGGACGAACAACTCGCCGGCGCCGCCAAGCTTACCAACCTGGCCAACGAGGTCAGGACCGCCGGTTTCTCCGACATTCTGCTGCTCGGCATGGGCGGATCAAGCCTTTGTCCGGAAGTGCTCGCGCTGACCTTCGCGCAAACTCCCGGCTTCCCGCGCCTGCACATACTCGACTCCACCGACCCGGCGCAAATCCGGAGCGTCGAAAAAAAGGTCGACCTCGCCAAAACGCTCTTTATCGTTTCCAGCAAGTCCGGCAGCACACTCGAGCCCAACATCTATAAGCAGTACTTCTTCGAGCGCGTCCAGCAGACCGTGGGCGTCGGCAAGGCGGGCAGCCACTTTATCGCGATCACCGATCCAGGCTCGAAGATGCAGCAGGTTGCCGAGCGCGACCGCTTCCGCCACATCCTCTATGGCTTGCCGTCCATCGGCGGACGCTACTCGGCGCTCTCGAACTTCGGAATGGTTCCCGCCGCGGCGATGGGTCTCGACACGGGCAAGTTCCTCCAGCGCACAAAGGAAATGGTCGAAGCCTGCCGGGCGTCCGCTCCCGTAGAACAGAATCCGGGAGTGATGCTCGGCCTGATGATGGGAACCGCCGCAACACTTGGCCGCGACAAAATTACGCTCATTGCCTCGCCCGGAATTGCCGACCTCGGGGCGTGGCTCGAGCAGTTGATCGCCGAGTCCACCGGCAAGCTCGGCAAAGGCATCATCCCGGTTGACCGCGAAGCACTCGGCGCGGCGGAAGTATACGGAAATGACCGCATCTTCGCCTATCTTCGACTAAAAGGCGCATCCGACGCAGCGCAGGATGCCAAGATCGCTGCGCTCGAAAAAGCCGGGCAGCCTGTGGTGCGCATCGCGGTGACCGACATCTACGGCCTCGGACAGGAATTCTTCCGTTGGGAAATTGCGACGGCGGTCGCGGGCTCCATCCTCGGCATCAACGCCTTCAATCAGCCCGACGTCGAAGCCAGCAAAATCGTGACCAGGCAACTCACGTCCGAGTACGAAACCAAAGGCGCGCTTCCTCCGGAAAAACCGATTGCTGAAGAAGCCGGTTTCAAACTTTTCACGGACGAAGATAACGCGGCCGACCTCGCAAAAGCCACGGGCGCTGGCCCTTCGTCCGGCGGCAGGCTCAAGAACTATCTGCGCGCGCATCTGGCGCGTCTTGGCGTTTGCGACTATTTTGCCGTGCTTGGTTATGTCGAGATGAATGCGGAGCACGAATCTCTGCTGCAAGGCCTGCGCCTTACCGTCCGCGATCGCAAACGTGTGGCGACGTGCCTCGGCTTCGGACCGCGCTTTTTGCACTCCACCGGACAAGCTTATAAAGGCGGCCCCAACAGCGGCGTGTTCCTGCAGATCACGTGCGACGATGCGCAGGACTTGCCGGTTCCCGGACAGAAGTACACTTTCGGAGTGGTGAAAGCAGCACAGGCTCGCGGAGACTTCCAGGTACTGGCCGACCGCAAGCGCCGCGCCCTGCGAGTGCACCTCGGCAGCGATGTGAAGGCAGGACTCACAAAGCTCGCGGAACTCATCAAACAGGTTTTGTAGCCTGTTGTGAAGGTGTTGCCGATAGCAACAGGCGAAGCTTCTATGGTTTCTTACAAACTCTTAGTGAACGCAGCCGCCCGGGTCGCGGCCAAGGAGCAGGAATGCAACTGGGAATGGTAGGTTTGGGGCGCATGGGCGCCAACATGACGCGGCGCTTGATGCACGGCGGTCACACGATGGTGGTGTCCGACCTGAGCGCCGAAGCCGTCAAGGGTATCGCCGGCGAAGGTGCGGTGGCCTCCTCTTCACTTGACGACCTGGTCGGCAAGCTGAACCCGCCGCGCGCCGCGTGGATCATGGTGCCGTCGGGCGATCCCACGGAAAAAACCGTGCAGGCTCTGCTCGGACGCATGCAGGCGGGCGACACCATCATCGACGGCGGCAATTCGTATTTCAAAGACGACGTTCGCCGCGCCAAAATCTGTGCCGCCAAGAGCGTGCACTACGTCGACGTGGGCACCAGCGGCGGTGTCTGGGGACTGGAACGCGGCTATTGCATGATGATTGGTGGCCCGAAAGAAACCGTCCAGCGCCTCGACCCGATCTTCAAAACGCTGGCGCCGGGACGCGGCGACATTCCGCGCACTCCCGGACGCGAGAAACTGGCTGGGACCGCCGCTGGCACCGCCGAAGACGGCTACATCCACTGCGGGCCCTCCGGCTCCGGACATTTTGTGAAGATGGTGCACAACGGTATCGAGTACGGCATGATGCAGGCCTACGCCGAAGGCTTCGACATTTTCAAGAACGCAACCAGCAAAGATCTGCCTGAAGATATCCGCTACGATCTGAACCTGCCGGATATAGCCGAGGTCTGGCGGCGCGGCAGCGTTGTGAGTTCATGGTTGCTGGACCTGACGGCAATGGCGCTGACCGAAAATCCCACGCTCGCCGAGTACAGCGGGTTCGTGCAGGATTCCGGCGAGGGGCGCTGGACGATCCAGGCGGCGATCGAAGAGGCGGTTCCGGCCGAAGTGCTGACGGCGGCCCTGTACACGCGCTTCCGCTCGCGGCAGAATCATACCTTCGCGGAGAAAGTGCTCTCCGCCATGCGACAGAAGTTCGGTGGTCACGTCGAGCCGAGGACGCCGGCAAAGACTTAAGGAACGACCTAAGGAACAGCCACGAGCTACGAGCTTCGAGCTACGGGCAAACAGACTGAAGTTACTCTTAGCTCGAAGCTCGTGGCTCGAAGCCCGCAGCTCACTATCAAGAGGAAACGATGGCTCAAACAGAAATTCTGCCAGCAGCAACCAAACCGCGGGTAGGGCGCACGGGAGATCCGTGTGTGATGGTGATCTTCGGCTTTACCGGCGACCTAACGCGCCGGAAGTTGATCCCCGCTCTCTACAACCTCGCCAGCCAGCAATTGCTGTCGCGCGAGTTCGCCGTGATCGGCGTGGGCCGCAGCCCCATGAGCGATGACAATGCGCGGAAGAAGGTCACCGAAGATTTCAAACAGTTCGCCACCGGCGCCGTCGACGCCGATTTGTGGGAATGGTTTGTCCGCCGCATAAGTTACGTGAGTGGAGATTTCGACGATCCCGCGACCTACGACAAGCTGAAAGAAACGCTGGCCAAGGTTGACCAGGAGCACAACTCCCACGGCAACTATTTTTTTTACCTCGCCACCGCGCCCAACTTCTTCGGCGACGTCGTCGAGCGGCTTTCGAAAGTCGGCCTGATGAGGGAAGAGAATAACCACTGGCGGCGGGTCATTATCGAAAAACCTTTCGGGCACGATTTGGATTCCGCCAAGGCTTTGAACCAGCAACTTTTGAAAGTTGCCTCGGAATGCCAGATCTACCGCATCGATCACTACTTGGGAAAAGAGACGGTTCAGAACATTTTGGCGCTCCGTTTTGCGAACGGAATTTTCGAGCCGATCTGGAATCGCCGCTACATTGACCACGTGCAGATTTCGGTCGCTGAAACCGTCGGCGTCGAGAAGCGCGGTGGCTACTACGATGGGGCGGGCGCCCTCCGCGACATGGTGCCCAATCACATCATGCAACTCATCACCCTGACCGCGATGGAACCGCCGATTTCGTTCGAGGCGAACGCGGTGCGCGACGAGCAGGCCAAAATCCTGCATGCCATCCAGCCCTTCAGTAACGAGGATGTGCTCAGCAAAACCATTCGCGGACAATACGGAGAAGGCACCATGGACAACGAGCGCGTGCCCGCCTACCGTTCTGAAGATGGCGTGCCGCCGGACTCGCGCACCGAAACCTTCGTCGCCATGAGGCTCTTGATCGATAACTGGCGCTGGGCGGGAGTTCCCTTCTATCTGCGTACCGGCAAGCGGCTGCCCGGCCGCAATACGCACGTCGTGATTCAGTTCCGGCGCGCCCCCTTCATGCTCTTCCGCGAAACCCAGGTCGAGAACATGATGCCCAACCAACTGGTGCTGCACATCCAGCCGGAAGAAGGCATCTCGCTGCGCTTTGCCGCCAAGACTCCCGGGCCCGCCATGCAACTGGGCGAAGTGAATATGGATTTCGCTTACGCCGATTATTTCGGGCTCACGCCTTCGACCGGCTACGAACGCTTGCTCCACGACTGCATGACCGGAGACGCCACGCTGTTCCAGCGCGCCGACATGGTCGAGGCCGGTTGGAGCATTGTCAATCCCGTACTCGATGTGTGGAAGGCGCTGCCGCCGCGCAATTTCCCCAACTATCCCTCCGGAACCTGGGGCCCGAAAGAGTCCGACGAACTGATGGAACGCGATGGCCGGCGCTGGAGAAATTTCGAGAAATGACAGAGATTGTGTAATTTGGTGATCGGATAATTTTCGTAATCTGTTTTGGCTGTGCTGGCCGTTGAGAATCAAATTACAAAATTACCAATTGCTTATGCCTTCTACTCGATCCATTGAAGTGTTTGCCACCGCGGCCGACCTTTTCCACGCCGCCGCCGAAGAATTCATCCGCGCGGGCCGCGCTGCCATCGGCGGCCAGGGACGATTCACGGTGGCGCTCTCCGGTGGCTCGACTCCAAAAGCTCTCTATTCCCTGCTCGCCGCCAATTACGCCGACTTCGTCTGGAACCGCATCTTTCTATTCTTCGGGGACGAGCGTCACGTCCCACCGACCGACCCCGAGAGCAATTATCGGATGGTGAACGAATCGCTGCTCACAAAGATTGCGATTCCCGCCGAGAACGTTTTCCGCGTGGCGGCCGAGAATCCCGATGCCGCCGCCGCTGCTTCAGACTATGAAGCGCAGCTCCGCCGATTTTTCGAACTCAAGCCCGGAGAATTCCCACGCCTCGACCTGATTCTTCTCGGCATGGGTCCCGACGGCCACACCGCTTCCCTGTTCCCCGATTCCGCCGCACTCGAAGAGCAGTCGCGCCTAGTGGTCGCCAATTGGGTCGCGAAATTCAACACCCACCGCATCACCTTTACTTTCCCCGTGCTCAATCGCTCCGCCGAAGTGATGTTCCTGGCCAGTGGCGCGGACAAAGCCGGCATGCTGCACCAGGTTCTCGAGGGCAAGAACTCCCCTCCGCTGCCCTCGCAAAGAGTGCAGCCCTCGGACGGAAAATTGTCATGGATGATCGACGAAGCCGCCGCCGCAAGACTAACCCGTTAAAACCCGCCTCGCAGGCTGCGGAAAAACTCGGGCTTCGGATCAGGGCATCGCTTTAGCGATACCGCCGTAGGCTTTTCGAAATCCGATGTCCCTTTAGAGTGTGCGTGAGAACTCGGTCGTCCCCCCCGGGACTTGAATCATTTCTTCCACTTTTCCCAGCGCTGAAGTGGGCTAAGCTGAATCGCCCCCCAAGGGCTGGATTCTAGCTGCATTTCATTCCACCGGGTTACCCGAAAACGAGTTCTCAAGCACACACTCTAGGTGCTGGGTACAGAAATCTGATCGGTTCCTGGGGTCGCGTTTGCTTACGCGGCGTGGCCGCGCCAGTCGGCGATTTCTTTCAGACCTTCTCCGCGGGCATGCTCGAAAAGTCTGACTTTGTGGCGGGTATGTTCGAATTCGTGAATGTCAGCCCAGACTTCCGCCTGCCAGGATAACTCGTGGGTCTCGGCCTCGCCGCAACTGGCACAGCGGGTGTGGAAGGTTACGGCCGGCTTCGCAGGAGTCTGCACATCCTGCAGTTCGAGGAAGATGCAGCGCACTTCTTCGATCTCTTCGTTGGGGCCCAGAATGTGTTCGTAGCGCAGCAGGTAGCCAAAGCCGAGCTTGCGGGCTTCGACCTCCGCTTCCTCCCGAGTGTGGAACGGCCCGTATTCGGCCCGCAGTTGCTCGGTCGAGTCGCAGGCCATCCAGAAAATGTCTTTGTAAACCATACCTACCCTCAGTCTGGGTCTGAACTGGATAAAGTTCTGAACCGACGAAGCGCTGAACTTTGAAGCTCCAAACTGATGAAGCCGACAAACGGGTCCACAAGTAATTGAGCAATTTGATTACCGGGATTGGGAGGGCCGGCGCGCCTTTCCAAGCGGCTGCTTCTGGGAGAAGCGGGTGAGCTATTCCTATGAAACCATGTTACTTAGCCGGAAGTCCCGCAAAACCAACGGCTCGCGGGAACCGCCGGGTACCGTGACCAGTGTGAAATCTGTTTCCGTCCCCAAACCTCGAACGGGAACAATTCCACTCCGTTGCTGCTGGGCCGCTGCCAACTTCCGGTCCCGTTGGCTTGGCTTCTGCTACGAAAACGGCGGCTTTCATCTTTTGCAGAACGGCGCGCCCGGTTTCTGCATTCGACTTCTGCGGGCACGGCGCGCCGCACACGGTGCCACCGCCCTACAGGATTAACTCATGAGCCCCGTGAAGCGGGAGCGTGAAAGCGGCGGCGAATGATGCCATCGCGAACAACACGAGACCCAACGACGATCGACCTTACGACGATCCGCTTTACGAAGCGTGCGCGTCGCCGGATGCGCAACTTCTAGCGGGTCCCTCCGGAGACAGCCGCCTTTGTTTTCGCATCCACGTAGGCAGCGCCTTCCTCGCCCAAGGCGACGCTCCACCCGGCCGCCGGTGACAACAGCCCATTCCCGAGATGCACATGCCAGTTCGCTCCGCCGTGGCTGGCGACGTAAAGCGCGAGTTCGAGCCGGGTCCACACTCCCAGCTTGTCGAAGGCGGTGCGCAGGTAGTTCTTCACTACCTGCTCGCTGGTGCTGAGCACCTTGGCAATGTCCTTGTTGGTAAGACCCTGCCAGACCAGGGTCGCGACCTGAATTTCCTTGGCGGTTAGCCGATCACGGGGTTGCATGGTCGCACCTGCTCCTTGATGAACATGGCGGTGGCGAGTTTCACTCGCTTCCGGCCTTCTTTGATGCCTGCGCGCAGAAACAGCGTGCGCAGGTGCTGCTTGACCGTCCGCGGGCTGATGTTCAAGTGGCTCGCGATTTCTTTGTTGCTGCATCCCTGCACGAGCAGACGTAGCACCTGCTGGTCACGGGGCGTGATCTTGATTTCATTAAGGTTAATCATCGGTTTTTTGTCGGCTCCTTCAGTTCACTCTTGGGGTCGCGACCCGCCCTAAGCAGAAGCAAGCTGTTCGCCAAATCTTCGCTACCTAAGAACACCTTTTAAAACCATACTGTTACCCTTCACTCTTCTACTTTCTTTCGCTGTATCTTAGACCGTTCTCATGAATCGCTTCCACATTGGCATCCCGAATCGGGAATTCCTCCCCAGAACGCCGGCCCTTCGGTAGTGTCCTAATTTGCTTGAAATTAGGACAGTACAGGCCCTTCTATTTCGTGTTCAGACTGCCCCGATTTGCACTACAATGGTATTAGTGTGAATTGTCGTCCTCCCCCGCGATGCCATGCCCTCGAACCGGCCCAATCTGACACTGGACCAGCAATCCTTTCAGGAATTGCTCTCAGCTGCCTTCACTATTCAGGCACATAACGACCAGGTCAAACAAGCTCGACTCACCCAGACGGAACCGGAAGCGAGTAGCGTTTGCCAGCATTGTGGCGCTCCAAGGCCGGCAGAAGGATTGCAGTGCGAGGAATGCGGTCGGGACGAGTTTCGTCCCGGTGAACGCTTGCAGCGCAACTGGGCCTCGATGTGGCTGATGAGCCAGGAGCAGGGCTTGTGGCCCGAGCGTTCTGGCGAGATTCGCGAAGGTCCACCAAAGGACGTCCCGCCGCTCGCGGCTAAGCGCAGGCCGCAAGTCCAGGCTGCGAGCAATTTTGCCGGCAACGGCTTGCTCGCTGTGCCGGTTGCAGAAGAATTTGCTAAGGAAACGACCGCGCAGGATAGGACCGAGACCCTCCATGATCGAGCGCGCGGCAATTCCCTACTTGGCAAGTCAGCGCTCGACGATCGGGCGCTCGACAAAACAACAGCGGAAAGCAAATGGACATCTGAAGCCACCGAAGACGAAGGGACCGAAGACTTGGCGACCGAAGACCTCGCGCCAGAAGGCTCGGAGATGACGGTCCAGCCATTCCAGTTTTCCGCAAGCGACGATTCTTCCCCGACCGACGCCAGCGGCGCCGCCACGAGTTCCTTGCTTCAGCGCTTTCTGGACTTGCGCGTGAAGCTGCGTTTTCACCGCGCTGACCTGTATCTCGGGGCGGCCGTCTTCGTAGCCGCGCTAGCCCTCTTGTGGCCAGCGGCCGGCTGGCCGCGACGGTCAGCGCTCGGCCCGTGGGAAAGAGCGCTCGTCACGCTCGGAATCGCCGAGGCTCCCGCACCCGCCGTCCATCTTCAGGGCGACCCCGGCCTTGAGGTCTGGGTCGATCCGCACACCGCTCTCTACTACTGTCCCGGCGAAGAGCAGTACGGAAAGACCGCCAACGGCCGCGTCAGCAGCCAGCGCGAAGCGCAGATGGATCGCTTCGAACCCGCCAGCCGCAGCGCCTGCGAGTAACTCGTTTGGGGCGGACACTCTTGTCCGGTCGCCCACCAGCGAGCGGGTACACGTTTTTTCGTGAAGCGCAACGGCTTCGACCTGATCCTCAGCAATCAGAGTCACCAAACCTGGGGCGAGGCGTTCAAGGCAGCGGGCTATCTGCCGGGACCGTCCAATTTTCTTTTCGCCGCTTCGAAAAAGCTGGCGGAATTACTGGCTCCGTTTGAAGAAGTGCGTCCGCGGATGCATTTGACGCGCGCGGATGGAGAGGGGCTGCCGGGAAATTTCTAGAGTCGCTGTTGGCTGATGTCATCGACGATGTGCGCTTCGTCATCTCGATCGTCAACGAATCTCGTAGAGATAAGCGTCGTTGATATACATACCGCCGATCTGAGTGTTGCCCAGTCGTGCTCCTTCCACCGATGCGGTCTTTCCAAACACGGAACGCAGAGCCTGATAAAACGGCTGCCTTGGACTGATGAGCTCGATCCTCTGGAGCTGCGCCGAATCTGCTGGAATACGGCGTGTTATGTCTGACAGTTCCTCATAGGCCTTTCTTGGCCCTATTTCATCCACTTTCGGAGTCACGATCAGCAAATGCCACTCGCCCGATTCAGATTGGAACGACCAGAGTGCTCCATTCGCTGGGAACTTCTTGTTTCGACGCAGAGCGTGCCAGAGCACTTTCCCGAAATCTATATCTGCTCCGCTTAAAGCTTCAACGTATGCCATCACCATCTTCCCCGAATCCATTCCATCACCCCAGAGCCGACCTCCGTAGAAGCTTCATACATCGCTTTGGCTTCTAACTCCTCAACAATATCGTAACGCTTGCTGTCATCCCACTCTTTGACCGTGCTCCAATTCACGCTGAGTTTCGCATCGATTTTCATATCGGCCTGCAAGGTAGCCCAGAGTGCCCCGTTTAGTTTGAAGAGCTTCTCCAAGTTGTGAACGTACATGGCGTTTACAAACTCTTTGTCAGGAAAATCGTGTTCCTTTACCGCACTAGCCAGACAGGTCTTCAAAGCACACCCAACTGCAATGCCAGTCATGTAGTAGGCACCGGTCAAAATCTGTTTTCCAAAAGCACACGGGCCTCTTCGAGCCTGCTACCTGCGAGCGTCCGCAGGGTGTCTCGGTTGAGCCGCGCAATAGGCACGCATCATTCTACAGCGGACGGAACGGCCACACCATCTTCACTGGCTCACGTGCGTTATTTCGGAGGCTTCTTTTTCCGTTTCGGTGGAGAGCTTGTAACCCAGTTGTTTCATGATTGGGCCCCAGTTGGCTTCCATGTAGGTGACGGTTTTTTCGGGAAGGACGGCTCGCCATCCGCCCGACGACGCTTTGCGGACGAAGGGCTTGTCGCTGCGGGTGTGGAACGTGGCTACCCATTTCTTACCCTGCGTCTCTTCCATTTTGCGCATGTTGGCGGCGGAACTTAGTTCGATGGCGCGGTTGATGCGCTCCGAGTCGGGATTGAGGCCCATGAACCGGGCTACGCGTGCCAGTTCGCGCTGCTGATTCGCCTGCAGATCTTCGTAGCGCATCAGGAGGAAGCTATCGTGACCCTGGCGCGTCGCCAGCCAGCTGTTGACGTGGTCGGCCCACGAACCGATACGGCGCCAAAAGTTGCCATCCATCCAGAGGGGGACGAATTCTTCCATGGGACAGCCTTCGGGAATCGAACGCAGCTTCATCTCCCAGTGATAGTTGGAAATGGCCACATCGCGCGGGTCACGCACAATGTAGATGACACGGCGGTAGCGGGCGTCGAAGCACTCGTGGCTTTTGAGCACGCGCGGGCGGGGACGGCGGCGCAAGACCCAATCGGCGGTCTTGTATATATCGGGAACGAGGCGTTCTACGTTGAGGAAAGTGACGGGCTCATTCGGGCTGACGATATTGCCGACCAGGAAGCGCGTCCAGGTGTTGCCGGAACGCGGATAGGAGGTGAGAAAAACGTCGTCGTCGAAAATGGTGATTTCGCGCTCGAGCAGCGTGCGGCGAAACAGCACGTCGTGAACCCGCGATAGATGCCGGAATACCCTGCGAACGAGTAACGCCATCGATGCTTCCCCTCGGTGATTCTATTCTTCGTTTTATTCTTCGGCCGGGCTGCGTTCGGCGGCGGAACGGTTGCCTTGCAGCCATCCAAGAAATTTTTGCTTGCGCGCAAACATGTTGCGAGCCTCGTTGCGCAACGCGCCCACGATCTGATAACGAGACTTGGTGAACCAGGGCACGCGATGCGGCGTGCAGCCGTATTTTTCCTTGTAAGTGCCTTCGCCGCCCCAGTCGAAGATCGTGGCGCCGCGCTTTTTCCAGTAGCGCATGGCGTACCAGTGGCAGGCTTCGTTGGGGCGCAGGCTCTGATGCGAACGGAAGCTGGCGTTGCCCCAGAACTCGGCGATCTGGTTGAAGCCGGGATAGATTCCGGTGGCGATGCACTTCCCTTCCGGATCGCGGGCGCGAATCAGCAGGATGTTGCCGCTCGGCTCCACGTTGCGGACCAGGGCACGGACGCGCTCCACGGAATAGGTGGGGACGAGAGACTGCTTGGCGAAGACGTCCTGGAGTTGCTCGTAATATTCGTCGGCGAAGGCCAGGTCGTGTGCCTCTTCGATTTTGAGGCCGCTCTTGTCCGCTTTGCGAATGCAGCGGCGGCAGGCGCTTTCCATGCCGTTGAACAAATCTTCTTCGGAGCGGGTCAGGTCGGTGCGATAGGAAGCGTAGTATTCGCGTTTGAATCCCGCAGTCTCGCCGTCTTCGAAAGTAAAGTTCGGGTCGGAGACTTCCAGATGCAGGCACTTGAGATCGTCCCAGGCAAACTTCTCCAGCGCTTTGAGCGCGGCTCGACGCGGGACGCCGGGATTGAGATTGAAGCCGATATAAGGAGTCGTCCAGCCGGGGAAAGAGCTGCCCAGAACTTTCATGCCGAACTTTGAGAAGGTAAGACCCGTAAAGTATCCGAGGACGTCGTTTTTCTCGCGCAGTTCGGCGAGCACGGGCTGAGCGTTCTGCGACTCGGCGACGAATTGCAGCCACTCGCGCGTCTGAAAGACGGTGCGGTCGGCGAAACCGTTGAGGCGCTTCCAGTCGGCGGCTTTGAGGTCGATGGAATGAAACTTCATTCTTGTTCCCGCGTCGTTAAATCAAGATCAGTAAAACTCTCATCAGCAATAGTCCAGCCCCTCAAGGGGCATCCGATTTCGAAACTTTCGGCATCGCTAAAGCGATGCCCTGATACGAATCATTTGCGAGACCAGCCCAGTAAATTTCTACCAGCAAATTCCTTCATACGTTCGGGCGCCTTCTGGACGCCGTGTCTTATCCAGGTGAATGAGGTCAATCACAATCTGTTCGGGCCGAAGGTACTTGGCAAGCTGATCTTTGCTCGCCGATTTGTTGCCGAGGATCACGACTTCGGCGGAGCTCAGTACGGCTTCGAGGTCGGCGGAGAGCACGGATCCTATGTGCGGGATAACTTCCTCGATGTACTGGCGATTGGCTCCGGCGAGGCGGCCCATGGAGACATCTTCGTCCCAGACTTTGACTTCGAGGCCCTCGCCCATGAGGCGCTTGATCAACTGCACCTGCGGGCTCTCGCGCAGATCGTCGGTGCCGGCTTTGAAGCTCAGGCCGAGCTGCGCAATTTTCTTTTTGCCCGTGTTCATCACCATCTCCACGGCGCGATCGACGTGCTCGGCATTGCTCGGCATGAGTGATTCGAGCAGGGGAAGCTTGAGATCGAGTTCTTTGGCTTTGTAGGTAATGGCGCGCAGGTCTTTCGGAAGACAGGAACCGCCGAAGGCGAAGCCCGGGGAAAGATATGCGGGAGAAATGTTCAGCTTGGTGTCGGAGATGAAAATTTTGGTGACCGCGTGCGCGTCGACGCCGAGATGCTTGCACATGGTTCCCATTTCGTTGGCGAAGCCGACTTTCAGCGCGTGATAGCAGTTGGAAAAATACTTGACCATTTCGGCGACCGGAATAGTCGTCTCGTAGAGAGTGCCGGGAGTGTTCTTGTAAAGTTCGCGCAGCGGCGCGAGGTGGTGGGTGTCGCTGGCTCCAAGAATGGTATAGGGCGGGTTCAGGAAGTCGGCGACCGCGCTGCCTTCCCGCATGAACTCGGGGTTATAGCAAACGGTGAAATCCTGGCCGCACTTCTTGCCGCTTTCTTTTTCGAGGATGGGGAGCACAACCTTTTCGGTCGTGCCGGCCAGAACCGTACTGCGCAGAACAAAAACGTGCGGCGCTTTTTTCTGGCGGATGGAGGCGCCGATTTCCCGGGCAACGTGCTCGATGTGGCTGAGGTCGAGCTTGCCATTTTTCAAGCTGGGCGTTCCGACGCAGACGAACGAGACTTCGGAATTCAGCACGGCTGCCGTAGCGTCGGTGGTCGCGTGCAGGAGGCCGGCCCGGTGCGCTTCGGCGACCATTTCGCTCATGTGAGCTTCGATGATCGGGGTGCGGCCTGAGTCCATCATCTCAACTTTGGCGCGGCTCACGTCGACACCGATGACTTTGTGGCCCATGGAGGCGAAGCAAGCGGCCGACACGGATCCGACGTATCCCAACCCAAAAATACTAACGGACAAGCCCAAGCGAATTCTCCTGGCAATCGAGTATCTGGCAGGCTGCGGAACGAGCCGTATGTCGACGCCCAACCCCTAAAGGGGCAATTGATTTCGAAGAACTTACGGCATCGCTAAAGCGATGCCCCGATACAAAGCCCTAGTCGTTCAGCAGCCGTTAGGGGCTACTGCGCGGCACTATGAACTATACCAACCCCCAGTTATGCGGTAGCAAGCCGCTCTCCATCGAAGCCGGTTACGGACTCAAACCCAGACCACAAAATGCCTATTGTCAACATGTTACGGAATATCCTTAAGAGCCACCGTAGTCCAAGTCCGCGGCGGGGCAAAAAGTGGACAACTGCTTCCACGACGGTGGAACTTTGATGGGGCAAATTGCCCGCAGCACTAATCGTACCGCGGCGGGCAGAGCGGCGGTCAGAGTTAGGAACTGGCGAGGGTAACAAGGGTAACCAGTGCGTCGAGAGCGGCCTTTTCAGCATGTAAGATAGGGGCATCTGTGGCTTCTGGATGGCAAAGCAAGCTGGCGCGCGCATCCCGGATGAACTGGGAAGAGGTGCGGGTGCGCGTGGGGCAGGAATTCCACAAGCAGAGCGACCTGCTCATGCACCGGGTGGGCGTGCGCAATGGGGCGATGCGGCTGAAGGCAGATTCGGCGGCGCGGCCGGGGCAATTCTTCTTTTCCGGCAGTGAAATCTCAGAGCGCGCGGAGTTGTTGCGCACACATCTGCCCGACGAAGCGGCCGGAGTTCTGCGTGAGGCCGATGAGATCTGCGGCCATCGTTTTCGCCTGTTGGGCTACGAAAATCTTGACTTCACTCTTGACTGCGGCAGTGGCAATTCCAAAGACATCGACTGGCATCTCGATCCGGTACACGGCAAGCGTGCGCCACTGGATCCGTGGTTCAAGATTCCTTTTCTTGATTTCGCGGTGGTGGGCGACCACAAGGTCACATGGGAATTGAACCGGCACCAGCACCTAACGACGCTCGCCAAGGCGCGGCTGCTGAGCGGGGATGCGAAATACGTTCGCGAACTGATGGTGCAGTGGCGCAGTTGGATCAAAGCGAATCCGTATCCGCTCGGGATCAACTGGGGAAGCACGCTGGAGGTTGCCTTCCGCAGTTTGTCGTGGATCTGGGTGGACCAGTTGCTGGCGGGAGCGGCCGAGTACGCGGAGTTTCGCGCGGAATTGGCCCCGGCGCTCGCGTTTCACGGGCGTTACATTGAGCGATATCTATCTACTTATTTTTCTCCGAACACGCACCTGCTGGGAGAAGCGGTTGCGCTGTTTTTCTTGGGCACTTTGTATCCGCAAATGCCGGGGGCCGCGCGCTGGAAGGAATCCGGCTGGCAGATTGTGCTGCATGAAGCGGGGCGGCAGGTGCGTCCCGATGGCGTTTACTTCGAGCAATCGCTGTACTACCACGTCTATGCGCTCGACTTCTTTCTATATGCGCGGTTACTCGCGGCTCGGAATGGAGTGGAGATTCCACCGGCGTATGACGCGGTGCTGGGACGAATGCTGGATGTAGTGGCAGTGCTCGCGCAGGCAGGACCGGCGGAAGGCTTCGGCGATGATGATGGCGGGCGCGTGTGGAATCCGCGACGCAACCGGACGGAGCAGATGACGGATCCGCTGGCGCTGGGTGCGGTGATGTACTCCCGGGAGCTTCCTGCGGCGCGCCTGACGGAGGAAGCAATCTGGTTATTTGGCAATCAAGCCGTCGAGAAACTCTCGAGCGCGCAAACGAGCGCGACGGCGTGTTCGCTCGCCTTTCCGGACGGCGGCCTTTACGTGCTGGCGGATTTGCAACCGTACGCACAGACCATGGTTGTGGATGCCGGTCCGCAGGGCGTGGGCCGCTCGGGGCACGGACATGCCGACGCACTCAGCCTGCGGCTCACCATGGATGGACGGCGCTGGCTGGTGGAC
>Ga0209517_10001128_pt1 | contig 41741 bp, 34 predicted proteins | sample PeaSoiMetSII2010_FD_187695 | JGI IMG/M metagenome (GOLD analysis project Ga0209517, IMG submission 187695) | Peat soil microbial communities from Weissenstadt, Germany - SII-2010 (SPAdes) (version 2) | ecosystem: Environmental > Terrestrial > Soil > Wetlands > Peat | place: Germany...
TGACGACCCCTTCAGCAATGTTTTTCGCGTCTCTAGCTGACGGAATGCGAAGCTTAACGCAATTCATGGCAGGTTGCCCGGGGGACGCGGAAGTTGAGGCCGCGTTCCCCGGCATTTCTCCCATTCGCCAGCCGCCGGCGCTCCAGCCGGTCTCCTTCGAGGACCAGCCTTGTTGCCATTGTGGCAGCCTCCCCTGGGCCGGGGCGGTCGTAAGCGAGGGAAAGGTTTTTTGCTGCCAGGGCTGCCGGACAGTTTTTGAACTCCTGGCCGAAAACGGCTTGGGCGATTTTTACCGCCTCGGCAAACAGCCCGGCGTCCAGATCAAAACCAAGACCAAGGCCGGCGACTTCAAGTTCCTGGATGACCCGACGGTGCGCGAGCGCCTGGTTGATTTTGCCGATGCCGCCACCACTCGCGTGACCTTTCGCGTGCCGGCCGTCCATTGCATCGCCTGCGTCTGGCTCCTGGAAAATCTCTTCCGCCTCAAACCAGGCATTGGCCGCTGCCGCGTCAATTTCCCACGCAAGGAAGTCTCCATCACCTTCGAAAACAGCCAACTCGAGCTCAGCGACGTCGCCGCGTTGCTCGCCTCGCTCGGGTATCCTCCGGAGTTGAAGCTCTCAGACCTGGCTGAGCAACGCCGCCGCCCGACCCCCAAGCGGCTGTGGATGCAGCTTGGGGTAGCTGGGTTCGCTTTCGGCAACATCATGTTGCTGAGTATCTCGTCCTATCTCGGCCTGGACCGGTTTTATGGACCGGGCCTGGAGCGGCTCTTCGGGTATATTAGCCTCGCACTCGCGCTGCCGGTCCTGCTCTACAGCGCGGCGGATTATTGGCGAGGGGCCTGGCGATCCCTGCGCCGCCGAACCCTCAATATCGAGATGCCCATTGCCTTGGGTATCCTTGCCCTGGTTATTCAAAGTGCCCGCGAGGTTTTTGCCGGCGGCGGCTTGGGCTACCTGGATTCGCTGTCCGGCCTGGTTTTCTTCCTCCTCTGCGGGAAGCTTTTTCAGCAAAAAACCTACGATCGGCTGGCCTTCGACCTGGATTACCGGTCGTTCTTCCCTCTGTCCGTGACGCGCAAAAATGGCGCGGCTGAGGAGCAGGTCGCCCTGGCGCAATTGCGCACCGGGGACCGCCTGCTGGTTCGCAACGGCGAGTTGATACCGGCCGATGCCCGCCTCGTTGGGGGACCGGCACTCATTGACTACAGCTTCGTTACCGGCGAGTCCGAGCCGGCAGCTCGGCAGCCCGAGGATCACCTCTATGCCGGCGGCCGGCAAGTCGGCGGCGCGATTGAACTGGAAACGGTCAAGCCCGTTTCTCACAGCTACCTCGCCTCGCTTTGGGACCAGGAAGCGTTCCGCAAAGAAAAGTGCCCTTTCTTCGACACGCTCACCAATCGCTACAGCCGGCTCTTCACGCCTCTCGTCATTGCCATCGCCCTGATTTCGGCGCTGGTATGGTCTTTTGTCAACCCGGCTCTTTCGCTCAAGTCCTTTGCCTCCGTCCTCATTGTCGCCTGCCCGTGCGCCCTGGCGCTGGCGGCGCCCTTCGCGCTGGGCACTGCTCAACGCGTCCTGGCGCGCCGCAATGTCTTTCTGAAAAACGCGGCGGTTCTCGAAACCCTGGCGCGCGTGGATGCGATGGTCTTCGACAAAACGGGGACCCTCACCGCTGGAGGCGGCGCCGGCCTCGACTTCGAGGGGGCAGCTTTGAGCGAACAGGAGGAGCGCTGGGTGTACTCACTCACCCGGCATTCCACTCATCCATTAGCCGTGCGCCTCGGCCAGGCGATCGCCCACAGACACGTTTCCGAGGCCGTTCGTTCCTTCATCGAAACGCCCGGCTGCGGGATGGAAGGCAGCGTCAGCGGGCACCAGGTTTGGCTCGGAGCCGCGGCCTGGCTGGAAGCGCGAGGATTGAACGTCCCGGCCAATGAAAGCCGCACCGGCAGCGTCGTCCACCTAGCCATCGATGGCGCCTATCGCGGTAGCTACTCGCTCGCCAATGCCTTGCGCCCGGAGATGGATAAGCTCGCGGCCGGTCTGGCCGACGATTTCGAGATCGCCCTCCTGAGCGGCGACACCGAGCGCGAACGGGCACGGTTCACTGCGTTATTCGGGCCCAAGGCGCGCCTGTTTTTCACCCAAAGCCCCTTCCAAAAGCTCGAGTTCATCCGCCGCCTTCAACAAGACGGCCGCACGGTGATGATGGTCGGCGATGGTTTGAACGACGCGGGAGCCCTCCAACAAAGCGACGTCGGCGCGGCCGTCGTCGAGAAGATCAGCGCCTTCTCGCCGGCGAGCGACATTATCCTGGGCGGACGCATGGTGGCGCGGCTGGCTGGCATCTTGCGTTACTCACGCCAGTGCGTACGCGTGGTCCGCGCCAGTTTTCTCCTCTCCGCCCTATACAACATCGTCGGCATCGCCGTTGCCGCCCGGGGGCTCATGTCCCCGATTGTCTGCGCCGTTCTTATGCCGCTCAGTTCCGTGTCGGTAGTGGTCTTCGCTTCTGGCGCGGCGGCCTGGCTGGGACGGCGCTTGGGCCAACCGGAGGAGCCGGCATGATCGTGCTGTTCTTTCTCATCCCGCTGAGCATTTTGATCGCGGCCGGCTTTCTGGGCGCCTTCCTCTGGGCTGTCCGCTCCGGCCAATTCGAAGATACGCAAACCCCCTCCATGCGCATGCTGCTGGATGAGCCAAACCCCCAACCCCATAACAACCCAAAGTTTCAAAAAGACTTAAAAGAGCCATGAGTGCAGTCCTCACCGAGTTGGCAGCTCCACGAACTCCGCGAACCAACATCGAAACCTTCAGGTACGACAACACCGTCGTCCGCGCTTTTGCCATTGCCACCGCCATCTGGGGACTGGTCGGCATGAGCGTGGGCCTGCTGGCCGCGGTGCAAATGTTTTTCCCGGGCGCCAACCTAAACCTCCAGTTCATCACCTTCGGCCGCATCCGCCCGGTGCATACCAACGCAGTGATCTTCGCCTTCGTTGGCAACGGCATTTTCATGGGCGTTTATTATTCCCTCCAAAGACTCTGCAAGGCGCGCATGTTCAGCGACTTCTTGAGCTGGGCGCATTTCTGGGGCTGGCAGGCGATCATCGTTTCCGCGGCCATCACCCTGCCGCTGGGATTCACCACCAGCAAGGAGTACGCAGAGCTCGAATGGCCCATCAAGATCGCCATTACCATCGTGTGGGTCATCTTTGCGGTCAACATGTTCGGCACGATCGTCAAGCGGCGCGAGAAGCATTTGTATGTAGCCATCTGGTTCTACATCGCCACCGTGGTGACCGTTGCCGTCCTGCACATCGTCAATTCGATGACCATGCCGGCCTCGCTCTTTAAGAGCTATTCCATGTACGCCGGGGTGCAGGACGCGCTCGTCCAATGGTGGTACGGGCACAACGCTGTCGCCTTCTTCCTGACCACCCCCTACCTGGGCATGATGTACTACTTTCTGCCCAAGGCTGCCGAGCGGCCGGTTTTCTCCTACCGCCTTTCCATCATCCATTTCTGGGGCCTGATCTTCATCTACATCTGGGCCGGCCCCCATCACTTGCTCTACACTGCTCTGCCGGACTGGGCCCAATCTCTCGGCATGGTCTTTTCCGTCATGCTCGTGGCCCCTTCCTGGGGCGGCATGTTGAACGGCCTGCTCACCCTGCGTGGCGCGTGGGACAAAGTGCGCCAGGACCCCATGCTCAAGTTCATGGTCGTGGCCGTGACCGCCTATGGAATGGCGACGTTGGAAGGGCCGACCCTGGCCATCAAGAGCGTCAACTCCATTTCCCATTACACCGATTGGACCGTCGCCCATGTCCACACCGGTGCGCTCGGCTGGAACGGGTTCCTGACTTTCAGCGTCCTTTATTACCTCTTCCCACGCTTGTATAAGACCAAACTCTGGTCCACCAAGCTGGCCAATTATCACTTCTGGATCGCGTTGCTGGGCATGATGTTTTATATCATTCCCATTTATGTGGCCGGTGTCACGGAGGGTTTGATGTGGAAGCAATTTACCAAGGATGGCTTTCTCCAATACCCCAATTTCCTCGAAACCGTGGTGCAGGTGGTGCCCATGTATCGGCTGCGGGCGATTGGCGGCACACTGTATATCGCCGGCGTGGTGCTCATGCTCGTCAATCTCTACCGCACCGCCAAGTGTGGGGAGTTCGAGCCGGAGACGGAAGCCCAAGCCGCGCCGTTGCTGCGGGAACCGGCCGGAGCCCACGCCTGGACGCACCATTGGTTGGAAGGGAAGACCGGCTTGTTCACCATCCTCGCGGTGGTCGCTGTTCTCATCGGCGGCCTGGTCGAAATCATCCCGATGTACTTGATCAAGGAGAACGTGCCCACAATCGCGAGTGTCAAACCCTATACCCCGTTGGAAGTGCTCGGGCGCGACATTTACATCCGCGAGGGCTGCCTGGCCTGCCACTCGCAAATGATCCGTCCCTTCCGCTCCGAAACCGAGCGTTACGGCGAGTATTCCAAAGCCGGCGAGTTCGTTTATGACCATCCTTTTCTCTGGGGCTCGAAGCGCATCGGGCCGGACCTGCACCGCGTGGGAGGCAAATACCCCGATTCCTGGCATTACAGCCATCTGGATGACCCGCGCGCCACTTCGCCTGGCTCGATCATGCCGCGGTATTCCTGGCTGCTAACGCAAAAGCTGGACACCACGACCTTGCCCGCCCGTCTCCAGGCCCTGCGCCGCATCGGCGTGCCCTATCCGCCGGGTTTTGAAAACGGTCCGGCCCAAAAAGATCTTCAAGCCCAAGCGGCTAAGGTCACCGAGAATCTTAAGACCGGCCTCATCACCGCTAACCCAGACAAGGAAATCATCGCAGTTATCGCCTACTTGCAGCGCCTGGGAACGGACATCAAAGCCCAACCGGTGCCGCCGGTAACGCCGGTGACCGCCTCAAAGTAAGGACAAGTTATGGAAGAGAAAGTTCTTGGCGGCCTGAGTGGAGTCAGCATCTATGGTATCATCTCCATTTGCATCTTCTTCGCCTTTTTCATGGGCATGTTGATTTGGGCGTTCGCCCTCAAAAAGCCCTATCTCAAGTCCATGCGCGAAATGCCCCTGGACCTCGGCGAGGAGCCGAATTCGTTTAGCGGCGCGCCCGTGATGCCGGAGCGCGGGCCGGTGACCCGCCGCGGCCCGGAGTCGGACCACGCCTTCGAACCGCTCGCGCCAACGGGACCTCGCTCAATAACCAGCACTCCAAAGACAATTTAACCTCATGAATGACACTCAAGACCCCGACGGTCCCCTGTTGCTGGACCACGAGAGTGACGGCATCCGGGAATTAGACAACGAGCTGCCGACCTGGTGGGTGTGGCTGTTCAACGGCTCCATCCTCTTTGCCGTGGTTTACCTTTGTTATTATCACGTTTTTCATCTGGGCAAACTCTCCGGTGACGAATGGAAGGAGGAAATGAGAGTGGGAGCCGCTCTCAAAAACGCCGCCATGGGCAAGTTCGAGGCCACCATCCCCGCGCTTACGCCGGCCAAGGACCAAGTCATCGTGGGCTCCGGCCAGCAAACTTTCTTCAAGTATTGCGCGCCTTGCCACCGGAAGGATGGCGGCGGTTTGGTCGGTCCGAACCTGTGCGACGACTACTGGATTCACGGCTCAAACTTCGCCGACAACCTCACCACCATTTGGAACGGCGTGCCCGCCAAAGGCATGATCACCTGGAAGAACTACCTCAAACCCGACGAAGTTTATGCGGTGGCCAGTTACATTTATACTCTTCGGGGAACTCATCCGTCGAACCCTAAACCGCCGGAGAACCAGGCGCCGCCCGCGGGCCCCAACGCCTATGAATAACCGTCCTTGGGCTTGAGCAGACCGGGCGCAGCAACTGATGACGCAGAAACCGCCAACCGAAGTCACCCCTTCAGCGACCCCGCAGGAAGCCCCTCCGGTTCAGCAGATTGATTGGGGCGATTTCCGTGATCACCTGGCCACCGCCGACCAGCAAGGCCGGCGCAAGTGGCTCTATCCGCGCAAGCCCAGCGGACGTTTCTACCGGGCGCGCACCTGGGTGAGTGTCGTGCTGCTCGGGGTGATGTTTGCCGGGCCTTTCGTCAAGGTCGGCGGCAACCCGCTGCTGCTGCTCAATTTCCTCGAACGCAAATTCATCATCCTCGGCCATGTCTTCTGGCCACAGGACATGATCCTGTCCGCGGTCACCCTCTTGGTCTTCTTCACCGGTATCATCGTGTTCACCGCCGCCTTTGGTCGGCTCTGGTGTGGTTGGACCTGCCCGCAGACCGTCCTGATGGAAATGGTCTTCCGCAAACTCGAATACCTCATCGAAGGCGACGCTTCGGCCCAACGCGCGCTCGCGCAAGCTCCCTGGACTGCCGGCAAGCTGTCGAAAAAGCTTGCCAAACATGGATTGTTCTTCGGCCTCTCCGTCCTCATTGGCAACACGCTGCTCAGCTACCTCATCGGCATCGACGCCTTGAAAGCCATCGTGACCGATAACCCGGCCAACCACCTCGCGGGCTTCACCGCCATGCTGCTCTTCTCCTTCGTTTTCTACGCGATTTTTGCCCGCTTCCGCGAACAGGCCTGCACCTTCATTTGTCCCTACGGACGCTTTCAATCCACCTTGCTCGATGAAAACACCATCGTGGTCGCCTACGATTACAAACGAGGCGAACAGCGCCGAAGATGGCGCCGCGGCGACTCCCCCGAGGCGCGCCGCGCCGCCGGCCGCGGCGACTGCGTGGACTGCGGCCGTTGCGTCACGGTGTGCCCTACCGGCATCGACATCCGCGACGGCGTGCAAATGGATTGCGTGCATTGCACGGCCTGCATCGATGCTTGCGATTCGGTCATGCTCAAACTCGGCCGCCCGCGCGGCCTGATTCGCTACGCCTCCCTCAACGGCATTGAGCAGGGCCTGCCTCTGCGGTTGACTCCGCGCCTGATCGGCTATGCTGTTTTGCTGCTGGCCCTCATCGGGCTGTGGTCGTTCCTGGTCTTTACCCGGTCGGATGTCGAGACCACCCTCTTGCGCGCTCCGGGCGCGTTGTTCCAGCAGATGCCCGATGGCCGTTTCAGCAATCTCTACACGGTGAAAGTCGTCAACAAGACTTCCCGCGCCATGCCGCTGGACCTGCGGCTGGAATCGCCCGCCGGTTCTTTGCTCGTCATGGGGGGCGACGTCACCGTGCCGCCCGAAAAGCTGGCCGAGACCTCGGTGCTGATTGAACTGGATCGCTCCGTCATGAAACCGGGCGTCACGCCCGCCATCGTTGGGGTTTATTCCCAGGGCAAACAGGTGCAACTCCTCAAAACTTCTTTTATCGGTCCGCGCAACGACGCGGGCAATTGATTTATGAACACCACTCGCAACCTCTGGCCCTACGGCATCATCCTCACTTTTGTCCTTTTTATTTCCGGCACCGCCACCCTCGTCTTCGTGGCCTGCTCGCAGAAAGTCGATCTCGTTAGCGATGATTACTACGAACAGGAACTTCGCTACCAGCAACAGGTGGATCGCCTCGACCACACCCAAAACTTGCATGGCGCCGCCGCCGTCACCTTCGACCCCGCCGCGCTTTCCATCACAATTTCTTTGCCGGCCACTCCGGTTCAACTTCCGATCTTAGGGCGGATTTGCCTCTATCGCCCCTCCGACGTCCGCCTCGATCGGGAAGTCGCGCTGGCTGTGGATGCCGCCGGGACCCAACACGTCGATGCCAGCAAACTCCAAACGGGTTTGTGGAGAGTGCGCGTCTTCTGGACGGCTGACGGCAAGGATTACTTTGTGGATCGGTCGATTGTCGTCCCTACCAAGCAGAGCTAATTGGTCTCATGCAAATCTGGTCCGCCTTGCTCCTGGGCCTGGCCGGCAGCCTCCATTGCGCCGGCATGTGCGGCCCTTTGGCCCTGGCGTTGCCTCGGACCGGCAATTCGCGGTTCTCGTGGGTCTTGGGCCGCCTTGCTTATAACAGCGGGCGCATCACGACTTATGCCCTCCTCGGAGCGCTTTTTGGCTCCATCGGCATGACGCTCGCCCTGGCGGGCTTTCAACGCTGGCTCTCCATCGGCGCGGGCGCTCTCGTGCTGGTCGGCGGCCTCGGCTCCCTGCGGCGCGCGGCCAGATTCCCGGGCTGGACAGCTTTGAGCTGGCTGCGGACCCGCTTCTCCCAACTCTTGCAACGCCGAACCTTGGTTTCGGTCTTTTCCCTCGGCGTGCTCAACGGCCTGCTTCCCTGCGGCCTGGTTTATGTCGCCTGCGCTGCCTCGGTGGCGACTGGCGGCCTCGTCGCGGGAGTGCAATTCATGCTGGCGTTCGGACTGGGAACCATCCCCATGATGCTCTCGATTGGACTGTTGGGCAAAATGGTGACGATCGGCCTTCGGTTAAAATTCCAGAAGGCCATCCCGGCCGGGCTCGCGCTGATGGGAGCCTTGCTGATCCTGCGTGGCATGTCCCTCGGCATCCCCTACCTCAGTCCCGTCATGAACGCTCATGAGGCCCATTGCCCGGCCTGTCACTGACTTCGCCAATCCGAGGGCTGAACGCTCGTCATGTGAAAGCCTGGGGTGAAACGAACCGATCTTTGTCCGGGTACGCCAACGGCATGCAACGTGCCAGCCCCGGGCGACACCCCGCCGCCGTTCGGCCAGGCTGGCGCCCAGTTTGGGAAACCAGTAGTTTTCAGCCATGAGGATTCTGCTGTTCAGCGGTAAGGGTGGGGTGGGCAAGACCAGCCTCTCGGCCGCGACCGGAGCGCGCCTGGCGGAGTTGGGCTATCGCACGCTGGTGATGAGCGTGGACCCGGCGCATTCGCTGGCCGATGCCTTCGACCTGGAGGCCGGCCTCTTTGATGCCAAGACCGCCGATCCTCTCCGCGTGGCGGACCGGCTTTGGATTCACGAGGTCAACATCCAGAAGGAGATCAAAAGGAATTGGCAGCAGATCTGGTCTTACATTAGTTCCCTGCTGCGCACCTCTGGGCTCAGCGAAGTCGAGGCGGAGGAAATGGCGATCTTTCCTGGGATGGAAGAATTGAGCGCGCTCCTTTACGTCAATGAATGGCACAAGGAAAAGCGTTACGATGTCATTGTGCTGGACTGCGCGCCCACGGGCGAGAGCCTGCGCTTCGTTTCGATGCCAACCACGATGAAGTGGTATATGGAGCACATCTTCCCCATCCAACGCGGGGTGCTGCGGGCGGTGCGCCCCATCGCCAATCGTGTGGCCCCCTTCCAGTTGCCGCCAGACAGTTACTTTAGCAGCGTGAAGGACCTTTTCACCCGCATCGAAGGCATCGACGAATTGTTGGAAGACCCGCGGGTGACCAGCGTGCGGTTGGTCACCAATGCCGAAAAAATGGTTGTCCGCGAGACCCAGCGGGCGTTCGTCTATTTTTCCTTGCATGGGTTGACGGTGGATCAGGTGTTAGTCAATCGGGTGCTCCCCGAGGATATCCAGGACGCCTTCTTCCGGGAGTGGCGCACGACGCAAACGCGTTTTCTCAAGGAGATCGAGGCGTACTTCGCTCCGGTGCCGATGCGCTGCGTGCCCTTGTTTCGGCACGAGGTCCTGGGGCTGGAGCGGATTCGCGAGCTCGCCCGCGAATTGTTTCGGGGCGAGGAAGACCCGGCGGCCGTCACGCGCACCGAGCGGCCCTACTCGTTCCGCAAGCGCGGCGGAGTGTACGAGGTCCGGCTGCGGGCGCCGTTCGCCGAAAAGGCGGAGGTTGGGTTGTTCAAGAAAGGCGAGGAGTTGGTGGTCGAAGTCGGCACCGTGCGGCGCCACATTGGCCTGCCCAATTCCATGGCGGGCCTGTCGCCAGTGCGGGCGCGGCTCGATGATGGTATGTTGGTAGTCGAACTTCAGGAAACAACATGAATGCCAAAACTAAAAGATCCCCGAAGCAAGAGTCCGGACCGTGCCTGTGCCAGGGCGCCGGCCCCCTCCTGAGCGAGTGGCTGAAGCGGCTCGGTCCACCCGAACCGGCACGCCGGCATTTCGACGCCGCCCGGCTTGAGTTCCTCAAAGGGCTGCGAGCCATGCTGGACGCCCGCATCGCCCAGTGCTCGAAGCCCAACGCCAAAGGCGAGAAGATTGACGTTGAATAAGAGTCCAGGGCAAGGCTCGCGGGAGCTTGCCCCGGGAAAAACTGGCTTGGCAAAGGCACCCGCAGGGAAGGCGGGCTATTGGCTCTTGGTTGACGCTCTTCGGTCTATCGGTTGAAACTGGTTGTCAACCTCGGCAACGCCCGCAACCCGTTTGACGGCGGCAATGATGAGCTGGCGTTCTTTTTCGTTGGGTACCATACCACCGAGCGTCACGCGGCCATTCTGGGCCACCACGCTAATTGTGAGGTTCCTCACGCTGGTCACGTCCTGGACGATCTGGTCCATGACTGCGCGGGTGAGGCTTTGGTCAGCGCCAGCGGGAGTGCTTTTTGAGGCCAAACTGCTGAAAAGACCATAATGCTCATACACGGCATTGGCCACCTTGGGCATGGCCATGTCAGTGGGGAATAACTTGTCGAAATGCGGTCCAGCCAGGAAATGCGCCCGGTCGGCTTTGAGCACCAATGCTTGGTTAGCGTCGCGCTGCAATACGGATGGCGGCAGCAGGTACAGAATATTCGACTCTCCCAGGCTGGGTTCTGGTTGGATGACCAGGTAATCCACCCGGCCGACAGTCAAATCGACCATGACATCCTGCACTTGGCCGAGAGTTTCAGCGGCCTGGCTGAGCAGCCGCTGCCCGACAAGGCTGCCACAAAGAGCATAGCCAGCCGGCCCAAGCTCGTTGGAGGGTGTTCCGGGAGTAGAAGGCTGGCCTGCGGGTGTCGGCTGACCGAAGTGACGGAACGAGTCGGCCAGACTCCTGGCGTCCAGGCCGAATGCAAAGGCATCCTGGGCAAGTCGTGGTGCGCTCTCGAATAGTTTTTTGTTGCCGTTCAAAGTGGCGGTGTCCGACCGCATGCTCTCAAAGCTGCGGGCCGGCACCGGCGTGAGAGTCCCGTGACCCCAACTGACCAGAGCGACCAGCGCCTGGCCAGTGGACAAGTCAATGACCAGGTCCTTTATCCTGCCCAGGCTCCTGGCTTTCGAATCCCTGACTTTGGCGCCGAGGATAGTGCCCGCTCCCTTGAGCAGCCCGAGGCGTTGCGTTTCCAATGGGAGGAGTGTTGCGGCTGGCGAGGCAGGCTCGTTGGTTTGGGATTGAGGAACTTGGCCTGCTCGTTCCGCATCGGGGCGCGACCCCGAGGCATCCCGAGCAGACCCCGATAAATCGAGAGCGAGGATGTAGTTGTCTGCCTGACCGGAGTCAGGGGTCAGTTCTGCTGCCGGAACCGAGTCAGCGGGAGTAGGCGAAGAGGGCGCAGGCTCGGCAGCCAGGCTGAGACAGACACTCATCCCCAGGCTGGCAGCCAGGCAACCAGTGGCGCGGTTAACAAAGCTCGCACCGCCGGCAGGGAAGAAATTCCTTTTCATAAAATCAGATCGCATTCAAGTAGGTCGCTGTCCTGGCCGCGTCCTGAAAGAAGACAGTTCCAGCACTTAGGCACTTAGCGGCCTCATGCTTCCGGGTCGGCGCATCCCCCGTGCCAAAACGGGAGAACTATTCCTTTGAAAGAAAATTCCCTTGTGACATTATCCTGCGACTGATGAGTCGAGACGTGATGGATCGTTGGTGCGAGCGGGGCATTTTGGGACTCGTGCTCGCGATCTTGGTGGTTGGCCCGCTCGCCATTGGGGCCGTCCGGCCTTCGGGCTTTCTGCTTGTCCAAGGCTTGACCTCGGGCGTAATGGTGCTATGGGGAGTGCGCTTCTGGTCTGCTGGCCGAGCGCAGCTTTTTTGGCCGCCGATTTGTTGGGTTGTGGTGGCCTTTACCCTCTATGCCGTGGCGCGCTATCTGACGGCCGATATTGAGTACGTAGCGAGGCAGGAATTGCTCCGGGTGCTGGTGTATGCGTTTTTGTTTTTCGCGACTCTGAACAACCTCAACCGGCAGGAATCTGCTCAGGTAATCAGCTTCACGCTGCTGTTCCTGGCGATGGCGATTTCGTTTTACGCCATTTACCAGTTTTTAACCGGTTCCGACCGGGTGTGGCAGTTCATTAAGCCTTACCCACATCGAGGTTCAGGAACCTACATTTGCCCCAACCACCTGGCTGGCTTTTTGGAGATGCTCCTGCCGCTGGGGTTGGCGTACACGCTCTGCGGCCGGGTGCGCCCCGTGCTACGGGTCTTTCTCGGGTATGCTTCGCTGGTCATTCTCGCGGGTCTGGCCGTTACCGTTTCGCGAGGCGGATGGTTCTCGGCGGCGCTGGCGCTTTTGGTCTTGTTCGGCGTGTTGCTGTTTCAGCGCAATCACCGGCTTTCCGCCTTCGTGTTCCTGACCCTGCTGGTTGGTGTGGGGGTCCTGGTCTTCCCTAAAAGCGAAGTGTTTCGATCGCGCACGGGGCCTTTGGTCGCCCACAACGGCAAGATCAACGACGAATTGCGCTTTTCGATCTGGGGCCCAGCCGTCCGGCTTTGGCGGGAAAATCCGTGGTGGGGCGTGGGGCCGGCGCATTTTGATTATCGTTTCCATGCCTATCGACCGGACGAGGTTCAGGAGCGGCCCGACCGGGTGCATAACGATTATCTGAACACGCTGGTGGATTGGGGGGTAGCGGGGACAGCTTTGGTAAGCCTGGCGTGGCTGCTGCTCGGGGCGGGCCTTCTTAAAACCTGGGGTTACGTGCGGCCTCCTCCCAATGACCTGGGAGGCACCAGAGGCAGCAACCGCTTTGCGTTCGTGCTGGGCGCCTCGGCCGGCTTGCTCGCCTTGCTGTGCCACTCAACGGTGGACTTCAACATGCAGATTCCGGCCAACGCTATTTTGGCCATAACTCTGATGGCGCTCTTAAGCGCCCACCTTCGGTTTGCCACTGAGCGCTATTGGGTGAAATTGGCGCTGGTTGCCAAGATGCTGGGCAGCGGGGTCCTGGTGGTGGGCGTTTATTACTTGAGTCAACAGGGCCTGCGCCGGGGAGTGGAGTACACGTGGCAGCAACGGGCGGCGCGCGCTCCCAACTTTTCCGCCACCCAAAGCGCCTGTCTCCAGCGGGCCTTTGCCGCCGAGCCGAAGAATGCCGCCACTGCCTACAAGATTGGCGAGTGTTACCGCATCCAAAGCCAGGATGGCGGGGACAATTATCGGGAGCTGGCGGGGAGGGCCATGGAGTGGTTTGCGCGTGCCACCAAGCTCAACCCTTGGGATGACCAGAGTTATCTGCGTTACGGGTGGTGCCTGGATTGGGTCGGGCGTCAGGATGAATCAGGACCGTACTTCCATCGGGCGGCGGAATTGGACCCGAATGGGTTCTTCACCCTCGCCAACGTGGGCTTGCATTACGTCGAGCTGAAAGATTACGCCGCTGCGATCCCATGGTTCGAGCGGTCGCTACGCCTGGAAAACAACAACAATCCCATCGCCCGAAGCTACCTTCAGATTGCCAACCGCACCCTGCTCGAAGCCGCCACCAATGACATCAGCGCGCACCTCCAATGACTCTCTGGGCTCAAAATAAGAGCTAAAACGGGTTTGGCCCGGAAATTGCGGCAAAAACCCTGATTTTCGAGGAAAAACCCTTCGAAAAAAAATCGCGATAGACAGTTGACATTGGACCCTCGCCAGTTAGAATTTGACCAGAACGATTCGGTCTAGTTAGCAGGAAAATATATGAAAACGATTCGAAGCTTTATCGGGTTGGTGGGCTGCGGCTTGGCCTTGGCGATGGTTTCCTCGCTGTACGCTCAAACGGAAACTCAAGGCGCGGCCAAAGTAGTTCGCATCAAAGGTTCGGCCCGCGTTTCAGTTAGCGGCGGCGCTTGGCAACCCCTGCACGTCGGCGACTTGGTCAAACCTGGCTCGGTCATCCAAACGAGCACCGAGGATAAATCTTATGTCGATATCGTGCTTGGGGAAGGTGAGGGCGCAACACCCATCGTGTTTGGCGCTTCTGGGCCACCCTCCTCATCGCTAGGCTATCAACCCGAGGCTGCCCAGAACGTCGTCCGAATCTATGCCAACACGGCGCTGGGTGTCGATAAACTCACGACGATGGACACCGGTGCGGGTCCCGTTTCCGACACGCAGCTTGATCTGAAGGCGGGCCACATTTTCGGGAGCGTCAAGAAAATGTCCGCGGCCTCCAAGTACGAAGTCAAAATCCCCAACGGCGTGGCCGGCATTCGGGGAACCACTTACGACCTGACCTCGGATGGCGTCATCCGGGTGACCGTAGGGTCCGTGGTCCTGGCCTACGTTGATTCCAGCGGCAAGGTGGTTACGCAAGTAATTGTTGCGGGCCAGCAATTCGATGCCCGAACACAAACGCTTAGCCCAATTCCCACTTCGATTGGCGACCAGATGAACGATACGGCCAAGGCGACCGAGTTTATAACCGTCGCTCCGATCACCTACATCACGGTGAATCCGAGCCTCTATAATTACGTCTCGCCGAGCGGCACTGGTCCATAGCCCAAATCCGGCCCTGCACTAGCAGTGCCTCGTCCTTTTTAAAACCAGGGCAGCCTTGTGTTGCTCTGGTTTTTTTGTTTACCTGTACGGTGTGAAGTTCAAGCCGTTCAAGCGCATTCCCACCTTGGTCGCGTGTGGCGTCGTTGCGCTGGTTTGCCTGGTGCGGTGCCTGAATCTGGACTTCTTCGAGCGGCTCGAACGGATTACCTACGATATGCGTGCGCGGGAAGCCCTCAAGTTCGCACCGGTCGTCGCCACCAACCTGGGGTTCGTGTTTATCGACGAGCAAAGCCTCATCAGCGTGCGCAACAATTCGCTCGGGTACCGTTTCGGCTTGTCGTGGCCGCGGCAGGTTTATGGGCGTTTGGTGCAGGAATTGTCCGAGCAAGGGGCCAAAGCCGTCGCTTTCGATCTCATTTTCGGGGAGCTGCGGCCCGACCATCCCGGTGTGGTAATGGCCGATCGCCATTTCATGGAGTCGGACGATTTTTTTGCCCTTGCCATGCACCGAGCGGGCAATGTCATCATCGCGCTGAGCAAAGACGTCACGCCGCCCTCGCTTTTTCTCACGAACGCGCTGGCTGTCGCCGATATATCGACGGACCCGGATGGCGACGGGATTTTGCGGCGAGCCCAGGCGTTCGTTGTTTACACCAATTGGCACCGGGCGTTTCGGCAAGTCGAAGCAGAACTGGGGTTTGATCTCAGCAAGGCACGCGTTGAGCGCCGGCAAATCACTCTGCTGCGCGAAGACACCAACGGGAGCGAGAGCATCAAAGTGCCCCTCGACGCGGATGGCAACTTTGACCTGGCGGATTTTGGCGGGGACAAACTGCCGGCGGGCACACCGCGGAGAGCCGCCCCGTACACCCTTGAGCGGGGCTGGCATATGGGCATTGTCCTGGCGGCCAAGGAGTTAAAACTTGATTTGGCCAAGGCCGAGGTGGACTTGAAGGCGGGGCGAATCGTCCTGCGCGGGGCCGGCGGAATCGAACGGATTATTCCGGTGGACGACCAGGGCTTTTTTTACATTGACTGGTGCCTGCCGCCCAATGACCCACGATTAACGGAGGAATCGATCCAGAGCTTGCTTGCGCAAAGCCTGGCGCGCCAAAACGGCGAGACGAATTCAATCGTCAATCGCTGGCAAGGCAAGCTGGCCGTCGTCGGCTCGGGGGCGGTGGTGGGGAACAACTTGACCGATTGGGGCGCAACACCCTTGCGCAAGCGGACGTTGCTGGTCAGCAAGCATTGGAACGTGGCCAACTCAATCATCACCGGGCGCTTCGTGCGGCGTGCGCCGCTGGGGGTCGAATTGGCGCTCATCGTCCTGCTCGGCATCATCGCCGCGCTGGTAACTCGGGCGCCGCGTGTGCTGCTGGCGTCGGGGGCCATTGTGGTGTTGATCGCTGCTTACGTCGTATTTGGCGTCGCGCTCTACGTGCGCACCCGCTATTGGATTCCTTTGACTTTACCCATCGGCGGCCTGGTGATGACCCACGTCAGCCTGGTGGTTTGGCGCGTGGTCTTCGAGCAGGCTGAGCGGCGACGCGTCAAATCAATCTTCTCCAAGGTGGTCTCCGGCAAAATCGTCGAGGAGTTGCTCCAGGCCGAGACGCTGTCCTTGGAAGGGGCTCGACGAGAAATCACGGTGCTCTTCGCCGACGTGCGGGGTTTTACCGAACTGACGGACACCACCCAGGAGCGCGTGGCTGAATTCGTGCGAAAAAACCAACTCAGCGGCGAGGCGGCCGAAGCCTGTTTTGACGAACAGGCCCGCGAGACGCTGGGCACAGTGAACCTCTACCTGGGTCTAGTAGCCGATACGCTCATCAGGCAGGACGGCACCCTCGATAAGTTTATCGGTGACTGCGTCATGGCGTTCTGGGGTGCGCCGACCTCGAACCCGAAGCACGCCTTGGCTTGCGTGCGCGCGGCCATCGATGTGCAACGGGCGATCTACGCGCTCAATCAGCAACGCGCCGATGAAAACAAGCGGCGCGAGGTCGAGAACCGCGCGCGAATTTCCGCCGGGCTGCCGCCGAAGCCTATTTTGCCGATCCTTCTGCTCGGCAGCGGTATCAACACTGGCATGGCGACCGTCGGCCTGATGGGCTCGGCCGTGGAGCAGGCAAATTATACTGTGTTTGGCCGCGAGGTGAACCTGGCGAGCCGCCTGGAAAGTGCCTCCGGGCGCGGCCGTATCTTTATTGGCGAAACGACTTACCAGCACCTTCAGCGCGACGACCCGAGTCTAGCCGCCACGTGCGTCGAACAGCCGCTCATCAATCTCAAAGGGTTTCGCGCCGCGGTAAAGGTCTATGAAGTGCCTTGGCGCATCGCCCCCGCCCTGGACGAGGAACCAGTCGGGACCTCCACCGTTGACACGACCCACACCGGGTTTGTCCAACGCGGAGGCAGTTGAACGCCGGCTCACCAGCCGTGCTCGATCCTCCACCAATGGCGGCTTTGGAGCAAGAACTGCCACCACCATACCAGGGAAACCCCGCCACGAAGGAAAAGGTAAACTGAAAAGGCATTGGTCACCAAACGCTGTGCCAAAATCGCCAGCAGCATCGCGACCGGAAACGGAGGCGAGGCAGGGTGTTGGAAAGCCAGGACCAAGCCCCCGAAAAGCACGGTGAATACGGCTGCCACCTCGAGCCGGCCCGTAAGCCGAAGGAGCCAGGCTACCGGGGCGAAGACCAGAAAAAGCTGAACGAGTGCCAGGTTGAATAAAATCCTACCTAGCCAATGCTCAAGGTCGGCGGGATAATCCGCAGGTTTGCGCGCATGGAGGGTGGGATCGACAAACCGGTAGAGCAGGAAAGCAATCGCCAGGCCTGAAAGGGTGGCCAGCGCCCCAGGCCAAGCGCCTACCTTCAGCGTGAACACCGGCCGCCGCGCGTATTTTGGGTACCAACCCAACACGAACGCCCATAACACGGTACAACCAAGAAACACGAGGGCCTCCAGGTACCATATCGGGTAAACGCGCTCGGGCCAAAACGACAGTTCGGGATAGCAAGCCACCGCCTCGAGGAGAGCCGCCGTGACCGCCCATCGGAGCACTTCCGGTTGCGCCAACGTTCGCATGGCGTGAGCCTAAACCAGGCCTCCGCTCAGGAATAGACTTGTTTTTCCAGTCGAGGTCTTTTATGTATCTGCCGGGCGATGCATGAATAATACCCTCGTCGTGGTGCCGACGTTTAATGAGCGGGAGAACCTTCCTCCGCTAACGAAACGTCTTTTGGGCCTGGCGGTTCCGGTAAATGTGCTGGTCGTGGATGACAACTCGCCGGATGGGACGGGGCGGGTGGCCGATGAACTGGCGGCCAAAAACCCAGGCATCCAGGTGCTTCATCGCAGTGAGAAGAGCGGCTTGGGCCGCGCGTACCTCGCCGGCTTCAAGTGGGCACTCGAACGCGGCTACGAGTTGGTTTTTGAATTGGACGGAGATTTTTCGCATAACCCCGACGACATCCCCATGTTTATTGAGGCGGCCCGCGAGGCGGACCTGGTGCTGGGTTCTCGCTACCTCAATGGCATCCGCGTGATCAATTGGCCGCTGAGCCGGCTGATGCTGAGCAAATGCGCCGCCAAGTACGTCCAGGTCATCACCGGCATGCCCTTCACGGACCCGACAGGCGGCTACAAATGTTTCCATCGGCGCGCGCTCCAGTCCATCAATTTGGACCAAGTGCGATCGAACGGCTACAGCTTCCAGATCGAGCTGACCCATACGGTGTGGAGGCAGGGCCTGCGCGTGGTGGAAGTGCCGATCGTCTTCACGGATCGCTTCCAGGGCCGCTCCAAAATGTCACGCCACATTGTACGTGAGGCTCTTTGGATGGTTCCGCGCTTGTTGTTCCAAAACCGAATGCGCCGCCGCCCTCGCGTGCCCCCAGCCAAACCCGGCCAACCATCCACCCCGGAAGCGAAGATCTCGCGAGACCCAGCCGACGATCAGCGCTCGCCACCCGGCTCAGCTCGGTCCTTCGGCGGCCAGGCGGGAGAGCCTACCAACCTCTGATACGCTAAGCTCTTGAGTTAGCACACCTGCGGATGATGACAATCGGTCCAAGTCCCGTCTAAGCCCCATGGCAATTGCTGTGGCATCCCGCCCGCGTGTCTGCGTGGACGGCAAATTCTTCCGTCTCGGCGAAAAGAAATTTTACGTCAAGGGGGTGGCATATGGGCCGTTTGTGCCGAATGCTGCCGGACAGCACTTTGCCTCGCCGGAGCAGACGACGACTGACTTTGCCCAAATTCGCCAACTAGGGGCGAACCTCATTCGCGTTTATCATGTGCCCGCCAAATGGTTTTTGGACCTGGCGGCCGCACACCAACTGCAGGTGTTCGTTGATATCCCTTGGAACAAGCACCTGTGTTTCCTTGACTCACCCGACCAGCGCCGGCAGGCCTGTGACGGGGTCCGCCGGGCGGTCGCTAGCTGCGCCGGGCATCCCGCGGTGTTCGCTTTCAGCGTGGCCAACGAAATTCCCCCGGATATCGTCCGCTGGAGCGGCGCGCGCGCGGTGGCCGATTTCATTGATGACCTCGTTCTGGAAGCCAAAGGGGCCGACCCCGAGGGCCTATACACCTTTGCCAACTTCCCCTCGACCGAATTCTTGCAGCCACGCGGGGTTGATTTTGTTTGCTTCAATGTCTTCTTGCATCAGGAACAGCCGTTCAAGAATTACCTGGCGCGGCTGCAAATGCTGGCCGAATCCAAGCCGCTGCTCTTGGGCGAGTTCGGCCTGGACTCCTTGAGGGAAGGCGAGGAACAGAAATGCGGGGTGCTGGCCTGGCAGATCGAGAGTGCCTTCCGCGCCGGGTTGGCGGGAGCCATCGTTTTCAGCTTCACTGATGACTGGTGGCGCGGCGGCCTCCAGGTGGATGATTGGCAAATGGGGCTGACCTCCCGTGACCGGCTTCCCAAGCCCTCATTCGGCGTCGTGCAGAAAGCTTTTGAGGCGGCGCCCTATTTTCCCCTAGTGCGCTGCCCCAAGGTCTCTGTGGTCGTGGCCTGCTACAATGGCGAACGCACACTCAAGGCCTGCTTGGATTCGCTGGAACGGCTTAATTATCCGGACTACGAAATAATCTTGGTCGATGACGGTTCGACCGACACCACACCTCAAATCGCTGCCGCTCACCCGCGGGTGCGCCGCTTTCGGCATGAGAAAAACCTGGGCTTGTCCGTTGCCCGCAATACCGGCATTGCGGCGGCCCTGGGGGAGATCATCGCGTTCACCGATGCGGACTGCCGGGCCGACCAGGATTGGTTGTATTATTTGGTGGGCGACCTCTTGAATAGCGAGTTTGCCGGGCTGGGCGGCCCCAACCTGCTGCCGCCGGAGGATTCGCTGGTGGCCGGGGCGGTAATGGTTTCGCCCGGCGGACCCGCCCACGTAATGCTGACCGACCGCCAGGCCGAGCACATTCCAGGATGCAACATGGCCTTTTACAAATGGGCCCTCGCCGAGATTGGCGGCTTTGATCCCATTTTTCATCGGGCCGGGGATGATGTGGACGTCTGCTGGCGATTGGAAGAGGCCGGTTACAAAATCGGCTTCAGTCCCGCCGGCTTTGTCTGGCATTACCGCCGCTCAACCATCGGCGCCTATTTGAAACAGCAGGGCGGCTATGGGGGGGCCGAAGCGTTGCTGGTCCAAAAGCATCCGGAGTATTTCAACTTTTTTGGCGGCAGCCTCTGGCGCGGGCGCATTTACACCGCTTCCAAATTCGGGGTCTTGATTCGGCGGCCCATCATTTATCATGGCCTCTTCGGCAGCGCGGGTTTCCAAACTCTTTACGCCCCCGAGCCCGCACTCAGCTTAATGCTCTGCACCACCCTCGAATACCATGCCCTCGTGACCCTCCCTTTGTGGATTCTGTCGGTGACCTTTCATCATTTGCTGCCTTTGGCCATCACCAGCCTGCTCATCTCGGTGAGCGTCTGTGTCGCGGCCGCAGTGCAGGCGGCGTTGCCGAAGAAGCGCGCGCTCTGGTCGCGGCCGCTGGTGGCCGCCCTCTTTTTCCTCCAGCCCATCGTCCGCGGCTGGGCGCGGTACCAGCATCGCCTCAGACTGCGGCCCACCTTCCTGGCGCCTGAGCAGACGCTGGACTCACTTGCCTTGCGCGCTGGTAAACAATCTCTTAACGAGCTTGCCTACTGGGCTGAGGCCGGACAGTCCTTTAACCGGCTGGCCTTCGTGGTCGCGCTTTTGCGCCGGCTTGACCAGCGCGGCTGGCCCAATCGCTCGGACATCGGCTGGAGCGAATACGACGTCGAGATTTACGACACGCGCTGGAGCAAGCTGCAGCTTACCACTGTGGCGGAGGACCATGCCCAGGGCAAGAGACTGCTCCGATGCCGGCTGCGCGCCCGCTGGTCCTTGCGCGCTAAACTTATCTTCTGGTCTCTTTGCGGCGGGGAATTCCTTCTCTGCGGCTTTGTGTCAGCGTGGCTTCCCTGGCTGTGGTGCCTGCTGCTGACCCTGCCCCTGTTCGCCTGGCACCTCACGCGCGAGCAACGCAATCTGCAAAGCCTCACAGTGGTGCTCCTCGACGAACTCGCCAAGGAACGCAAGCTGGCCAAAATCTCCCCACCACTGCGCGAAGAACCAGCCACTGCCGCGGCGCCGGCCTACCAGTTCCCTGTGGCCGATCGCCGGTTGCCGCCCACGAACTAAGCCGAGGGTTACGGCGAGCTGATGCGTTCATAAAGCATCTGCTGACGGACCGTCAACCGCCGCCCGATGCGCCGGAACATATCAGCGGAATAGGTCGCATAAGGTACAATGTTCATGGCGTGGCAGTCGTGGCTGCCGCAGGAACCGTTGTAGGCATATCCATCCATCTGTTTGATCTGCTGGCCTAGCTTGGTGAACTCGGAGTTTCCGCAGACCACGCCGACGAGGAAGGGATACTCCGAATCGTCGATCTCAAGCTTTTGCAAAGTTACGCCGGCGGCGGCCGCGGCTGCTTGAACCGCGTTCGACAAACCTTCCGGCGTGTACTTGGGATCCAGGTTCACCGGCGGCTCGACCGGGCTTCCTAAAAAATCGTACAAGGCCCGATTATCGCGCGACGCAGACGCCGACAGGCTCGAGGGAGCGCCGGCGGCGGAGCGAGGCGAGGCTGAACTTGCGTTGCCCGGCGCATCGCTCTGCCGCAGGACCCATTTCCCCTGGCCAAAGTACACCCCGCCTGAACTTCTGCCGGACGGGATCGGGTAAAAGCTCAGGTGTAGGTAACCCTCCTCACCCATCTTCTTGATCAAACGGAATGAGCCGGTGCCCTTCTGGACGCGAACGGTTTGCTTTGGGTCGATGGGCGTTGGTCCACTATTCGGGACCGTGGCGAAGAAGGCCAGGTTCGCTTCCTCGCAGGAAGCCAAGGTGTAGGTTCCCTCGACGCAATAGGTTTGGCCGGTGGTGATCAGTTGGCTGGTTCCGCGCACCGATTCAATGACGATATTGTCGCCGGGGGCGAATTCTATTTGCCCCAGTTCAAATGGGACCACGTAAGCCAGGTCATTAGCGGCCTCCTCGCTTTCGGCTAGCTCCGGAGTCGTGCAGGCCAGCACCAGCAGCGCGCACACCCCCCCCAAGCCACAACGGCGTAGAGGGGAAAGCGTTCTGGCTGCGACCGGGAGTGCCAGGGGTCTTCGTGCCCGCAACGAGATATGTTTCGATGACGTTCCGCTCATTTTCATAGTCTTAATTCCGTTTCTTTCCTATAACTGTTCAGGTACCGGCTTTAGTCGGGCCGGGACCTTTCGAAAACAGCCCATCGTTTCAATTCAACGGCGGGATGATCTCCACAGTTTATTCACTTGCCACTCGCCCAAAGGGTTTCGTCCACCATGTTCGTCTTAACGGTGATCGAATCGACCACCAGGTCGCCTTCCCGTCGGAAGGTGTACGAGGGCACGGGGTACGAAACTCGAATCGAAATCGCGGGACGGATTTGTGCACTTTGGGTGCGCGAGACGCCCCCGGACAAAAGTCGGGAGAAAAAGCCGGGCGCGAGCAAGGCAGTGAGCACGAGGCCGATCCCGAATGCCAAGGGCCAGCCGAACCAACCCCACCCCTTTACTCGCTCACCCGCCCGTCCTTCCGGCAGTGCCGGCCGATGCTCGGCCGCTGCCAATATCCGCTGCCGAACGTCGGCTGAAAGGTGATGGGGAGCGGCGGTTTGGCCCAGCCCTTCGGAGAGGAACTGCGCAAGCTGGCGATGCCGGCGCAGGGCCTCGCGGCAGCAGTTGCACCCTGCTACGTGTTCGTCCGCCGCCCTCCGCCAGGCCGGGGAAAGGCCGCCCTCCTCATACTCCTGCATTCGGTTTTGAAAACGCCGGCAATTCATCGCTGTGCCGTCTCCTTGGTGCCACCGGCGCCGAAAAGGTTCAATTCGGCCGGGAGCAGCTTTTGCATTTGGCTAAGGGCATAATGAAGACGCGACTTGACCGTACCCTGTGAGACGCCGAGATGGGCGGCTACTTCATGGACTTTCATGTTTTCATAAAACCGTAGAATAAGAACCTCCCGGTGCGGCTGAGAAAGCTGGCGCAAAGCTGACGTCAGGGATGCGGAGCCGGTTGCTACGTCTAGGCCGGCGAGGTTGTCCTGCGGCTCGGAGGCCTCGCGGCCAACCAACTCGTCGTCATAGACCAGCCTTTTGCGGTCCCGATGGTAGTGGCGAGTCAGATTAAGCAAAATGCCATGCAACCACGTGTAAAGAGTCGAACGGCCGCGGAAACGAGGCCCCGCGCGGAGCGCCTCGAGGAAGGTGTCCTGGACCAGGTCCTGGGCCTCGGCCTCGTTGCCACAAAGCAAAAAGGCCGAACGGAGCAGGCGATCACCGTACCGCGCGAGCAGTTCCTGCACCGCTTCGGGCTCGGCATTTCGCAGCGCCGCTACTAGCCGCTCTTCTTCCATGCCCTCCTTTGTGCCATGGGGAGCCAAAAGGTTCAATGCCTCCTTCTGCCATATTGACACCCTCTCCGCATTCGCCTAATGTCCGCCCGTAAATACGGCGGATATTTACCCCGAAGGTGCTTCGGGGATTTTTATTGCACGAGGATCGCGCCGCGGCGGGCGCAACGGCATTTGAGAACTTATGTCCAACACGATATTGGTGGGCGCCCAGTGGGGCGACGAAGGCAAAGGCAAAATCATTGACGTCCTGACCGAGAAAGCGGACGTTGTGGTGCGCACTCAAGGCGGTAACAACGCTGGCCACACGGTCCATCTTAAAGGCAAGAAGTACATTCTCCACTTGGTCCCCTCGGGCATCCTGCGCCGGGGAAAAACCTGTGTGATTGGCAACGGCGTGGTAGTCGATCCCGTGAGCCTGGTGGCAGAAATCGAAGGCCTGCGCAAGCTGGGAATCAAAATCCAACGCAACCTCTTTCTGAGCGAAACCGCCCACGTCGTTTTTCCCTATCATCGAGAGCTGGATGCCCAGCGGGAGACCTTTAAGGGCAAAAACAAAATCGGCACCACCAAGCGCGGGATTGGGCCAGCCTACGGCGACAAAGCGGCGCGGACCGGCATCCGAGTCATCGACCTCATCAATCCCGCGCGCTTCCAAGAGCAACTCAAGGTCAAGATCAAAGAAAACAACGAAATCCTCAAGGCGTTCGGAGCCAAGCCTCTTTCCTTCGAGGCCGTCCATCGCGAGTATCGTGCCGCTGGTGATTACCTCAAGCCCTTCGTCGCCAACACGGTCATCCTCCTCCATCAAGCCGTCCAACGCGGAGACGACATTTTATTCGAGGGCGCGCAGGGAACGTTCCTCGACATCGACCACGGCACATACCCGTTCGTCACCTCCTCGAATACCACGGCCGGCGGCGCTTGCACCGGCTCGGGCATTCCCCCGCACCGCATGGACTGCGTGGTCGGAGTGATGAAGGCCTACACGACGCGTGTCGGCGAAGGCCCGTTGCCCACCGAAAACGCTGACATTGCCGACATGCTGCACGCCATGGGCCGGGAGTTTGGGGCCACCACAGGCCGCCCGCGTCGCTGCGGCTGGTTTGACGCGGTGGCTAGCCGCCATGCCGGCATGGTGAACGGCATTGACGAATTGGCGGTGACCAACCTCGACGGTTTGGATTCGGTGGAAACGATCAAAGTCTGCATCGCCTATCGAGCGGGCGCGCGACGTTACGATTACGTGCCCAACGATATCGAACTCCTTTCCCGCTGCGAACCCGTCTATGCCGAATTCCCCGGCTGGAACGCTCCCACTCACCAAGCGCGCCGCTGGAAGGAATTGCCGGCCAAAGCCCGCGTTTACCTCAAGGCCATTGCGGAGCTAACCGGCGCCCCGATTTCCATCGCCTCCGTAGGACCAGGCCGCGAGCAGACGATCTTCGTCTAGGGAGGATTTCGCATAGGGGCCTGGATGCGGTGGCCCGTGCGCATGCAATTCTGGCGCGATGCCTCTTTCGTTAGTTAGCTCCGCCGACGAGTCGGCAGGACAGCCCATTGGATTGGATATGGAAAAAAACCCTGCTTGACTCCAATGCGTGAAACATCTATGTTTCACGCTAATGAGCGCCAATGCCGCAACTATCCGAGAACTGCGAACCGACTTCCGTTCGGTGAAGAGAAAAATCGAGGAGCACGGCGAGGTGACCATTACAGATCACGGCGAGCCGGCCTATGTGATCAAATCGTTGCCCCGGCCCGCCAAAAGGACTGCGTTGGTGCGCGATTATTACGCACGGTTATTAGAGCGCCAGCCCAAGGCGCTTTCTGCAGAAGAAACCCGCCTTTTCTGGGAGGAAGAACGGCGTTGAAAGCTGGAGAGGTTTATGTGGATCCCAGTGGGCTGGCGCGTTTGTACATCCACCAGACGGGGTCTCGCGAAATGTCTGCCTGGCGCCGGAGCGTCAGCGCCCCTTTGCCGGTAACCCATCATGGACGCGTCGAAGTCATTAATGCCATTTGCCGGGCCATCTTTGTCGGGCATCTGACGCAGGACGCAGCGAGCGAGGCGCTGGCAGATTTCGCTGCTGACTTCGCCGGGGGCAGTCTAATGCAAGCGGAGATTCTGTGGCGCGCGGCGCTGAATCGGGCGGCTGAACTGGGACAAGAGCACACGCCAAAATTGGGTACCCGCTCGCTTGACGTGCTGCACGTAGCATGTGCGTTGGAGTTGAAGTCGCGCTATTTTCTTACATTCGACGAACGACAGCAAAAGCTGGCAAAAGCGGTCGGTTTGAAAACGATAGAACTGTGAAGTGTCGCGTGGCTAGGCGACACAAGCAAGGGCTGAGGGTTCGGATCACTTCCCCGGGCAAATCAACCCCAACTGGCCCTTTTCCACCCACCCCCCCGAGTGGTTGGTCCGCACGAGCACAAACCTGCCGCGCGTCCGCTGGCATCGCGCAGGTTCTCCAGCCACTAACCGTTGGGTGCTCTGCGCCTCGGCCGTGGGAGTGAGCCGCAGAGGAGTGTCCTTTTGGAGCACAAAGCCGATGCGAGACCGGGTATGCACTCCAATGTGCGCCGGAACACTGAGCAAGAACACCATCAGCGCCACGGCGGCAACGGCTTGATGCCAGACGGCTTTGCGCTGGCGGAAAATACCCGGCAGAGTGGTCGTCGCCACCGCCAGCCACAGACTCACGCCCGTGAGCCAAGCCCACCAGTTAACCGGCAGCCAAGAGGATACGACCTCATACCAAGCCAGGTCGGGCCCTTCCAGTTGGGCGGTCTTGCGGGCAAAGCGCAGGTTTTGCCGCGCCGGCTGGTTGAACGGCTCGAGCCAAAGCGCCTGCTCCCAGGCTTGGACCGCGGGCCCCGCCTGGCCGCGTTGCCACTCGGCGTTGCCTAGGTTTTGCAATGTCCCCGAGGCCGGTTGCAACCCGGCGCATCGGCGAAAAGCCTCGGCCGCCAAACCATAATCCGCGCTGCGATAGGCAGTGGTTCCTTCCCGGAACAACGCCTCTGGCGACGCGCCCTGGACGCGAAAGGTGCAGCATGCCAATAACAGGACCGAAAGCAGTGCCGCGCTCCGCAATCTCTCTGCCTGACCTGAACACGGCGCGTTCACAGCTTTTCCTCCCGTTGCTCGAGCACCCGTTCCAGATCCGGCTGGAGCGGCAACAGCTCACGGGCGTCCGTAGCGGCGAGGGCAAAGCGCGAAGCGTCTGAAACGGCGAAAACGCGCCGAACGACCTCGCCCGAAGCGGCGTGCGAGTTATCCGAGCCGTCAACTCGGTCAGGCAGCAGGTGCAGCACGTCCCCGCCGACCAGCGCGCCAGGCTCTGCCGGGTAATGCGGCGCGCAGGCCACGCGCAGGGCCCTGACCGCCGCCGCAACATAGGCCGGCGCATCTCCCGTTTGCGCCGCCTTTTTCAGCGCGCGCCATTCCCGGTGCAAGGCGCGTCGGGCGCGCCGACGCAACAGAATGTCGGGATGTTGTTCAAGATAGCGTCGGCGCCTGTCCCAAGCCCAGAGGCCGAGAATAACCAAGGCTGGAGCCAGTTGAACCAACGCAAACCAGGCCCGCTGTTGCAGCGGCGTGAGACTGCCGGCCCTCCACCCGGGGCTGGCGGCCAACCCGCTCAGCACGGCTTCCTTTTCCGGCTCGGTTGGACCTGCGCCGGCTTGCAGCAGCGCCGCCGCTTCGGGCGATGCGTTGCCAGGCTGAACCCTAACCGGCACGGGTGGTATGGTCAAATCGGTGTAAGTGCCGGTCGCAGGGTTGAAAGCACAGAACGGAATGGGGGGCGTAGCCTTAACTTTTTGGCTGAGCGGAATTAGCGCATAACTGAATGTAACTGCCGCGGATGGGCCAGCGCCCGCCAGCAGTGCTGGGGTAAAGGCCGCCGGCGCCGGGCCCAGCGACCGATCCGTCGGCGCAAAAACCTGCCAATCCTGGGCCTGCGGCGGCGGCGGCGCAACCAAGTGCTCGATATTCCCCGCGCCGCGGAGGGTCACCGTGAGCTTTGCCGCTTCGCCCACCCGCAGAACACCAGGGTCCAGCCGGGGCGGATCGACAAGAAAATTTCCAATCGCGCCAGTAAACCCCGGCAACTGCCCCTCCGTTGGCAATGGCCGCACTTCGATTTGCGCCGGGTCTGATTCCAGGAGCGTGTATTGAGGCGGACCCGGGGGGATGCTGATAGGACCGCGCAACGAGATGGGTCCGGAAAAGCGCATGCCCGCGGTAAACCCTTGCGCAGAAATGGTCAGCTTCCCGGCTGAAATGGGTGTGAGAATCGTTTCATAGATATACGCCGCCACGTTCGTCCCCCCCAAGTTGGCCCGATCAATCCTCTGGTGGGGAGCACTCTGATCGACCAAGAAATCTTCTCCGTTAAATTGCACCTGGCTCATCCCCTGTGGTCCACTCAAACCCGCTGGCAAAAGCACGCGGGCGCTCACAGGTTGGCCGATAAAGAGGTTCGTTGCGGCCACTTCCAAAATGAGCGGCGGCTCGATGCTCGGCGGCGGGGAGTCCACGACGTTTAGCTGGGCGGGCGGAACCCCCACTTCCTGCTCATCAACCGTGACCATGAACAACGGGATGGTGTATTCCCCCACGGCTGAGGCGCGGACGTGAAAGTTAAAAGTGGTGTGCGGCTCCATTTTGGGGCCGGCCATCTGAAAAATCTGGCCGCGCGCGCCCGGGCGCACCTCGAGCTTGGGCGGAGCGCCAATATCGTCCGGCCACGCAATGGACTCCTCCAGTGCGTTGAACGTCACCCGGTAAATGGATTGCTGGCCGGGGCGCACCACCGGCGGATCAAAGCTGGCGACTGCGACGACCTGCGTGGCAAGGTCGATCTTTGGCTGCGAGAGCATCAGCGACATCAGGGGGTCGGGAGTGGACGCACGCGCCGCTTGGGCCGCGAGTGTCGAAGGAAACGCGGCGAAGAGCAGAAGGAGTAAGGCGGCAGCCTGACCGGAGTGCGGCGCGCGGATTTCTTGACCAAGCTCTAAGCTCTGATTGGTGGCGGCGACAAGTTCCCTCGGACCGACCCGCGTCGCCAGCCGGCCGCAAATCGAAAATCCCAAATCAAGATTCAAAAAACGCACCTGTCCCATTCGGTTTGGAAATCGGAATCGGCGCTCAGAAGTTACCAGGTAGGCCGCGCACGGTCCTTGGGTTCGCCCGGAGGTCCCCAGCTCATGGGCAGCCGGCGTTCGCTGTCCAGTTTAAAGCCTTCGAGCAGCCAACCCGCTTGCTCGGGCGAAAGCGACATTTGCTCGCCATTCTTGGGAGCACCTTCCTTTTGGTCGGGTCGCGGTCCAAACGGCTGGTCCTCGTCCTCATCATCGTCACCCGCCGCTCCAGGCGGCATCTTGGGCGCCGGAATTCGTCCTTTAAGTTGTTTGAGCTTTTCTTTCAGATCGTCGCTCTTGCCCCCGAGAGCCTGCATGCACTGCTGCAACTCCTGCAGGCTGTCCACCAGTTTGGCGATGCAGCGGTCCACCACATCCGCGTTGTGCTGTGCATCCGCGTCTGCTCGATTCAATTCCACAGCGCTTTTGAAATCGCCCTCCGAGCGTTGCCACTTGAGGAGCGTGGCGCCATGGGCCTCGAGCGCCCGCCGGACCGCCTCGGTCGCGGCCTTCAATTCCTTCCGCACGCCGCGGCCATTCATGTACGAAGCCACCATCTTATCGATGTCGCCGTTGGCCAAGGCGTCTTTGGCCGACTTAATCGCTTGATCGGCGTGGTTGGCTGCCGCCCAACCCTGTTTCGAAGCCTCGCGTGCGGGCGGACCGTTCTTCAATTCGTCGGCCCCCTGGTCGAAGCGAACATGACCCAGGTTATAAAGCGCTGGTGGTTGAAAGCGTTCGGATTGGCTGGAGAGGACCGACTCCAGCAGCGCTTCCGCCTCCCGGAGCTTCTTGGCTTTGAGCGCCTGCGTGCCGGCATTGAAGACCTCTCGCGGCCCCGTGGGCGGCGGCGCTTCGGGACTGCTCACCGGAGCCGAAGCCGCCATGGCAGCCAGGGCCAACGGCCCTACCAGGATCTTGCAAGAAAACCACCGCTTCTTCATGCCATTATTTCACGATGCCAACTATACGCGAAAAGCGCCTCCGAGCAATAGGTTTCGGGCCGCTAAACCGTGGAGCGGCAGCGGCGTATCTATCGGCCCTATATGTCCTACAGGGCACGCTCTGGGAGCGAGGAACAACCCCTCCTCAACCGTTGCGAAGACTTTCGTTTCGCAACGGATGGCCCGATGGCCGGGATACAGTCCGGCCAAGCGGAAAAGGGCCGGGCACACCTATGCCCGGGTTGACCGCGTTATCTCCCAAAAAACTTTGGGGGGTTCCTATTTGTTGGTGGATGGGGTCGAGGGAGCGTTGGTGTTCGCTGGGGTGCTCGTGTCGGACCCGCTATTGCAGCCTGTCACCAGCGCTCCGACCACCAAACCCAATAGCACGATAAGGGTGAATATCCTTTTCATAGTGGGCGTAATGTTTACCAAAACGGCCCCGACAACAAGCGAAATCTTTAGTGAAAAGACCCCAGTCGGCCGGCGCTCCAACAAGCGATTATCCACCCCGCCTCTGCCGCACCATCTAAGTCCGCTGTCATTCTCGCAGGGTTTGACCATTTCTTCGGCTCGCGTCTGGGGCGCGTGCCTTGAAGGCAGTCGCCAGAGCCCACCAAAGCGGTAACTTGCCGCCTTTGAAACGAACTGTGCCATTCGTCGCCGGGATGATTTACGAACTGGCGTTTCTCTCCTTCGCCCTGTTCTGGGGATTGGCCTTTCACCGGGCGCCTCTGGCTGATGTCCATTGGGATCTGAAGAATGCCGGCGAGGGAGCCGCGGCGGCAGTCCCGCCCTTCCTCTTCTTGGGGTTGCTGTGGATCTGGACCGGCAACCTCCTCACGCCAATCATCACGCATGCGGTTTATGACCTCGCCGCGCTGGTGTATTTTCTGCGGGTCTATCGGAGCAGGAGCTGATCGACTTCGACAACTGAAGCGCTTGCGGGCTCACTCCAGTTCGCGCGACGGTGCGGGCGAGGACGCTCGCACGCCGTTTTACGACGGCTTCAAGGCTTCGACCGACTTCAAACATTCTTGGTAAAACATTCGCACGGGCGCGCCGCCCATCACGATGGCGCACCATGCTGCTTCATCCAACTCCGGCTGGGTGATGCCCAGCGCGCGGGCTTTTTGATAATGCACATCGAAACACGGCTGGCAGCGGCTGCTCAGCACGAGACTGAACAGAATGAGTTCCTTGGTTTTCTCGTCCAGCGCACCACTCGATTGGACCGAGCGCATGAGCGCCGCAAACGCCTGTTGCGATTCGGTGGCCGAGCCGGGCTTGGTTTGGCTTTTGAATACCTCTGCGCAGCAGCCCTCAGCATGAACTGGAGGTTCTGGGGTCGGTGTCATCATAATTCGTTCCGGTGGATCATTTGAAATGTCAATTGAAATGTTTGAAGCATTCACGGCGGTCGAGCTAAGGAGGATTTTCCCGGCTGCTCCGCCAATGACTTTGCCAATCACAAAGCCGCTGACGCCGCGGCGGCTCAAAGCCTGGCCCAACGTTCCCAGCCGCCCGTGCGGGACAGCGATTAACAAACCGCCGGAGGTTTGCGCATCCAGCCCCAGGTTGACGAGGGCTTCCTCTACGCCCGGCCCGGTCTCGAGCGCCTGGGCCACGTACTCCCGGTTCCGTTCAATCGCGCCGGGTATCACGCCTTGCCGCAAGGCCTCGACCACGCCCTCAAAGGCCGGGAGCGCCTCCGCCTGCAGCTCCGCCCCGAGCTTGGCCGGACGCAACATTCGCAGCAGGTGGGCGAACAGGCCAAAGCCCGTCACGTCCGTGCAGGCGGAGGCGCCGGCTTCGCGCATCGCGTCGGCCGCCGCTTTGTTCAGCGTCGCCATCGCGGCCTCGGCAGCAGTCAAGCCCACGGGATAATCGCGCCCAATTTGCCGGCCGAACGTCAGCACCCCAGTCCCCAACGGCTTGGTCAGAACCAGCATGTCGCCCGCGCCGGGCTGCTCGAGCGACGACGCAACTGACATGCTTATCACGCCGGTAATGGCAAAGCCGAGTTTGATTTGATCGTCCTTTACGCTGTGACCGCCGATGAGCGCGACGCCGGCTTCCTTGAACACCTCCATTGCACCCGCCAGCATTTCGTACATTACTTCAGCCGGCAGTGTTTCGGAGGGGAACGCCAAGACGCTCAAGGCCGTGCGCGGCTCGCCGCCCATGGCGTAAATATCCGACAGGCAATTGGCGGCGCAGATCTTCCCGAAGAGCCGCGGGGAATCCACGCAAGGCGTGAACACATCGACCGTTTGCACCAGGTAAACGTCATCGGCAATCCGGTAGATGGCCGCATCATCCGCCGCCGCGAGGCCGCTGATCACCGCGGGATCCTCAACCGCGGGAAGCCGGCCAAGCACGGCGTCCAAATCCGCGGGCGCAATTTTCGAAGCGCAGCCGGCCGTCGGCGCCAGTTGGGTCAATCGCACCTCGCGATCCGCTGACGGCTCCAACCGCTCTCCGGCGCAGGGGCAAAGGTTCTGGTCCCGCAGCAAGTCGCATGGGCAGGCCCGCCGCACATCGCAGATGCAATGCCCTAAAAGTTGCGAGCGCTCCATCACGCGCCGGCGCTTGGCCAAATCGATGTTCATTTGAGAAACTTTTTTGCCTCCACGCCGGGAGTTCGATTATTCCCGCAGCGGACGGTAAAGCGGATTTTGTCGAGGTAGTCCACCAACGGCACAGCGTATTTGCGGCTGACGCCCAGGGCGTCGCGGAAATCCATGGTGGAAAAGGACGGGGCGCGGCGAAAAAGAGTCAAGGCGGCTTGTTTGCCGGTTTCGATTGCCTCCCGATGCATCCACGTCCGCTCGTTCAACGGCACAACCGTTCCCTGCTCGGCCAGCAAGCGTGCCGCCGAAGCAACGCGCGCCACAGGCTCGTGCAGGCCTCCGGCCAACTCTTCCAGGCCGGGTGGCGACCATCCGGCCTGCTGCAACCTGGCGGCAAGCTGCTCGCACAGGCGTTGATCTTGATCGGCCACTCGCGCCTGCCAACCCGTTTGCGCTAGCAGCTTGTCTCGAGCCTCCAGTTGTTTGGACTGCACCAGCGACTCTGCTGCCGCATCCAAAAGCACAGTATTGGTCTTTAGGGCTGCCGCCAATTCCAGGCGGCTGAAGCCGGCGCGCTGCGGGTGTGCGAGGTGGAGCGATCGGACCGTGGCGAGCAGTTGCTCGGCGGTTTTCTGAATGACCTCGCGATGCAGCCAGCCGCTGCCAGGCCTCTCAACCACGCGGTTGTCCGCGCGCAGTCGCTCAAGTGCTGGGGCAAGCTCCTCCGGTTTGCTCCAGCATTTCTGGGCGAGCGTAGCAACGGTCGAGGGCACATCACTTTCGCGCACCATCTGTTCGCACCAGCTCAACGGATCAGTAACGGCTTGGCGCCGAGCGGTCAGGAGGTCAATGGTCCATTGCTTTTTGCGCCGCAACCGCTGACGGGTGAGCCCCAGGATTTGTCCGCCGCCAATCGTGCTCAGGCCTTCGGCGCCCGCGTCCGCCAGATTGGCTCTGACTACGAACCGCTCTCCGGGCACTAGCGGCAAGGGCACGGCCAGGCGAAGCTGCACCAACTGCTCCTGTCCCCCGCTCATTTCGGCGCTCTCCAGCATCGCGATGTGAGCGGCCACTGAAGCGGTTCCCACGTGAAGCTGGACTTCCATATAATCCTTGACTTTTCCTTTGACGCTCGGCAAAATGCGCAAGTCCGCTTCGGCCATGCTCGAGGGCTCCATCGTGTCGGGTTCGCACAGCACCATGCCCCGATGCACCGCCTGGTGATCCAGCTCCGGAATATTGAGCGCGACACATTCGCCCGCGCGTCCCTCGGCGGCGTCTTCACCATAGACTTGCAGGCGCCTGACGTGGCCCGATAGACCCGCAGGCCAGAGCTGAAGCCGGCTGCCGGCGCCGACCCGGCCGTGCGTCGGAATGCCCGTGACCACGGCGCCGGCGCCGCGAATGGCAAAGGCATCTTCGACCCAAAGCCGGAACCAGCCGCCGCAACGCCGCTCGCCGCAAGCTTCGACGGCTTGGTTGAGCGAATCGAAGAAACCTTCGAACCCTTGGCCGGTGTGGTTGCAAATCGGACAGATCGCTGCGGAGGCCAGAAACGTGCTCGCCAACAGCCGGCGCAACTCATTGGTCACGAACTCCAGCCGTGCAGCGTCCACCAGGTCGATCTTCGTTAGCGCCACCACTCCATGGCGCAGACCCATCAGCCCGAGAATGTGCAGATGCTCGTGGGTTTGCGGCATGATGCCGTCATCGGCGGCGACCACGAAGATCACCACATCGATGCCGTGCGCGCCGGCCACCATGTTGCGGATGAAATCGACGTGGCCCGGCACATCCACGACACCGACGATGCGCTCATCGGCCAAGCGGCAGGGCGCAAAGCCCAAATCAATCGTCAGCCCGCGTTGCTTCTCCTCGGCCAGCGTGTCGGTCTCGCAGCCGGTTAGCAACTTCACCAAGGCGCTCTTGCCATGGTCCACGTGCCCGGCCGTGCCCAGCATGATGTTGCGGCGCAAGCTGCTCATACGATAACCCGGAACAAAGCCGCGGCGATGGCGGGCACTTGCTCGTCGGTCAACGTGCGCACGTCCAGCAGGAGGCAATCGTCCTGGATCCGCCCGAAAACGCAGGCGCGGTCCAGGCGCAACCGGCGTGCCAGTTCATTAGCACTGAGGCCGGGCACATCAATCGTTACGGCCAGGCTCGGAATGGCTTCGGTGGGCAATGAACCACTGCCAAGAAAAGCCTGCGTGGGCCGGATTTGAAGCTTGGCTTTGGGAACCTGTGCGGCGATCAGCCGGAGGAGTTGTTCGGCGCGCGCTTTCAGAACCTCCATCGACTCGCTGAGCATGCGATAGGTCGGATGCTCGGCTCGCAATCGCGCCGGCTCGCGGAACAGGTGCAAGGTCCGCTCCAGCAGCATCAGGCAGGTCTTGTCCACTCGCACCGCGCGCATCAAGGGATGCTGGCGCAGCCGCTCAATTAGCGCTCGCTTGCCAACGATGATCCCGCTCTGACCGGCCCCGATCAGCTTGTCGCCGCTGAATAGAACCAGGTCCGCGCCGGCGTCGATGGACTCCCGCACGGTCGGCTCATGCGTCAAACCGAATAATGCGAGATCGACCAGCGCCCCGGCGCCGAGGTCATCAATCAGGAGCAGGCGTCGGCGGCGAGCCAATTCAGCCAGATCGGGCAACGCCACTTCGCTGGTGAAGCCAACTACGCGGTAGTTGCTGGGATGCACTCGCAGGATGGCGGCAGTGGTCTCGGTAATCGCCCTTTCGTAATCCCTCAGATGGGTCCGATTGGTCGCTCCGACTTCCACCAGCCGGGCGCCGCTCTGTGCCATGACTTCGGGCAGGCGGAATGAGCCGCCGATTTCAATAAGCTGGCCGCGCGAGACGATGACTTCCTTCTGTGCCGCCACGGCTGAGAGCACCAGGAGGGTGGCGGCAGCATTGTTATTGACGACCGTGGCGGCTTCGGCGCCGGTAAGCTGAGTCAAAATGTATTCGACCAGCTCATCCCGCTCGGCACGCTCGCCGGAAGCCCGGTCCACCGCCAGGGTGCAATAGCCTTTCAACTCCCCAAGCATCGAATCCACCACGGTGCCGGCCAAGACCGCGCGACCCAGTCCCGTATGCAAAATGATGCCCGTAGCGTTGATGGCCTCGCGCACGTGTGGTTCGGTGGCCTGATTGAGCAGTTCACCCGCCAGCTTCAGCACTGCTTCCACATCAATGAGCCCGGCTGGCCCGCCGTCCTCCACTTCAAGAATCTGCCGGCGCAAAGCGGCCAACGCGCGTCGCAGACATTCCGCGACGAGTGGTTGGGGATGGTGCTGCAGCCAGGCGACAGCGGTGTTACTCTTCAGCAAGTCGGTAACGGCTGGAAGCGCTCGGAGCAAGGCCTGTTTTTCGTCCGGCACCATTTGAGGAAGGAGGATCGGTGGTGGTGATTCCTTAGGCGAGCGAAATTTGGAGAAAACCCCTGAATTTGGCAAATTTTTCGAAATTTTTCGAAATAAAGCCAAATTTCCCGAAAGGCGGGGTCCAAATTCTCCCAAATTCCTCGAAATTCCTCGAAATTCTTCCAAACTGTTCGAAACGCAGTCAAGGGGCATTCAAGGGTTGTTAGTATCCGATGACAAAATTTGTCACTTGCTCGGGGGCGATTTGTCACTAGCTCTTTTTTCACCTTTACGTGGCCTCCTCAGTTCCTGATTCATTCGTTCTTGGGGCAACAACATGATGCCCCTTTATATGTATAGGGGCCAGAATGAGTGGCTTTGATCGGGGGCGGAATGGCTTTGATATTTTGTTTGTCATTGAGCCCAAACCACACCCACCCAGTGGGGCTCCGGGACTGAAAGCACCGGTTAATGCGAATGGGGCGCCAGCATGGCGTGCTGCCAGGCGTGCCATACGAACGACACGATCTCCTCAACGCCAATGCCGTGTTTGACTTGGGCGAACACAAAGGGTCCCTGGCCGCGCATGGCGCGGGCGTCACGCTCCATGACGGCAAGGTCGGCCCCGACGGCTGCGGCCAAGTCGGTTTTATTGATGACCAGCAGATCGGCCTGAGTTATGCCCGGTCCGCCTTTGCGAGGAATTTTATCGCCGCCGGCGACATCGATCACGTAAATGCTCAGATCGGCCAACTCGCGGCTAAAATGAGCGGCGAGGTTGTCGCCCCCTGACTCGATCAGGAGGAGGTTGGTGTGAAAACGGGCGTGAAGTTCCTCCAGCGCGAGGAGGTTGGCGGAAATGTCCTCGCGGATGGCCGCGTGAGGGCAGCCGCCGGTCTCAACCGCGCGGATGCGCTCCGGTTCGAGGGCTCGATGGCGAACGAGGAACTCTCCATCCTCTTTGGTGAAAATGTCGTTCGTCACGGCAGCCAAACTGGTTTTGTCGCGCAGGTTCTGGCAGAGGGCTAACATCAAGGCGGTTTTGCCGCTGCCGACCGGTCCGCCCACACCGACAGTGAAGGCGCGTTGGCCAAAGTCGCGGTCTAACGGGCGCGTCCGTTCCTCAAATAACCCGGGGTGATCGGGGTGCTGATGTTCCTCCAAACCATGTTGATGGGCTGCGCTCATAATGTCGGTCGGTCTAAGGTCAGCTTTGAAATAGGCGCGAATAGAGGCGGTCGTGCGTGCCTTGCCAGATGTCCAGAAGAGGAGAAATCTGCGCCAGGTCATCCAGGCCTAACCCTTGGGAACGCGACCAAATCTCCTGCGCGACACCGGCAAAGCAGTTTTGGAGAGTCTGCGCCTCCAGCGGTCCGATGATGCCCAGGCGGACGGCCGCGGCAATCAAGCCGCGCAAGTGCAGGAACAGAAAAAGTCGGCCCGCGTCATCACGTGCAATCCCCAAGCGGCGAGTGATGGCGCCGAAGACAGGCGCCAGATGACCACAAGGTGGCGCAGTTAATTTTGCTGCACCCCCGGCGAGAGATTCGGGCGCATTGAAAATGCGTTCTGCGGCGACGAGCAAGGAGCGTCCCTGGGCGCGGCTCGCCCGGTTGGCGACATGATTAAGCAGAAAACTTTCGCAAAAGCTATCCAGCTCGGCTAAGAGGTCAGGGTGGGCATGCGCGCTTGTCATCAGGGGCACCGAGGCGCGGCCACATTGGCCCAAACTGGCCCAGATGAAACGCTCTAAAGCGGCACGGTTGGGCACCTCGCCATGCTGCCAAGCGGCTTCGAGTCCGCCGGAATGAACGAAGCCCCCGGTGGGGAAAGCCGAGTCCGCCAGTTGCCACAACAGCCAGTCGGGGTGTAGGACCTCCGGCACGGGCCTTATCGGAGGGCCGCTCTCGGGCGGTCCTTGGTCCTGGGTTTCCTTGAGCGGGGCAGCTTGGGCGCGCGTCAACACAGGTTCCTAAGGTTCAAAACAAAAAATACCGTTGCGCCAAAGGCAGAACTTTGGCCGGTTCGCAAACCAGCAACTCTCCATCGGCCCTCACTTCGTAGGTCTCCGGATCAACGCTAATCCGCGGGGTGGCCTCGTTCCACTTCATGGACGCCTTGCCCAGAGTGCGGCAGCCCCGCACGGGTTCGATGCGCTTGGTTAAACCATAGCCGGCAGCCACGCCGCGCTCCTGGCAAGTGCGGCTGACAAAGGCGACTGAGATCGGACCGGGAGCGGCGCCGAACGCTCCGAACATCGGTCGCATGAGCATCGGCTGCGGCGTAGGAATGGAGGCGTTCGCGTCGCCCATTTGGGCCCAGGCGATCACACCGCCCTTGAGCACCAGTTCCGGCTTGGCGCCAAAAAAGGCCGGCTTCCACAACACGAGGTCCGCCAGTTTGCCTGCCTCGACTGAGCCGACCAAGTGGGCGAAGCCGTGAGAAATTGCCGGATTGATGGTGTATTTGGCGATGAACCGTTTGATCCGGAGGTTGTCATTGGCGCCGGTCTCGCCCGGCAGTCGCCCACGTTGAGCGCGCATTTTATCGGCCGTTTGCCAGGTTCGGGTTATGACCTCGCCGATGCGGCCCATGGCCTGGGAGTCTGAACTCATCATGCTGATGGCCCCCAGGTCGTGGAGAATGTCCTCGGCCGCGATGGTTTCGCCGCGAATCCGGCTTTCTGCGAACGCGACGTCCTCCGGCAAATTTCGATCCAGATGGTGGCAAACCATCAGCATGTCGAGGTGCTCGTCTAGCGTGTTGACGGTGTACGGGCGCGTGGGATTGGTCGAACTGGGAAGCACATTTGGTTCGCCGCAAACCCGGATGATATCCGGCGCATGGCCACCGCCCGCGCCCTCGGAGTGATACGTGTGAATCGTGCGGCCCTTGATCGCCGCCAGCGTCGCTTCTAGAAAACCGGACTCGTTGAGGGTGTCCGTGTGGATCGTGACTTGGACATCCTCTTTTTCCGCGACGTTCAAGCAGCAATCGATCGCGGCGGGGGTGGTCCCCCAGTCTTCGTGGAGCTTGAGCCCGATCGCGCCGGCGAGAATTTGCTCGGGCAAGCCTTCCGGCAGGGCAGTGTTGCCTTTGCCCGTAAAACCGAAATTCAGCGGTAACCCGTCCGTGGCCTGGAGCATCATCCGAATATGATTGGCGCCCGGAGTGCAGGTCGTGGCGCAGGTGCCGGTGGCGGGTCCCGTCCCACCGCCCACCAGCGTTGTCAGTCCAGCAGCCACCGCTTCGAAGGCCAGTTGAGGACAAATGAAATGAATGTGGGTATCGATACCGCCGGCCGTAAGGATCAAACCCTCCCCCGCAATCACCTCGGTCGTTACTCCGCAGATCATGCCTGGGGAGACGCCGGCCATCACGTCGGGATTGCCCGCTTTGCCGATCCCGGCGATCAGCCCATCCTTGATGCCGACATCGGCCTTATAGATGCCCGTGTAATCGACAATCAGCGCATTGGTGATCAGACAGTCCAACGCCTCGGCCTGGCCGACTCCGGCTGCCTGCCCGCTGCCTTCCCGGAGCACTTTGCCTCCGCCGAACTTGCACTCGTCGCCGTAAACGGTGTGGTCACGCTCGACTTCCAGCACCAGCGACGTGTCGCCCAGGCGCACTTTGTCGCCCGTCGTGGGGCCGAACATCTCAGCGTAATGGGATCGTTTCATCCGGTGCGCCATGGTCATTCCTCCTGGTGCGCGAACCCGGCCGCTTTGGCGCGGGCTAGAGCCGCCTTCTCATTGGCTGCGGAAACCGGACCGTTGGCGAGGTTATTGCCACCCCGAATCACGCGCTTGCCGGCGATGTCCACCAAGCGGACCGTCTTGGTTTCCCCCGGCTCGAAGCGCACTGCGGTTCCCGCGGGGATATCCAGGTGCTTGCCGTAGGCCTTCCGCCGGTCAAAACGCAGCGAAGCATTTGTCTCGATGAAATGGTAATGGCTGCCAACCTGCACGGGCCGGTCGCCGAGGTTGGTGACGCGAAGGCTAACCGTATCGCGGCCGGCGTTCAGTTCCAACTCCCCTTCCTGGACTTCGCACGCTCCCGGTTCCAGGTCCGCCTCAGGCACGGTGGACTCGAAGACCGTGAGCGGAGGCACGGGCAGGAAACTGCCATGCAGCGCCAGAGCCAGGTCCCCATCCTCAAGCGCCACCGGATGGTGCACGGTCACCAGCTTGGTGCCGTCCGGGAAAGTGCCCTCCACTTGCACCTCGCTGATCATGGCTGCCACGCCCGGCATGACCTGGTTGCGGCCGAGCAGCTCGCAGCCAAGGCTCATCAGTTCGGCAACGCTTTTGCCCTCGCGGATCAACTCCAGGAGTTGCGTCGCGATCAAGGCAACCGCCTCCGGGTGATTCAGACGAAGCCCGCGCGCCAGGCGTTTTTGTGCGAGAAAACCCGCGTTATGCAGCAGCAGCTTGTCGATTTCACGAGGGGATAGATGCATAAATTAATTACCATTTTCGGGCCCACGGATCGTCACCGAGCAACTCCGGCACAAAAGCCAGGCGACGGTGCACGTCGCGGGCAACCTCCTCCATGTCCTGGCCGGCGATCCGTACCAGCACGCCGCCCCAGACCGGATTGACGCTGTAAATCAGGGAAGCGCGCCGGCTAACCGGTTGGGCCCCAGCCTCGGCGAGCGCCCGCGCCGCGGCCTCGCGCAACTCGGGCCCCAGGAGCAGCACGGCAGCCAGACAATTAAACCGGCCGAGCCGCTCAGCCACCGGTCCATCGGCGACATCGAGCGAGAGCGAATCTAACAATACACGCTGTGCGCCGGAAAAAATCTCGAGGCGGCTTTCGAACCGATTGAAGGCCCAGCGCTCCCCTCGGGCGTGGCGGCCGCAGGAGAGCCAGTCGAGCAGGACCAGGCTGCTCTCGGGATGCACGTGTAATTGCTGGCGTTGGCTGTAACTCGCTCCTGCGTAAGCCTGAACCGGATCGGAAGCCAGCACCAGCACTGAGCCCGTGCCCAACGACACCTCGGTCGTGTGGCTGCACGGACGTTCGGCGGGGTTGCGATAGACCTTCGTCGAAGCCTGGGTGGTGAGAAAACAGCGCGCCTGTTCACCCACCTCGACCCAGAGCCGTGTCTGGTCTCCGGCTACTAAGCCTCCGCCCAAGCTGCTCAAGTAAGCCCACACGCTGGTCCCCCGGTTGCGAGGCGCCAGGAGGCGCAAAGGGCTTCGGGAATAAGCCGAGGTTAAATCACTTTGACCCCGAACCCGTTCGACCCGCAGGGAAGCAGTCCCCGGAAGCAGTTTGTCCGCCGCGGGTCGGTTCGTCGGCTTTTCGGCAGCAGGGGATACTCCAACAACTCGGTGGGGCGCCCGCTCCTTCCTGGGTGCGGCGAAGTGCGATTCGAGGTCAAACGCCGCAGGCATCCCGAGCCCTTGGCCCTCGGCTCTCTCATGGTTTTCGGGTAAGCTCACTTCTAAAGGCATCGCGGTGAAATTCGCAGTTTGAGCGGGTGGTGTCAACCGGACACCGACTGGCTGCCGAGGCGGTGGCGGCTGCTGAAGCCGGAAGGGGGTAGAGGTTTTGTTCATGGTTGCAGGCGGCATACACGTGGTGACGAGTGCTACCGAGACGGTTCCGGTTCATGTCGCGTGGGTGGAAGAGCGGAGGCGGCTTCGGCGCAGGCAGGACAATCGGCGGCTTGGTTTGTAGGAGCTGGCTTCACGTTCTCGAACGGAGAGGCCGGGGGTTGGGGGTGGCCGGGGTGGGCCTTCTTGAGCAGCTCGTCGAGGTCGCCGAACATTTGCTGTTTGAGCAGGGCCAGGCGGTCTTCGCGAGAGATGTAGCCCCGGCAGATGGCGTCGCGGATTTCGGGGTTGCGTGCCCATTTGAGGAAGAGCTCGTTGAGGTCCTGGTCGCGTTCCTTGCGCTCATCGGCTAAGCGCTCCTGCTCGATATGCAGCCAGCCGGCGGCGTGGTCGCCGCGACGCAATGCGGCGAGGTCGTGGCAGAGCTCACGCAAGGGTTGCCAGTCGGCTTGTTCCTGGCCCAACTTGCGGGCGGCCAGCGCGTAGCGGGCGGTGACGAGCACGGCTAGGCGGTCGCTGAGCGCGTCGTGGCTGACCTGGGCTAGTTGGCCGGCCTGATCCATCACCTCATGGACGGTGCCCAAGGCCTCCTGGTCGTTGAGCCAGGCCTCAAAGCCGCCGGTTCTCCACTGGGAGAGGTTGGTGGGGTT
>Ga0209517_10001129_pt1 | contig 41739 bp, 42 predicted proteins | sample PeaSoiMetSII2010_FD_187695 | JGI IMG/M metagenome (GOLD analysis project Ga0209517, IMG submission 187695) | Peat soil microbial communities from Weissenstadt, Germany - SII-2010 (SPAdes) (version 2) | ecosystem: Environmental > Terrestrial > Soil > Wetlands > Peat | place: Germany...
ACCAGAAACCAAGGGTGGAACTGAAACTCAAACCGTAGCTTGGCCTGGAGGCCAAGCTGGTCTCAGAGGTTCTGACGACGAACAGTCACATGAGCTGCCCCCAGCCTTCCACCCCACCCCTGCCCCTTTTCTCTCGCTGAGCGCCGCGCCCATGCCGAAGGGAAACCATGAGCAATTGCCCGCGAGAAACTCAAACTTAGCCGAACGACAAGATTCCGTCGGCGTTGATCTCAACGGGAATCTTTCCCGGCTCAACTGCTCGGATCCTATGCTCGTAACTTTGCACCGAGCATTCGAGCTGAGTAATCGAATTGCTGAGCAGCGCCAATTGACAAGCGGCCTTGTAGATCTCGTCTCGGAGTTTGCCGATCTTCGAGCCGGCCACCCCCTTCGCTTGGAGGCGAGCCAATTGATCCTCAGCATTTTGTTTCCGCGTCGAGAACCAGCGTGCGGCTGCCTGCGCCTTAGCAAGACCAGCGCGGGTTTCGTTGAGCTCGGCCAGAAGTTTCTTCTTCTGCTCGTCATGCTCGCGGGACTCGGCTGCGGCTAAAGCCGCGCGAGCCTCGGCCACGGTCACTTGTGCGTTAGTTGCCATCCGGCACCCCCTCGGGCACCAGCTTGCCCGACCTGTGGCGTTCATTCCAGAACGCCGCATTTTTGGCATTGATCTCCGCGAACCGTTCCCGCGCGGCTTCCTGGACCCCCCGCTCGTCCGCGCTGGCACAGCGGTTCCGGCGGCTCTTGCGGACGATGAGTATGTGGCCATCGTCGGTCACCTTGACTTCATAGTCGGCTGCGGCGTAGCGACCGACTACGCCGTTATCGTCTGCGATCCGGCACATCGTGCCGCCCAAGTCACGAGACCGAAATCTTCCTAGATTTTTTCCTTCATCGCTGTGTCTCTCCCTTCCCCCACTTCGCTTGCTGTTGCGCGAGAATCTCCGCCGCGCTCACGGTTTCTGGCAGTGAACTGTCACCGTCGCTGTGCTCGCCCCCGAACAACGAGGGAAGCTCGCTGACCACTCCCATTCGCGGGTTTTGCCTCGCACCTTCGGGCGGCTCGATCGCGTCTGACGGCAAGGCATGCGCGGGATAATCGGTGGTCGCGCTCGTGATCGCGCCGGACCGCCGCGCCCGCTCGGTTTCTTGTTGGTTGTAAGTTTTTTCAGCCATGGTGCTGTTGCTCCTTTCCGTGTTGAACTAAGAATTTCATCTTCTCTGCTCCCTGTTCCAACCGCATAAACACTGGCTCAAATGAGCACGGTGTCCTCGATATGTCCCGAAAGACGTTCAACCGACTCGCGGATCTTGTCGTTCTCGTACTCCCGCTGGCTCGCGTACATCATGCTCGTCTCGTAGCAGAACACCGTCCCGTCTGGCGCAAGCAACGCACAGTGCCTAAGGTGGCTGAGCTGGATGACGCCGAACGGCGTGACGGGAAGCGGCGTCTTGCCACGAGCCATCCCCTGCCAACCCAACACTGGCACCGGCCCGCGGTCAGGACATGCGCAGATGATGTAGTAGCCCGGCATGGTCATCAGCAAGCTCACTTCGTTCCTCCGAGCTCGTCCAGCAGCGTCTGGAGGACTTGTTTCTTGTCTGGAATGTGGACCAGGCACTTGTCACGGTCTCGCCAGCGCGGCATCTTGCACCGCTTGTGGTGCGTTGTGATGGCCGTGCAGCGCCACGGCTGGGCTTTTATAGCAGTATCAAAACTTTGGGTTTTGTCGGTTTGGGTCACTGCGTTAAAATCCTCTATTTTATTCACACTTCGCTAGCCTTTTCAGTCACTTAGCCGCTCCCGTACAAGCTACTTTCCCGTCGTCCTTGTCTCCATCCTGCTCACCTCTCAAACTCTCTCTCAGGCAGAGCCCGCCTTCCCTTGCGGAGAGGGGCAAGAAGGGGAGAGAGTGGAATCTGTTAAATGCTTCTCTCCGCTTCATCCACCAATCTGCAAGTGATCTCGTCTCTCAGCCGACGAGATCCCAGCCAAGCAACTATCCTCGGTTCGCAAGGATGACAGCGATCCCCCATTTTTTTCTGTTCTCTCCGCATGTGGACCCAGGCTCAGGCGGGCAGACAGCGAGCCGGTACGGAAGTGCTCGGCATTCGAGCACGACACAAGCTTCTCGCTGGCCAGATCGACCACTGGCTCGTTGCTGGGAAAAACCGGCTCACGCCGGAAACAGAGGTTTTCGTTGCTGGACTGTCGAGCGCGGCCCGTTGTTTTTTTGGCTGGGGTTACAGAGTGCCGCGAACTTCCCCTTTGCACTTTACGTTTTAAAGTTGTTTGCGCTTGTGCTATGCTGGCTCTGCCAACTGAGAGTGATTGTGGGCCGTTCGCTGAACCGAGCGAGCGGCCTTTGTTGCGTATGCCCGCCATCCCGGCGAAGCACACGTCAGCGTTAGTTGCAATGCCCTTGCTGCTACCGCTCACGTGCACCACGGCCACCTGCAAATTTGCAGTCAGGGATGGTCCTGAAGTCTCAGCCACGGCTGCTGACCTCATGGGCCGCGATCCATTTCTCCAACTCGGGAGATCCCCAGCGGAACCGGCAGTACTTACCGAACCGCACGACCGGGAGCTCGTCGAGCGTCCTTCGGCGACAGTGGGCACGAATCCACGAGACCGGCAGATTCAACCGCTTCGCTAGCTCGGGCGCGTCAATCAGCTCGAAAGTCGTTTTTGGGGACAGTAACGGGACAGCGAAGGGTTTTGGAGCTTCCCTTTCAATCGGTTGCGATGATCTTACATCTAGAGATTGGGCGCTCATGCCTTACTCCGCCCTTCCTCGACTCGCTGAATCTCGCGGACGTGGACTAGTCTTCGCCGGTTCAGCCGCACGGTCCGGAGCCGGCCAGAGTCCACCATCCGCTGAACGGTCAACCGGCTGATGCCCCAGTCGCGGGCAAGGGCCGAGATCGTACGGAACATTCCCTTCCCTTGGTTTGACGTTTCCTGCATCTGCTGCCTCTCTGAAAAGAGCTGGACTCAAATCTGTTTACAATCTTAAGCATTTTGAGTAAGATGAGTACAGATAAATGAGTGCAGCACACATATATGAAAAGGAAACTCAATAATCTGAAACTCCCAATGAGGCCACAGGATAATGAAGACCGTCTCACACTTGAGTGGGTCGTTGCGGCTCTAAACGGAGAATCCCGGATGAAGCTCGGAGACCACGCGGCGCTGGTGAAGTTTGTCGAGCTTTGGAATGAGTCTGGAAGAAATCCTAAGAACAACCCGTTGCGCGAAGAACTCGGCGAAGTCTTTTCGGAAAACCCGAAGAGATTCTCGCTCGACAATCTGACCAAGGCGTGGACGTGGACTTTGCTTCCAGATACGAGCGGTCTGGCTGGCGGCGCGCGTTGGTTCATGCTTCCCAGCGACCTTGTTGAGCACGACCTGGCGGTATGCTTTGCTTCGATACTGCTCACCAACCGGTATCGTGACAAGTTATCTGATGGACCATGCCAGCGCACCGCGTGCGGGAAGTGGTTCATAAAGAGGCGCCCCTTACAGAAGCAATGCAGTCGCCGTTGCCTGGCTGTCGTCCGAAGCATGGCGGCGGTAAAGAAAGAACGCGAGGAGGCTCACAAAGACAATCTGAAAAAAGCACGCAAGGCGCTGCGGTGTTGGAGACGACGAAGCGGTCTGGACTGGAAGACGTATGTGTCGCTTGCTACCAAGTTGACCACGAAGTTTCTAACTCGCGCAGTCACCAACAAAGAGTTGACCGCGCCGAAACTGGCGCGGGTTGTGAGAAGTCGAGCAAATGAGAAACAAGAAAGGAGCAAATAGAACATGCAACGAAGACGAAAGCAGAACGGCGTCATCCTGCAAATCGGTCACAAGTGGTACGTCCGATATTGGGAACGGCGCAACGTCGGTGGTGTCATCGAACGCCGTCGTGTCACGCACTGCCTGGGCGAGATCACGACTCGCGGCAAGACTCCACCTGCCGAGATCGTGAAGGAAGCCGAACGCCACATGGCCACGGTCAACGACTGCTCGATTCCAGTCGGCCAGATCGTGACCCTCTCCGACTTCGTGGAGAACACGTTTCTCCCGAACGTCGCACGGACCCTGAGAAAAAGCAGCTCAGACGGGTACCAGCGAAGTTGGGATCTTCACCTGAAGCCGCTCGTCAACCGCGAACGCACGAACATGAAAGACTTGCAGACTTTCCACGTCCAGAGTTGGCTCGATCAGATTGCCAAAGACGGGCAGCTTTCGCGGGCCAGCTTGAAGGGCATAAAGAGCATGATCAGCGGCGCTTTCAAAGAGGCGCGGCGTCTCGGCTACTACACCGGCTCCAACCCGGTGCGGGACACACGCGTCGATCCACACGCCGCACCTCCTGCTCCGACGCACGCCTATTCACTCGAAGAGATCGCCACGATTCTTTCCCTCTTGCCAGAGCCAGCAGCAACGATCTTCGCTGTGGCTGCTTATACTGGCTTGAGGCGTGGCGAGATCGAAGGTCTGAGGTGGGAAGATTACCGCGACGGAGAACTCAACGTCAGTCGCTCGCTCTGGAACGGGGAGATAGTCGAGCCAAAGACCGCGAAGAGCAGAGCCGCTGTTCCGGTGATCCGTCTCCTGGCCGAACGGCTTGAGATCCATCGGCTGCGCTCTGGCAATCCGGAGGATGGGACGGTCCCGCAATCCGGGCCGATCTTCCGCACGAGCGTTGGCACACCGTTCTCTCTCCAGAACGTTGTGAACCAGCAAATCCTCCCGGCTCTGCGGCGCTGCGTGCATTGCGGAGTCTCCGAGGGGTTGCCGCATCTGAAATCGAAAACGTGCTCCAACTACGAGCGCGATTCGAGCATCCCTGAATGGCAGGGGTTTCACGCTGCACGGCGCGGCCTCGGCTCGAACTTGTACCGGATGGGCGTTCACGAGCTGGTGATCCAGAAGATTCTGCGTCACAGCAACGTGGCAACCACGACCTCGTATTACGTCAAAACCACGGCTTCGGACGTGAAGGAAGCCATGGAGCAATTCGAGCAGAAATTGGAGGGTCAGACCCTTCGGGACACCGATGGGACACTAAACTCCGCTCTTGGCGCAACGTCGAGAACGGTAAACTAAGCAACCTCAAGGGGTTATGCTGGAGCTAGCTCTCAACTCGTGCCGTTTTATCTTCCAAATATTAAATGTGGGTTAAATATACTGAGAGCGATTGCCAACCTAAGAAGATTGGGCTGCTCAGGGAATGTCGGATACAGGAACGAGCGCAAATACTAACGATTCGCTTAGCGGGAAGCCCCAGGGAGAAAATCGCGGAGCTGCGCAGCGGCCGCGGTGGGCGTCGCTCTTAGGCATCGCGCTGGCCGCAGTCGCCGTAGAGATCCCTTTCTTTTTCAATGGCATGCCCTCCGGACATGATGTGGAGTTCCATCTCTATTCGTGGCTCGAGGTCCTTTCGCAATGGAAACTCGGCGTCTTCTTTCCGCGCTGGGCAGCGTGGGCGAACCTGGGCTACGGTGAACCGAGGTTCTTGTTCTATCCCCCGGCGTCGTGGATGCTCGGCAGCTTGATCAGCGCGGTCTTTCCCTGGAGGCTGGCTGCCGCCGTTTACATCTGGAGTGTGCTGGTGCTGGCGGGAGCGAGCATGTTCCTGCTGGTCCGGAGGTGGTTCGATCGCCGCGATGCGATCTTCGCGGCGGCGCTTTATGCGGTGAACCCGTATCATCTGGTGGTTGTCTACTGGCGGAGCGCGTTCGCCGAACTGCTGGCCAGCTGTCTGGTGCCTTTGCTGCTGCTGCTAGTGCTGAAAGCCGCGGAGGAGGGCTGGCGCGTTCTGGTTCCTTTGTCCCTGTTGCTGGCAGCGGCATGGCTCACCAACGCACCGGCCGCGGTGATGATTCACTATTCGCTGGCGCTGCTGGTTCTGATCCTCGCCTGGCAGCGGCGTTCGCTGCGCCTTCTGCTGATCGGGGCGAGCGCGGTCGCGCTGGGCGCTTGCTTGTCTGCTTTTTATCTGTTTCCGGCGATCTACGAGCAGAAGTGGATCAACATCGCGGAAGCAATCTCGTCGGGGTCGCGGCCGCAGGATAACTTTCTTTTCATTCACACCACTGACCCCGATCACGATGCCTTCAACCGGATCATTTCCTGGGTCGCGGTGCTGGAGATTGCCGTGGTGCTCACGGCGGCGTGGGCGGCCAAGGCGTGGCGGGCGAAGAACCGTCAGCTGTGGAATGCGCTGTTCGTCTGGGCAGCAACCTCGAGCGTCCTGATGTTCCCCCTGACGGCGCTCCTCTGGAAGTTCCTACCCAAGCTCGTGTTCATGCAGTTTCCCTGGCGCTGGCTGCTGTGCCTGAGCCTGATGTTCTCGATCTTTCTGACCGTGGGTGTGCGGCGCTGGTGGGTGCGAACCGCGATCTGTGTGGTCACAATCGCCATCATCGTCGTGGCCTGGCAGCGTATTCAACCGCCGTGGTGGGACAACGTCGCCGATCTGCGTGAGATGCAAGACAACATGTCAGACGGCATCGGTTATGAAGGAGTGGACGAATACACGCCGGTCGGAGCTGATCCTTCGACGATCGACAAGGATGTGCCCCAGGTTGCAGTGGATGGGGCTGCGCGCGCGACGATACAGGTCCTGCACTGGGGGCCGGAGTTCAAACTGTTTACGGCGGAGATGTCCGCGCCGGATCAGCTGGCCCTGCACCTGTTCCGCTACCCGGCGTGGCAGGCCCAGGTCAACGGCCGCGTGGTCGAAACGGCGGCGCGTCCGGATACGGGGCAGATGCTGGTCCCGGTCGCAGCCGGGATGAATCGGGTGCAGGTGATTTTGTTGCGCACGTGGGACCGTACTGTAGGTGGATGGACCTCCTTGATTGCAGCAGTTTCGATCGGGATTTGGGCTCTATTGGTTTCACGACGGCGTCGGACCTCAGACCTCGGACCTCAGGTGTCCAAGTCTGCGGTTTAAGGTCTGAAGTCCGAGGTCCGATTTATGCGACGAATTCTCATTGCCACCTCGAATCCCGGCAAGCTGCGAGATTTTGCCGGGGCTGCCGCCGCGCACGGCACCGAAATCGCCGGCATCCCGGGCTTCGCTTCCCTTCCCCCGGTAGCCGAAGACGGACTGACCTTTGAAGAAAATGCGCGCAAGAAGGCCGAGGCGTACAGCCGTTATGTTGCGGGAGAGATTGTTGTTGCCGATGACTCAGGGCTGGAAGTCGATGCGCTGAAAGGAGCACCCGGCGTGCATTCCGCACGCTATGCCGCTCCCGATCTCCATGACAAAGAGCCGCACGAGGCTGACCAGAATACTGCCGACGAGGCCAACAATGCGCGCGTCTTGCGGGAACTAACAGATGTTCCTGTCGAGAAGCGCACTGGCAGGTTCGTGTGTGTACTGGCGGCGGCGCGCGACGGAAAGACACTGGCGACGTTTCGCGGCGTCGCCGAAGGAATCATTCTGGATGCACCCCGAGGGGCGAACGGCTTCGGCTACGATCCGCTGTTTTATTTCCCGCTGATCGACAAGACATTCGCCGAACTCACGGCTGAGGAAAAGGCGCGCTACAGCCATCGCGGCGCGGCGTTTCGACAATTTCTGGAGTGGTGCGACCGGCGGGGACACTAGCGCACCTCGCTTCATCTTGTGCGTCATCCCGAAGCACGGCGTTCTTCAGCCGGGCGAGGGATCTTGCGGGGAGCTTCACCGGCTTTGTATTTCACTGCGCGCGAGATCCCTCGTCCCGCTGGTGAAAGCGCGGGACTTCGGGATGACGCCCCACAGCGATAAGATCCAAACTGAGCCACTACCTGACTACCTAACCACTGCTTTCCTTGACTTCACTTCTCGCGCGGCAAGATAATGTCAGATCGTTTTCTCATCGCGGATTCATAAGGAGTTTTTGTGGCATCGGCAGCCAGTCCTCCTGCTCAACAACTAAGACAGGGTGTGGCTCCTCTGCGAGCCGGCGAAGGTTATTCCTTTCTGCTGCGCCGCCTGCACTCGCTCACCGGCATCGTTCCCATCGGGCTGTTTCTTCTCGAACATTTCATTTCGAACGCCGAGGCCTTCAAGGGCGCCGCGGCCTACGGCGCGCAAGTTAAGTTTCTCAACAGTCTGCCGTTCGTGGTCGGTCTGGAATTATTCGGCATCTGGATCCCGATCCTCTACCACGGCTTGTATGGCATCTGGATCTGGTATCGCGGCGATACCAACGTTGCCTCTTATCCCTGGACTGGCAACTGGATGTACACCGCGCAGCGCTGGACCGGCATCATTGCCCTGGCCTACATGGCTCAGCACACGTACGACTTGCGCTTTACCGGCGTGCATCTGCCTTCGCATCCCATGCTGGCTTTCGCGAAAGTGCAGAACGAATTTCAGAATCTCTGGATGGTCGCCTTCTACGCCGTCGGCATCATCGCGGCCTCCTGGCATTTCTGTTACGGATTGTGGCTGTTCGCCGCGAAGTGGGGCATCACCACCGGCGCGAGGGCTCGGCGCTGGTTCGGCTATGTTTGCCTGTTACTGGCGCTGGGGCTGATCTCGATCGGTGCGGCCAGCATGTATGGATTCCTGAGCCATCCGGTGGAACCGCTGAATCCGAGCGCGCCGGAAACGATCGTGATGACGAAGTAACTTTATTTCCGATAGTCGATTGAGAATTGGAACTCATACAAGATGGCAGCTCCCAAAATTATCGTGGTAGGCGGTGGACTGGCCGGACTCTCCGCTGTCATCAAGATCGCGGAGATGGGCGGCGACGTTGATCTTTTCTCCATCGTTCCGGTGAAGCGCTCGCACTCGGTCTGCGCCCAGGGCGGCATCAATGCAGCCAAGAATCTGAAGGGCGAAGGCGACTCGACCTGGAAGCATTTTGACGACACGGTCTACGGCGGCGATTTCCTGGGCAACCAGCCTCCGATTAAAGACATGTGCGAGGCCGCGCCCGCCATCATTGACCTGCTCGACCGCATGGGCGTTCCTTTCAACCGCACGCCGGAAGGGTTGCTCGATTTCCGCCGCTTCGGCGGGACTTTATATAACCGCACCGCCTTTGCCGGTGCGACCACCGGCCAGCAATTGCTCTACGCACTTGACGAACAAGTCCGGCGTTACGAATCGGAGGGCAAGGTCAGGAAGTACGAGCACTGGGAGTTTCTCTCGGCGGTGCTCGACGGAAACCGCGTCTGCCGCGGCATCTGCGCCATGGACCTGCGCTCCATGGAAGTGCGCACCTTCCCGGCTGACGCCATCATCATTTGCACGGGCGGCATTGGCGCGATCTTCGGCAAGTCGACCAACTCGGTCGTGTGCACAGGATCGGCGCAGTCCGCCCTTTATCAGCAGGGCTGCTATTACGCCAACGGCGAATTCATTCAAGTGCATCCCACCTGCATCCCCGGCGAAGACAAGTTACGGCTGATGTCGGAGTCGGCCCGCGGCGAAGGCGGGCGCGTCTGGGTGCCGAAGACCACGGGCGACAAAAGAGAGCCCAAGGCGATCCCGGAAAAAGAGCGCTGGTACTTTCTCGAAGAGTGGTATCCGAAGTATGGCAATCTCGTGCCGCGCGACGTGGCCACCCGCGCCATCTTCAAGGTCGTCTACGAGCACAACCTCGGAATTGACGGCAAGCCGATGGTCTACCTTGACCTGACCCACATCGATCGCAAGGTTCTTGACAAAAAGCTGGAAGGGATTCTCGAGATTTACGAGAAGTTTGTGGGCGACGATCCGCGCGACACGCCCATGAAGATTTTCCCCGGCATGCACTACACCATGGGCGGGCTGTGGATTGACTATAAGCAGGCCACGAACATTCCGGGCATTTACTCGGCGGGCGAGTGCGAATACCAATACCACGGCGCGAACCGGCTGGGCGCAAATTCGCTGGTGTCGTGCATCTTTGGCGGATTTGTGGCTGGGCCCGCGGCCCTGCAATATGCGAAGAGTTTGCAGGCTGCGCCATCGAACAGCCACTTTGACGTTGAAAAGAAGCGCCAGGAAGAAATCAACTCGAACCTGATGAAGGCCGACGGCACAGAGAATCCGGTGAAGCTCTGGCGCGAACTGGGCGAGTTGATGACCAAGGATTGCACCGTCATCCGCTACAACAAGCCTCTGCAACAGACCGACGCCAAGCTGGTCGAGATGCTGGAGCGCTATCGCAAGATCAACCTGAGCGATCGCACTCAGTGGGCGAATACGACCGTAGTGTTTGCGCGACAGCTTTATAACATGTTGCAACTGGCGCGGGTGATCGCGCAGGGCGCGCGCATGCGTGACGAATCGCGCGGCGCGCACTACAAGCCCGACTTCCCCGAGCGTGACGACAAGAACTGGATGAAGACGACGAAGGCGTATTTTGCTCCGGATGCGGATGAGCCGAAGTTTGAGTTCGAGCCGGTGGACGCGTCGCTGATTCCGCCGCGTCCGAGGAAGTATTGAGCAACGAAGTAAAAATGGACATGGAGAGGCGGACGCCCTCGTCCGCCCGGCAGATCGACGCTGCTCCCCCGGACGAGGGCGTCCGGGGCTCCAGGAGAAGAACCGGGAAATGGCTGAAAAATCCGTCATCTTAAGAATCAAGCGTCAACTCACTCCCACCTCCAAGCCGTACTGGGAGGAGTTCTCAGTTCCCTACCGGCCGAACATGAACGTCATTTCGGCACTCATGGACATCGCTGCCGACCCGGTCACACGCGAGGGCAAGGCGACCACGCCCATCACTTACGACTCGAATTGCCTCGAAGAAGTCTGCGGGTCGTGCGCCATGCTCATCAATGGCCGCGCCCGCATGGCCTGCTCCGCGCTGGTGGACGATCTCGATCAGCCGATCCGGCTGGAGCCGTTTTCAAAGTTTCCGGTCGTCCGCGATCTGGCCACCGACCGCAGCGTAATTTTCGAAAATCTTAAGGCCGTGAAGGCCTGGGTCCCGATTGACGGCACGTATGATCTCGGCGCCGGGCCGCGCATGTCGGCGGAGGATCAGGAAGCGGCCTATCCGATCTCGCGCTGCATTTCCTGCACTTGCTGTATGGAGGCTTGCCCGCAGTTCAACCAAGACACGGGCTTCGTGGGCGCGGCCACGATTGCGCAGGTGCGGTTGTTCAACACCCATCCCACGGGCAAGGCGCTGAAGCGCGAGCGGCTGGCGGCGCTGATGGGCGATGGCGGCATCCAGGAATGCGGTTACGCCCAGAACTGCGTTGAAGTTTGCCCCAAGGATATTCCGCTGACCAAGTCCATTTCCGAGGTTGGCGGCCAGGTCATGAAGCAGGCCCTCGGTGACCTTTTGCGGCGCTGATGGTTGACAGAACTGTGCACATTGCCTCAGCCGGGCTGCCGTGAAGATTGCCTCGAATCCCGCCAAGTTGTAGCTGGCACAGCCCATAAGCAGGGTCTCAGGCGGGATCAGGAATGGCTAGAAAAGTGCCAATATAATTCCGGACCCCTGTGCCGGGGGAAGCCCGTAATCGGCCAGGTAACCTGCCGGGCACATAGTGAATTGGGTACGCAAGTAATGGCCCACGGCTGATCCCGGTTTGGGCCGCTTGACAGCTTGGCTTAGAATACGGCTTCGCGCTTGAGAATGCGTTGCTGTAGGTCATTGCGGGCGAAATTGCCCGCCATAGACGGAAACCACTTCGTGAGACGTTACATTGGTCTTCAATTCGTTGCGCTGCTTCTCCTGATGGGGATGAGTGTGCCGGCGTTTGCCGTGAAGCACGTAACCGTGCATCACGCCCGCCGCCATTTTCGCTGGGTTCGCTGGCATCCCATGTTTAAGCCGTCGCACGAATCGCTGTTGATCCAGAATGCCGAAATTGATCGCTTGGAACTGCCGCGCATTCAAGATGAAACCGAACTGGAAGCGTTGAAGGCTGACGGTTCGCTGGTCCCAATCATCCCGAGCGAGACTCTCCGTATTGAACCGTCGCTCGATCCCTCGCGGCGCTACTGCCGGCCCTGGACGCTGGATTTCGTCGACGACATCAGTCAGGCTTACTACAACCGCTTCCACCAGCAGATTCAGGTGAACTCGGCGGTGCGGACGGTGAAGGTGCAACGCAAGTTGCGCCGCCGCAACCGCAATGCGGCGCCTGCCGACGGTGACACGGCGTCGTCACATCTTGCCGGCGTCACCGTGGACTTGCAGCGCCGGGGCATGACCAAGGAGCAGATCCTCTGGATGGAGCATTACCTCTTCTACATGAAGGCGCTTGGCCTGGTCGAACCGGAAGAAGAGCGACGGCATTGGTGCTTCCACATCATGGTCAGCGGCCACTATTCAGAGTGGCGCGAGACGCAGAATATCGTCCCGCTGGAACGTCCTGACAACGACCATCCAGACAGCGACCCGCCGCAGGCCCAGGTTGCTCTGGGCAGCGGATCGAATTAGTTCCCGCCACTGAGATTCTGCGATTCCTATACAATCGAACCTTTGTTCGCCACATCTCCAGGGTTCAGACTATGCCGATACGTATCCTGACCGTTTTCATGTTGTGTTCTTTTCTAGCGGCTGCGCAGACTTCCAGCGCGCCGTCGAGCGGGTCTGACGTTGTCGTCAGTCCCCGGGCCCGCGCCATTCACGACTCCGCTATTGTGGTTGACACCCACGCCGATACCCCGCAGCGCTTTCTCGACGAAAACTTCGACATCGGTTCCACCGATCCCAACGATGTTGGCCACCTCAGCCTGGACAAGGCGCGCCGGGGCAATCTTGGCGCCGAGTTCTTTTCCATCTGGGTCGATCCGGAGACGCACAAGGGCCATTTTGCCGAGTACACGTTCGATCTGATCGACTCCGTTTACGAGCAGGCCGCCCGCCATCCTGATCGCATGATGATGGCGTTCTCGGTGGCCGACGTCGAGCGGGCGCACCACGAGCACAAACTGGCGGCGCTGATGGGAATCGAGGGCGGGCACTCTATCGAAAACGACATGCGCCTGCTGCGCGATTACTACCGGCTCGGCGTGCGCTACATGACGCTGACGTGGTCGAACACCAACGAGTGGGCGGATTCTTCCGGTGATATCGACGACGCCAAGGTGCAGCATCACAACGGGCTGACCGACTTCGGCAAGCAGGTGGTCGTGGAGATGAACCGCCTGGGCATGATGGTCGACATTTCGCACGTCGCTGATAAGACTTTCTGGGACGCCATTGCCACGACGAAAGCTCCCGTCATCGCTTCGCATTCCTCGGCCCGCGCGCTGGTCGATGCCCCGCGCAACATGACCGACGACATGCTGCGCGCAGTGGCCAAAAATGGCGGCGTGGTGCAGGTCAACTTTTTCAGCGGGTTTGACGACGAGAATTATCGCAAAGCGGAAGCAGCGCAGGCCAAGGACCAGGCCGCCGCCATCGAACAGTACGCTGAGCAGATGAAAGCCGCGGGCAAGAGCATCACGGCTGCGGATCGCGATCGCATCGAGCGCGAACATCTGGCAAAGATTCCCCGGCCGCCGTTCAGCTCGCTCATCGATCACATTGACCACATTGCCAAAGTTGCCGGAGTGGATCACGTCGGCCTGGGCTCCGATTTCGACGGCGTCAGCGGCCAAACACCCCAGGGCATGAACTCGGCTGCGGACCTGCCCAAGATCACGCAGGCGCTGCTTGATCGCGGCTACAGCCCGGAAGATATCAAGAAGATTCTAGGTGGCAATCTGCTGCGCGTCTTCGGCGAAGTGGAGCGCGTAAGCCGCGAGATGGAGGCCCAAGCACCGGCAAGATAACCGGAACGACGCGAAGGCAACAGATCAATTTGTGGAAGGAACCATGTGGGGACAGCCGCCCTCGGCTGTCCAGTCGAGCGAAGCTCGACAGTTCATAGCAAATTGTGAGCCGGAAAGAACCAAACAGACTGGTAGTGGTGCATGAACTTCTCGGATGAGCCCTTTGCGGCCTTCGCGAATCCTTGGCGTACTTCGCGGTTCAAGACCTTTTACCGCAAAGCTCGCAAAGAAAGGCCGCGAAGTTCGCAAAGGAGATCCGGAAACTACACCAGCGCCAGCCAACTCATCCACAGGAAACACAGTCGCCGGTGTCGTACAATCAAACGTTACTCACAATCAGGCCACTATCTTCAGATCCAAGGAGCACCCATGCGCAAGGCATTATTAATCCTGATGCTGATGTTGATAACGGCCTTCGTGGCTTTGGCGCAGACCAGCAGCCAAGCCGCGCCCGCGGCCAAACCCAGCGCCGCGGCCCAGCCCGCCGTGCACGCGCCTGCCCGGCCCACCGCCATCATCGACACCACCGCCGGCAAGATGACTTGCACCCTGTTTCCCGACAAGGCGCCGATCGGCGTGGAGAACTTCATCGGACTGGCGTCCGGCGCCAAGGACTGGAAGAATCCGGTGGGAACGACCAAACACGGCGTGCCGCTTTATGATGGCACGATTTTTCACCGCGTCATTCCGGAGTTCATGGTTCAGGGTGGCGATCCGGCAGGTACCGGCTCCGGCCCCGACCCAGTTCCGCCATTCAAGAACGAGGTATCATCCGACCTGCTTTTTGACCGCCCCGGCCGCCTGGCCTATGCCAATGCGGGCCCGAACACCAACAGTTCGCAGTTTTTCATCACCGAGGTAGCCACACCGCACCTCAACGGCGGCTACACGCTTTTCGGCCAGTGTGATGATGCGACTGTGGCGCTGGTGAAGCAGATCGCCCGTATGGCGACCGACCCGCAGAACGACCGGCCATTTCGTCCCGTGAAGATTAATCACATCACCATCGTGAAAGGCTCGGCTGCGGCTAAGCCGGCCGCGACCACAGCCAAGCCTGCGACCGGGGCTACAAGCCAGAAGCCTGCCGCCACTCCGAACTGAATGGACGGCGGTTCGTGTTAAAGGCGGGCTTCGCCCGCCCGGACGGCCGAGGGCGGCCGTCCCCACATGAGCAGTCAACAAATCGAAAGGACCTTATGACTCGCCAACCCGGACTTTATGCCACGTTTGAAACTAGTGAAGGCACCATCGTCTGCCGCCTGTTCGAAAAGGAAGCGCCCAAAACCGTCGCCAACTTCGTCGAGTTGGCCGAAGGCAAGCGCGAATGGACGCATCCCTCGACCCGCAAAAAATCGAAAGACCGCCTTTATGACGGGACGATCTTCCATCGCGTGATCCCCGACTTCATGATCCAGGGCGGAGACCCACAGGGCACCGGCACCGGCGGCCCGGGCTATCAATTCGAAGACGAGACCAAGGGCTCGCCGCACATGTTCGACAAGCCGGGCAAACTGGCCATGGCCAACGCCGGGCCAAACACGAACGGCTCGCAGTTCTTCATCACTGTAGTGGCCACCACGTGGCTGACCGGTAAGCACACGATCTTCGGTGAAGTCATTGAAGGGCAGGACGTGGTGAACAAGATCACTGCGCTCCCGCGTGGGCGGAATGATCGGCCGAGCAAGGACGTGGTGCTGAAGAAAGTCGGGATCGAGAAAGTATAGCTAGGAACGGGCACGACCGGCCGGAGGCGTCTTTGACCGCTGCTTTCGCCGCCCCTCCGAGGTGGTTGGAACTATCACCGCAAGAGGCTCGCCAGAATGAGTGATGAGGATCGGCTTGCGGGTCCTCTTCACTCGCTCCAGCGTAGTGGAGATGTTTCGTCTGAACTCGGCAAATGGGACAGTTTTCATCGTTGTAATGATTCCATCGTCAGCCGAGAGCGACAACTTTAACCCTGCTTAGCCAGCCGCCGCGAACGGTTACAATGCAGCGCATGCTCGCCGCTCTCACCGTTGACGACTGCGATGACTTCTACAGAATTCGCAGATGTGCCCGCCACTACCGTCTTCGTTTCGGTATGCGAACGGACGAACGAGCTTGCGGTCGATGTCCCAGCATACCGTGCAGAACGGGCCGTCTTCCTGTTGCCCTCCTTCATTGAAGAGATAGTAGACATGTCCCGTAGTGCTGAGGCGTAGCTTTCCCTGTGTCTCCTTCTGCTTTCTTAGTTCTTCATTTTCTTGGCGAAGACGATTGTTCTCTTCGACTAGTTCGATGATGTCGGAATGGAGGCCGAGAACCCGCTGGTAAAGTTCGAGATTATGGATTTCTTGGACGGCACTTGCTACCTGCCTTGCGTTCTCGAGTATGCCCATGCGGCTATTGTCGCATCGAGACAGAGATGCAGCACGTCAAGGAGTCACCTGCGCCATGAGGGACCGAGCATGCGCCTGTGCGGCAGAGATTCAGACGCCAATCACGCCGCACAACTCCTTCACCGCCGCCGCGCTCTTGTCGAGGGCCGCCTTTTCTTCCGGCGTCAGCTTGATCTCGATGATCTGCTCGATTCCCTTCGCGCCGAGCTTTACCGGCACGCCGACGAACAGACCGTTGATGCCGTACTCGCCCTGCAGATAGGCCGCGCAGGGCACAATTTTCTTCTTGTCTTTCAGGATCGCCTCAACCATCTCGGTCGCCGCAGCCGAGGGCGCGTAATACGCCGACCCGGTCTTCAGATACTTCACAATTTCCGCTCCGCCATCACGCGTGCGCTTGACCAGCGCGTCGAGCTTAGCCGGTTCAATCAGTTCGGTGATCGGAATGCCGGCAACGGTCGAATAGCGCGGCAGTGGGACCATAGTGTCGCCGTGGCCGCCCAGCACGAATGCCGTTACGTTCTCGACGCTCACCTTCAGTTCGTCGGCGATGAAGGCGCGGAAGCGCGCCGAGTCGAGAATGCCGGCCATGCCGATGACCCGTTCGCGCGGGAATCCGCTCAGCTTGTAAGCGGTCTGCGCCATGGCGTCGAGCGGATTCGAGACGATGATCAGAATGCAGTTCGGCGAATACTTTACTACTTGGCCCACTACGTCCTTCATGATGCCGTAGTTGGTGTTGAGCAGATCGTCGCGGCTCATGCCCGGCTTGCGCGGGATGCCGGCTGTGATCACGACGATGTCGGAATTCGCGGTGTCTTTGTAGTCATTGGTGCCGCTGACATAAGAGTCGCGCTTCTCGATGGGCATGGCCTGGAGCAAATCCAGTCCTTTGCCCTGCGGCACGCCTTCAATGATGTCTATCAGCACTACGTCGGCCAGTTCTTTCGAGGCAATCCAGTGGGCCGCTGTGGCACCCACGTTTCCTGAACCTACAATCGTGACTTTGGGCATAGTTTCCTCTCTTATAAATACGAAGATAAAACCGAAACCACAGAGGACACAGAGTTTCACCGAGGACCTCTTTGCGCCTCCGTGTCCTCTGTGGTGGAAGCTCTTTACTTCACTCCGGCAAGGACACCGGTCTCCATGTTCTCGATCATGTATGCGGCGAACTCGCTGGTCTTAACTTTGGTGGCGCCTTCCATCAGGCGCTCGAAGTCGTAGGTGACTTTTTTCTGCTCGATCGTCCGCTCCAGGCTTTGCTCGATCAAGTCGGCGGTTTCGTTCCAGCCCAAATGGCGGAACATCATGGCGCCCGACAGAATCAGCGAGCCCGGGTTGATCACGTCCTTATCGGCATACTTGGGCGCGGTGCCATGCGTGGCTTCGAAGAACGCATACCCATCGCCGATGTTCGCTCCCGGTGCGATGCCGAGTCCGCCCACCTGGGCCGCGCAGGCGTCGGAAATGTAGTCGCCGTTCAGATTGGGCGTGGCCAGCACGGAATACTCGTCGGCGCGCGTTACCACTTGCTGGAAAATCGAGTCGGCGATGCGATCGTTGACCATGATCTTCTTTTTCCAGGCGCCCTTGCCGTGCGTGGCGTAGATGGCGTCGAGCACATCTTTCACTTCCTTTTCCACAGCCTGGCGGAATGCGGGTGGGGCGAATTCCATGCCCGGCTCTACAATTTCAGCGTTCTGCGCGATGGTCAGGTTCGGATTCTTGTCTTGGTTGTCGAGAATCCAACTCTCGCGCTCGGTTACGACCTGGTTGCGGAATTCTTCGGTGGCCAGTTCGTATCCCCACTTGCGGAAGGCGCCTTCGGTGAATTTCTGGATGTTGCCTTTGTGCACCAGCGTGACAGTCTTGCGGCCGGACTCGAGCGCGTGCTGGATGGCCTTGCGCACCAGGCGTTTGGTTCCAGTCACCGAAATTGGCTTGATGCCGATGCCGGAATCGAGCCGCACCTGCTTCTTCCCGCTCTTGAGCATGTCTTTATTGAGGAATTCGATCAGGCGCGCGCAGTCCGCTGTTCCCTGCTCCCACTCTATGCCGGCGTAAACGTCTTCCGTGTTCTCGCGGAAGATGACGACATCCATGCGCTCGGGATGCTTCACTGGCGAAGGCACGCCCTTGTAATACTTCACCGGGCGCACGCAGCAGTACAGATCAAGAATCTGCCGCAGGGTCACGTTGAGCGAGCGAATTCCACCGCCGACGGGCGTAGTCAGGGGTCCTTTGATGGCGACGCGGAATTCGCGCACCGCTTCGACGGTGTCGTCGGGCAGCCACGTATCGAATTTCGCCTTCGCTTTTTCGCCGGCGAACACTTCATACCACGCCACTCGCCGCTTGCCCTTATAGGCCTTCTCGACGGCGGCATTGAATACGCGCAGCGAGGCCTTCCAGATGTCGCGGCCGGTCCCGTCGCCTTCGATGAAAGGAATGATGGGATTATCCGGGACCTCATACTTGCCGCTCGCGTAGTTGATCTTCTTCCCGTCCGCCGGTACCGCTACGCCGTTATAAGTGCCCGCCATGTAATGCCTCCACTGATTGACGATTTCCTGAACAGTTTAAAAGACCAACAATTATAAAGAATTTGGACTCAGGCCTATTGCGATTTTACTCATTCATCGCTTCATTTTTCGTCAGTGGTTTCTTGTATCTGGGTCAGAGGTTCGAATTGACCTTGCCCGGTCACGGCAACTTTATGCGGATTGCCGGTATGCAGGCGTGATCTCAATCACTTCCTGCAGTGATTCGACCCACAAGAACCGATGCAGTTTTGAGTCTTGTGTCTCGTGGGATAATTCCCGTACTGATTCCGAGCATCGGCCGCTGGTTGAGAGGTTGCCATGAGCTTCATGCGATGCCGGGTGTCGACATTGCTGTTGGTAGTCGCTATTTCTACTGTGGCCTTTGCGGACGGCTCGCACGACCGTACTCACGTAGCCAGCAACATCAATGTCGGCCCCGATGAACAGGTCAGTGAGGCGACGTGCTTTGGCTGCAGTATTCGGGTTCGAGGACAGGTGTCAGGCGACGTCACCACGTTCGGCGGCAGCATCGTCATTGAGGGTCAGGGGCAGGTCGGCGGCGACGCCACCACCTTTGGCGGCGACGTTCGTCTGGACAAGGAAGTGAAGGTGCATGGCGACGTAACGGTATTCGGCGGCCGGATTCGGCGCGATTCTGCAGCCACCATCGGCGGCGATGTCACCAACATGGGCGGCCCGGGCTGGATTGTTCTGATCTTCGTGATTCCGTTGTTCTTCTTCGGCCTCTTTGTGGCGCTGATCGTCTGGCTGGTCCGGCTCTTGCTTCGCCCCGCGAAGCCCGCCACAGCCTAGGCCACCCGGAAGGGCCTTGCAGCAGGACTACCAGCGCCGCGTCCCGAACGTCTTGCGCACGCCTACCGTCATGTAGCGGCCCCACGGTCCGTTATTCCCCAGATCAGCCAGCCCGAGATTGGTGTCGCGCGCGCCCAACCGGTCGAACAAGAAGTGCTGGGTTACGCGAAACTCGAATCCTTTCTCGATGTAGATACCCGCGCCCCAGGAATGCTCGATGCCGATGGCATCGGGCGACCAGGTGTAGAGGGTCTTGGGCACGTTCTTGCCAAAGAGAAAGGTGGGCGCGCCGAACACCATGAAGCGCCGCAGCGGACCCCGGCCAAAGGGACGGACCTCCAGAATCCCCGACAACATGTAGCGGGCAAACATGCTGCAGGGCGCGTTCGCGCCACCGTATTGCCCGGCATTGCCGGCACAAAGATTGGGATCGACCTCATTGTGTGGAGGCGCCAGATCCAGCTGTGCCCAGCCCCACAGCATGTCACGGGGAAAGAACATCCGGTCCCCTGCGCCCGCGTCGTGCCAAGTCCCGCTGGAACTATCAGCGACAACAGCCTGGCCCGCAACGTGGTTCTGGTTGAGGGAAAAAGGCGTCTGCGCCCCTGCCACCGAGATTAGTACGAGAAGTGCCGGAACCCACACCCACCGTTTCATTTCTCCTCCGAAGTTGTATGACCAGAGATGCCGGGGCGCGGCTTCATCCCCTGCTTGCGGCAAATTGGGCTGCCGGGGAAAACCACGATCCGGATGAACAGAGTGGAACATTGTAACCTGCCGTGCGGCGGGACCGGACGTCGCGGTTTGCGATCGGCCGGCGGAAAAGTGCTGCGGCTAGGGCCGCCCATGGTCTAACTCGGGCGATTTCCTTCCAGAATTCATATCTCACTTCCCCGTTTCTTCCATTCATAGTACGTTCACATTACTGAGAACCCCGAAAACCCTGCCATAACAGGGGTCTGCGTTTGGCTCACGGATTGCACCCAACGTAGGCACAGCAATACTTGAACTGACTATGCCCCAGGAGATTTCAGTCTCGTACCAGGCAATCAAGAGCAAGGTTTACCGGTTAATTGATGCCCTTGTGGTTGGAGAAAAGAACGAAGCTGAGGTGCAGGAATCGATCCGCCGCTGGTGGAGTCTGATCCATCCTGCCGATCGGCCCGTCGCCCAGAAATACCTGCTGATGGTGCTGGGGCGCTCGACTTCGGCTTTGGACGCCGTCGAAGTGGCCATGCTCTCGGTGGGCGGCTCCCAGGCGGCACACTCCCAGCTAGCCGACTCCGCCTTCGCCAGCCGCCGCGTTCGCCTCGTGGAGCGCATCATCAAGGAGTCCGGCGCTCGGCAGACGGTGTAACCCGTCCAGTCATAGTCCCTTTCTGCGGTTGGCCCAGCTTGTCCCGGTCTTAACTCTCGACGGTACCCCGTCCAAGCTTTGCTTGGGCGGCGTTTTGATGTTCATCCGTCATAGACATAGGGGGCTGGCCCAGGTTTGCCCCCGTATGTGCCATCACGAGACTGGCTGCCCCAGCCTTCGTGGGGTTCGAAGCCTGGGCATTCGTGCCGATGGTAGTAGGAGATTCTTGAACTCCCAAAGCTCAAGGGCTCAGCGCGGGCGTCCGAAGACCAAAATCTCTCGCTTTCGGCAGCATCGTGCCCACGCTTCGAACATCGCGAAGCGTGGGGCAGGCTTCATTATGATGGTACCGACAGAAATCGAAGGTGGGCCAACCCCCCGATGCGCGAGATGCGAGCGACCTCAGCGCTGAGCTGCAGAAAGCAACTGACGAGTACGCAAGAGCGGTTCGTGAATTGAATTCAGAATAGCCCACTACTTGCGCCTTCTCTTCGCCGTTTCGCAGGTCAATGAGTGATAAGGGGATATTTCGCCAGTTGTTTGGAGTGTAGACAATCGGCCCATGGCCTTCACGCCGACCACAACGGCGCCGCCCCTTCTCAGGAATGTGCAATTGTGCTCAGACGCACGGATTTCGACGGCTTAGGCTGGTTGGCCTGAGCGGTAGGTCAGTTCCTACACCTAACATTTCAGCCCAATGACGTAATTTCGCAGGGGGGCACCATGTGGCGAGAACGAGCGCTGAAGGTTGTGTTGGCCGTGGTGGGCTTGATCTTTTGCGGTCTAGCTTATCCCTTAACCATGTTTGTGAAGCAAGCGCCTGCGCTGGCGATGAGTTTCAGCGTGTACGTCACCCTCGGCATCTTCTTGCTCTTTGCGTCCCGTAACCCATCAGCGAATCGGAGCCTGATCGCGTTCACGGCATGGTCGAGCTTCGTTCATGCAATGCTTATGGCCGGGCAGGCTTTCGCTAGGCTGATCGCTCGCGGAGAACTGATCGGCTCGGCTGTGCTGGTTGTTATCGGCATAGCCCTGATAGTGTTAGCTCCGGCAAAAGAGTCAGTCGAGCGGCTATCAGTACCGGTTACATAGGACATTTTTTTCTAACTGTTTAAACCAGATGGGATGAGAAAGCCGGTCTCCCACGGGATGCTGTACGCTCCCAAGTTATCGACGCGCTCGAAGCGCAAGAGATAAAGGAGACCGACAATGAAGAAGATCAGCACCGCAGCGGCCAAGCAGAGCAGGAATTGTTCTGAACAGAAGCTGACCATCGGATTCAGCTTGTATTTCGCCCTCAAATATCGTAGTACAGCGCAAACTCATACGGATGCGGACGCAGCCGGATGGCATCCACCTCCTTCGCGCGCTTGTAATCCACATAGGTGCGCAGTAATTCTTCGGTAAACACGTCGCCTTTGAGCAGGAAGGCGTGGTCGCGCTGCAGGGCGTCGAGCGCGTCTTCGAGCGAGCCGGGCATGGACGGAATGCTGGCCAGTTCTTCCGCCTCCAGTTCGTAAATGTCTTTATCCATCGGCAGGCCGGGATCCATCTTGTTTTCGATGCCGTCGAGCCCGGCCATGAGCATCGCCGCGAACGCCATATAGGGATTGCAACTCGGGTCGGGAGGCCGAAACTCGACGCGCTTGGCCTTGGGTGAAGCCGAATACATGGGAATGCGGCACGCCGCCGAACGATTGCGCCGCGAGTAGGCCAGATTCACCGGCGCCTCAAATCCGGGCACGAGACGTTTGTAGGAATTCGTGGTGGGCGCGATGATCGCCGAGAGCGCCGGCCCGTGCTTGATCAGCCCGCCCGTATACCAGAGCGCCATCTGCGACATCCCGGCATATCCATCGCCGGCAAACAGCGGCTGGCCGCCCTTCCACAGCGACTGATGGGTGTGCATGCCGTTGCCGTTATCGCCAAAAATGGGCTTGGGCATGAAGGTGACCGTCTTGCCGAACTGGTTGGCAACATTTTTCACGACGTACTTGTAGAGCAGCATCTTGTCGGCCGACCGCACCAGCGAATCGAACTTCAGGTCAATCTCGGTCTGGCCTCCGGTGGCCACTTCGTGATGGTGGCATTCCACATCCATCCCGCACTGCTGCATGGTCAGCACCATCTCGGAGCGCAAGTCCTGGTAATGATCGGTCGGCGGGACGGGAAAGTAGCCTTCCTTGTAGCGCGGACGGTATCCGAGATTGTTCTCTTCCCTTCCCGAATTCCAGCGGCCTTCTTCGGCGTCAATGTAGTAAAAGCCGAACTGCTCGCGCTGATCGAAGCGCACATTGTCGAAGATAAAGAACTCAGCCTCAGCGCCGAAATAAGCTGTGTCGGCAAGGCCGGTCGCGGTCAGGTACATCTCGGCCTTGCGCGCAATGTAGCGCGGATCGCGGTCGTAAGTCTGCTTGGTCACCGGATCGACTACGTCGCAGATCATCACCAGCGTCGCCACCTCGGTGAAGGGATCGAGCATGTGAGTGCCCGGGTCGGGCTTGAGCAGCATGTCGCTTTCATGGATGGCCGCCCATCCCCGAATGGAGGAACCATCGATGCCGAATCCTTCCTCGAATGACGCTTCGGTCAATTGGTTTATGGGATAGGAAACGTGGTGCCACAGACCGGGAATGTCGGTAAAGCGCAGGTCGAGAATTTTCGCATCGTGTTTCTTGGCGAACTCAAGAACAGTCTTGCTATCAGCCATGAGGACTCCTTGCCGGGAGCGCACTCCCGTATGAAAATCGGGGCGATTACTAGCAGAAGTCCCACGTCCCGCGCAAAGCACGCGAGAAATGGGGCACCCGGCCGACAGACTGCTACAATCGGTCCGGTTGCGCAGGACCGAGGAGTGTAAAGCCTCGCGTGGATGTTGGCAATTCGATTGTTCTTATAGACCTGATAACTCGACTTTATACTGGGCATGCGGAACGGACGTTTGCATCCGTGTCCCGTTCGGTTTGGACCTGAAGGAGCGTTTCGATCTGTTATGCAAAGGTTTCTTCTAAGACTGGCGCTGATCTTGGTCGTGCTCCTCATGGTGGCGGCAGGCTTAGCCTACTGGAGATTGGGCAAGGCAGAGTCCTGGGAGACCGAGATCCGCAGTTATGAACAAAGTGATCGGGTTGCGCAGCCCAAGCCGGGCGTCATCGTCTTTACTGGCAGTTCGAGTATTCGGTTGTGGGATACGCTCGCCGACGACATGAAGCCTCTCGACGTAATCAACCGCGGCTTCGGCGGCTCTCAACTCTTCCAGGTCAACCGCTTCGCCCATCGCATCATCCTTCCCTACCATCCCAACGCGGTTGTGCTCTATTGCGGTGACAATGATCTTTCCTGGCCGGCGTTGAAATCGCCGGAGACGGTGCTCGCCGACTTCCAGCAGTTCGTCGAGATCGTCCACAGCGCCTTGCCTGAGACCTGGATCTACTATCTCTCGATCAAGCCTTCGACCCTGCGGTGGAACCGGTGGCCGGAAATGCAGCGGGCGAACGCCCTCATCGCCGCATTCGCACGCACCCAGGAGCGGGTGCAATTCATTGACATCAGCTCGCCCATGCTGGACTCGGCGGGCAAGCCGCGGCGCGATTTGCTGAACGGCGACGGCCTGCACCCCAGCCCCAAGTGCTATCAGTTGTGGTTGTCAATCATTAAACCGGTGCTCATACAACGTTTCGGACCGGCGGCCACAACCTCGCTACCATTCCCTTCCGGCAACGTCATTTCGCAAGGGTCGCATGGATTTTGACCAGCTCCAGACGTTTCTCGAAGTGGCGCGGCACGCCTCGTTTTCGCGGGCGGCGGAGAAACGTTTCCGCACCCAGCCGGCCATTTCGTCGCAGATTCGCGGGCTGGAGGAAGAAGTCGGCGCCAGGCTGTTCGACCGTTCTGGAGGCAAGGTTTCACTCACCGCCGCGGGCAAAGCTTTTCTGAAGTACGTCGAGGAAACGCTCGATGCCCGCAAGTCCATGCTGGTCACGATTGCCGAGATGGAGCGCGTGCCCCGGGGAGAGATCATCGTGGGCGCGAACGAAGGCACTTGCCTGCACATCCTTCCCTACGTATTCGCCGACTTCAAGAAGCAATACCCCGACGTGTCGGTGAACATCAAACGGGCTGACTATGCCAAGATTCTGGAGTCGGTGATCGACAACTCGGTGGACTTTGGCGTGATTTCGCTGCCCGTGACGGACAACCGCCTGACCGTGGTGCTCATCCATCGCGATGAGTTGGTTATCATCGCACCGCCACGGCATCCGCTGGGAAAAATGAAATCGGCGACCATCGCGGACGTGGCCAGGTTCCCCCTGGTTCTGCCCAAAGCCGGGCACACGCGCGACGCGATCGAGGAACTCTTTCACGAGCGGCGCCTGAAACCCAACGTCGCCATGGAGCTCGATTCCAGCGAACTGCTGAAACGTTTCGTGGCCGCCGAGGTCGGCGTCGGCTTTATCGCACGCTCGAACGTGGATGATGACGTTCGGGCCAAGGTTCTCGCGGCCATATCCATCGCCGACGCCCAGGTTCGCCGCGACTTGGCCCTGGTCTTCCGCAAAGACAAAGCCCTGAGCCGCGCCGCGCTGGCCTTCATTGACATTGCCGTGAAACATAAATCCACGCAACAATTGGTTTCGGCCCCCGGTAGATGACCAAGGCACACCCACTCCTGTTTTTGCTGCTGGTTTGCGGGCTGCACCCGCTGGCCTCGGGGCAATCCGCGCAGAAGCCGTTGGCGCAGATGCCCGCTTCGGCCCGGCAGCTAATTGCCATCAAAGTCAGCGGAAGCAAGCGCTTCGCCGAAGACGCTATCGCTGCTACCACTGGCCTTCAGCTGAACACTGCCGTCGGCGAAGACGATTTCAAGAAAGCCGCCCGCCGCCTGGGTGATACGGGCGCCTTCCGCGACATCGGCTACACCTACTCGTATACCGCCGCCGGAACCAAGCTCGAACTGCAAGTCACTGACGCGGACAAATTCGTTCCTGCCCGCTTCGAAGACTTTGTCTGGTTCTCTGACGCGGAAATCCGCCGGCGGGTTAAAGAGCATGCGCCTCTTTTTGATGGAGAGCTGCCCATCTCTGGCCGCATGGCCGACGAGGTATCTGACGTACTGCAGGCGATGCTGGTCGAAAACGCAGTCCCCGGTCATGTGAACTACCTGCGCCTCAGCAAGCCCGACGGGCCCGTGGAGGCAATTCAGTACAGCGTCTCTGACGTGCTCATTCGTGTCCGCAACATCGAGTTCACCGGAGTCGCCGCGGCCGACCTGCCCGCGCTCGAGGCGGCCGCCCAGGCGTTTTCCGGACGTGAATATTCCCGCACGCGTCTCGACCTGTTCGTCCAGCGGCAACTCCTGCCCGTCTATTACGGCCGCGGCCATTTGAAAGCCGTTTGCGGAGAGCCCCAACCCAAGGTGGTGGCAGAACCTGCCGCCGAGCCCGAAGAAGGTCCGCGGAACCAGACGGTCGTAGATGTAACCTTCGCCATCACGCCCGGCGCGCAATACACGCTGAAAAGCCTGGAGTGGGCGGGCAATCACGAGTTTCCCACCGACACCCTCCAGAAAATGGTTCCCGCCGCGCTGGGCAAGCCGGCCAACACCGTCCGTCTCGCCGAAGAGTTGGAGGAAGTGCAGAAGCTGTACGGATCGCGCGGCCTCATCACTGCGTCCATTAAGGTCCAGGCGCAGTTTAACGATGCGGCCGGGACTGTGACCGTTCGCCTGGAGGTTACCGAAGGCCCGGTCTACCACATGGGCGACCTGGAGTTTCGCGGCCTCGACAACTCTCTGACCGCCAAGCTTCGCGACGCCTGGAAGCTCCGCCAGGGAGACGTCTACGATGCTACCTACCTCGACAGCTACCTGCCCCAGGCGCACAAACTGCTCCCCTCGCGTCTGGACTGGGAAGTCTCTCCCCATGTAACGGCCAACGTTCGCGACAAAACCGTGGACGTGGACATCATTTATTCGGTGAAAGCTCCGAACTAGGGCGGATTCACCCGGGGCCGTGGAGGCCCGGACGCCCTCGTCCGGGCGGGCGAGCGTAGCTCGCCATTCTAAGGCCGGGCACATCATCTGTGAACCCGCGCTAGTCCCGCCCGAAGGCCCCGAGTTCAGACTCCGTGCGCCTGTTCGGTTTTCGTAACAAGAGACAGGTTTTTTCGCCGCAACAACTTCCTCGCCGATACCCTTGGGCCGTCGCCCGGAGTCCCGACCCCCTCAGGATCCAGGCACGAAGCGGGGATGAGCGCGATGCGCGTCCCCGCATTTTTGTTCCTGGTGCGCGAAACATCAATGGCCGGGATTCATAGAACTGGTTTCATAAATAGGTTTTGGGTAGGGCCCGGCTTCAGCCGGGCCGCCAAGGGCCGCATAAACGCTGGGCTTTAGCCCCTGAGGGCTTGGCCCTCGCCGGGCGCAAGACCATTTGCGAGACCAGCTCTAGGCGTTGGCGATGGAGAATCGGCGGATTCCTTGTATCTTCTGGCTGACGGAATGCATCTGCTACAAAGAAGCTTTGCGCCCCGCGCGGGGCCACGGGCTACAGATTCCAAGGAGAGATAAGAATGAAATCCTGCTTCCAGAAGTTCGGATTCGCGCTGCTGGCTCTGGTTATGGCCTCAGGCTTGACCGTTTCCGCATTTGCCAAAGGTAAAACCTATACCGGCATCGTCAGTGACGCGATGTGCGGCGCCAAGCACGCCATGCCCGGAGACGCGGCCGGCTGCACCCGGGGCTGCGTGGCGAAGGGGTCAAAATACGCGCTCGTTGTGGGCGACAAGGTCTACACGCTCGATGCCACCGACAAAGACGCCCTGGCCACGCTCGACAAGCAGGCCGGGGCGAAGGTCACGGTGACGGGCACCGAGAAGGACAACACCATCACCGTCAGCTCCGTCAAAGCGGCCCAGTGAACTACTCCCTCAGCTAGTACCCACGCCTCACGGCGTCATCCCGAGCGTAGCCGTTTTTCAGGCGGAGCGAGGGATCTCCCTAACACGAGCGGTTGCACGGGAGATCCCTCGTCCCGCTGGTGAGAACGCGGGACGTCGGGATGACGCCGGAGTCCCTGAGCAGCTGCCGCCCGCGCCTCCCGTATTTTTTTGGCTCTCCCCGCAAATTCATAATTCCTTTACAACGCGTTGTGTTAGATTGTGCTTTCTTAACCACTATTTTTTCACTGCGGAGGATCACGGAATTGGGCAAAGACATGGTTCCCAAACGGATTTTCTTCACCAAGGGAGTTGGGAAGCACCGTGAGCGGCTCACTTCGTTTGAGCTGGCGCTGCGCGACGCCGGCATCGCCGCCCAGAATCTGGTGCGGGTTTCCTCGATTTTCCCGCCCAACTGCAAGTTGCTGGCGCGCAAGGAAGGCGTCAAGTATCTGCATCCGGGAGAAGTCGTTTTCGCCGTGGTCGCGGAAAACTCGAGCCGCGAGCCGCATCGCCTGCTGGCATCGTCGATCGGCGTGGCCATTCCTGCCGACCGCAACACCTACGGCTATTTGAGCGAGCACCACTCGTTCGGTGAAACCGAAGACGCCGCCGGGGAATACGCCGAGGAACTCGCCGCTGAAATGCTGGCCACCACCCTCAACGTCGAGTTTGATCCCGACCGGTCATGGGACGAGAAGAAACAGATCTACCGGCTGTCCAACAAAATCGTCCGCACCGCCAACGTCACGCAATCCGCCGTCGGCGACAAACGCGGCTTGTGGACCACGGTCATCGCTTCGGCGGTCCTGATCTTCGACTAGGCGCAGCCGGCTTTCGACCCCTTCCCTCGACCGCTGCGCGGTCAGCATCAGAACAACTCCAGCAGCTTCATTCCGCAACCGAGAAGCCCATCTGTTCCCGGCTGAGTTGTTCCCTTCCGGGAGTATGCTAAGCCATTGAAACCATTTCATTTGTGCAACATCTAATAGAATGACTTGGCGGCGCGGAAGGATTGTCACTTTGGTAACCGGCGAGCGCTGTCGGATGTAATATTCCGTTAACAGCAATCAGTTATCATAGAGATGGCTGAACAGACTCAAAAACCAAATCGAGGAGTAGCAGTGGATATCAAGACCCGCAGACGGAAGCAGCAAAAGCTCATGGTGAAGATGGTCGAGCGCAAGGTGCGCTCGCGCGCCCAGCAGCTCTACGAGACCCGTGGGCAGGCGGATGGGCACGCCTTGCAGGATTGGGTGCAGGCTGAGTCGGAAGTGCTTGGAAATAGTATACTTGCACCGCTCTACCACCGCATGAAGACGGAAGATCAGGACCCCGAGACGGCAGCTGATTCAACCGCAGATTCCGCCTGCGAGACAACCGCGTAAGTCTACCCACCTTTCGAAAAATCGCGAAAGGTGGGGCAGCCTCATCATCAAGATTCTACTTCCCTTTTGCCGCTTCCTTCTTCCCTTTGCGCGCAATCTTGTGGGCCTTTTCCAGCCGCTCCAGCACGGCAGCGACAATGATCGGCAGCCCCACGGTCGCATCTACAAAGACTTCTCCGAACTTCCCGCCTTCCGACGGAGGAACGAACTTGCCCCACGAGATCGCCTCGCTGTAGGGACTGCCCGAGAGTCCGCCCCAGTAGACCGGCTCCGGACAAATCCGCAAGCCGTAGTGATAACGCTTCAACGGCACGTTTTCTCTCAGCCGCCGGTGGCGCAATTCGATGTACGGCCCAAACTGCTGCGACCAGTTGCGCGGCACTCCGCCGCCGATGGTGAAAATGCCCAGCTTCTTCTGCCGCAGCAGGGTCGCGGCAAAGTGCTCCAGATCCTCGAAGGGGTCGAAGCGAATTTTGTGCCTGCCGGTCGATTCCCTTACCCGGTTGTTCAGCGCCGTATCCAGACCCATTTCCGAATCACTGAATGCCGGCACAAACACGGGCACTCCCTGTTCATACGCCGACTTCAATATCCCCCGCTGTCCCTTCGCGTGCTTGGCCAAGTATGCCCCGATGGCATGATTCAACTTGTACGAGCACATGACTTCGTTGTGATCCCAGGTCTCAAGCACGCTGGACATCACTTCCTCGACGTCATCGAGGTTCTGCTCCGGCTCCAGCGTGTCATAAACGCGGTTGTAGCCTTGGTCGTAAAGTTCCTCGTCAGAAACCTCGGGATTGGCGCGGAAGTGCGCTCGCCCCGTCGCCTCGACCAGGCCGTGTGCCATCAGGGCCCCGGTCGAGACAATGGCGTTCACGATGCCCCGATCAATTAATTCGGTGATGATCAGCCCCTGCTTGGCCACGGTCATGGCGCCCGCCAGCGTCATCACGACGAAACAATCTTCGTCGAGGGCCATGGCTTCAAGCACGTCGGCAGCTTCGCCGAGTTGGCGGCCGGTGAAAGCGGTCTTGGCCATCGCCCGCACCAGATCGTCAACCGATTTGACCTTGCCCAGATCGAGCGGCTCCAGCGGAATCAAACGGTCCTCGATCGGATTGTGCAGATGGCGATCTTTGCCCTCACCGCCGCCGTTGCCAGCGTGTCCATGCGGCGAATTGCCCTGGGTCGAATTTTGATGGTTGCCCTGTTTCACGGCGAGCCTCCAAGCTGGTCCATTCCCGAATGAACTACTCTACAAGAAGGGCAGGCGTTGATGCCACGGGCAAGAGAGATGAACGTCTCAGTTTGCAGAAACAACCATGTGGGGACAGCCGCCCTCGGCTGTCCAGTCGAGCGAAGCTCGACAGCTCGGTCCATCGGAACCACCAAACTGGGACATCACAGGCGGATCCTGGAGCGTCTTTTCACATATCGGCCTCTGGTACGGCACGATCACGAAAAAAGCCCGGACCTTTACGGTCCGGGCTTCAGCGCTGCCTGCCGGTCACCGGCGTTAGTGCTTCTTGAAACCTGAGCGCAGGACGTCGAGCGTAACCGTGGTCGTATGCGTCACGCCTCCGCCCGTGCCCGTGATGGTGATCGTGTGGTTCCCCGTCCTGGCGTTGTTACCCACCTTGACCGTCATGGTTGCCGTCCCTGAGCCCGGTGCCGCGATGGAGCTGGGGCTGAAGGTCACGCTGTTGGCGCTTCCCTCTCCCGAGGCAGACAAAGTAATCGCCGCGTTGAAGCCGCCAGAGATCGCTGTCGTGATGGTGGACCTGCCGGAGCTGCCCCTGGCAGCGCTAATTGATGTGGGCGATGCGCTGATGGTGAAGTTCGGACTCGTCCCGGTCACGGTCAGCGAGACGGTCGTGGTTTCGACTGTGCTGCCCGAAGTCCCGGTGACCGTAATCTTGTAGGTGCCGGTGGCTGTAGACGAAGCTACGGCGATCGTCATGGTCGAAGTTCCAGCCCCAGTGATCGAGCCTGGGCTGAAGGTTACGGTCACGCCCGTCGGCTGGCCACTCGCGGTCAATGTTATGACCCCGTCGAAGCCGCCCGTCACCGTACTGGTGATGGTGGATTGCCCCGAATTGCCCTGCACCACCGGGACCGAAGCGGGTGATGCCGAGAGGCTGAAACCTGGCGTTGACGAACTCCCGGCCAGTGAGCTAATCAGGCCGCTTCCGTTGGGGCTGCCCCACCCGGTCGCCAAGTCGTAGCCTGTGGTTGCCGAATAGCCATTGCTGCCGCTGGTAATGTCGTGAAAATCGGTGTCGTAGCTCGAGCCGGAACCGATCGGATAGAGACTCGGATTGATGAAGCCGAGCACGCGGTTGCCATTCGCGACCGCCTGTTGGTTCACCAGAGCCAGATAGCCAGCCCACATGGGCGTCGCGAAACTGGTCCCGCCATACTCATTCGCCGTGCAGGTAGTCTGGTCGGCGCAAACGTAAAACGTGAAGTTCGCGTTGGCCGAAACGTCCGGGCCGTTGCGATAAGTTTGGGAACACGAGGAGCAACCGCTGGCGGCGGCTGTCTGCCAGGAAGGGATCGCAAACTTGTCCGGCGAAATGCCGCCGCCGCCGTCAACCCAGGCGGTTTCCGAGGCCCAAGGTCCAGCCGCGCTGCTGGTCTCCAGGTCCGTGCCACCAACCGAGGTGACATACACATCATCCGACGGATAAATCTCAGAAGATGATGTCCACTTTCCGCTGTCACCGGCCGCTTGAAACAAATTCTGACCCTGCGCCGCGAACTCCTCGAAGTACGGGTTGTCGTTGCTGGGGTCAGCCGGGCTCCACGTCCACGAAGAACTCAACTGCGCATTCAGCGGACTGGCTGTGGCCATAGCGTTAAAAATGGCGGAATCGGTCGATCCGATGTACATCACCAGGCTCGACAGGCCAGGTGACATGCCGAGCGCCTGCGTCATGTCCAGCGTCTGTTCGGTATCGTCACAGCTTGGATAAACGCAGCTCTTACTGGTTCCGTCGGTGGAGTCGAGAGTGATTGGGACGTTGTTGGTTTGACCCACGTTCTTGTAATAGGCGTTCAAGTCGGACAAATCCGTTCCGTAATACTCCAGCAAACCGAGCGACTGCCCGCTGCCGGTAAGGGAGCCACCGTAGTACGCCGCCCTCATGTCGCTGCCGAGGAACGAGGCGCTCGGGCCGGAGCCAGTCGTAGCGGCGGGCTTCGCATCTCTGCCCTCTTCTCTACGCATCAGAGCCGGACGCGGGATCGAATAGTTATCCAGTCCCGAGATGTGCCATAGCCGCACCGCCAGATCCGGCGTGGGCTCCCGATCGGGAGCGTAGAAAAACCGGTTTTCCGTGGGGTACTGGTAAACGCCCAGGGTCAGATGAAAGGCTTCCTCGATGCTCGACACCGACCCCGTGACATCCAGGTTCACGCGATTGCGGGACGTGCCTACAACCGTCAAGCCGTGCGTTTCCGCGAAACGAATTACGGCATCGTAATCCTGCTGGCTGGGACCGAACCTCGCCGTGAACTCCTCGACCGTCAGGAAGTGCCGGTAAGACGGGCTGTAAGGATCGTAGAGTTCCTTCAGGAAGCGCTCTAACGCGACCTGCCTGCGGAGTGGAAGAACCATGACAAGGCGCATAGGCTCAGTCGCGGGAAGACGCCCGAGCGACCGCGCTTCTCCGTTGAGCGTCGCTTCACGCACGTGATGAGTCCAGAGTGGCGACGACTGCGCACCACAAACAACATTCAAGAACGATACCAGCGCGACGATGGTGAACAAAGATGCAGTGATTCTTCGAGTCATGGATTCTCCTTTGCCCGGCACGGGGAACCTGCAGTTCCTTTGCTGACGCGGCTTTTCAGCCGAAGCCCACCCTTTCGGCTCCCAGAAATGGCCTCGATTGTACACCAGCTCTGCCGCTCCCGATACTGTGAAAAGACTTTCATGCGAAGCTCGAAAAAGCCTGCGCTCGGCAAGCGTACTGCCGACTTGCTCTGAAGTCCGAAGTCTGAGGTCTGAGGTCCGAGGTCCGAGGTCCAGCCCCTGAGGTCTGACGTCTGAGGTCCGAGGTCTGTTCTGAGTGCTATATTGTTCGCGGAGGTCGGAACGCGTGCCCCCAGAAAAGTTTCGTGTGGCCCTGATCCAGATGTCTTGCGGCCCGGACCCGGAACAGAATCTTGAAAAAGCCCTCAGCCGGGTTGCGGACGCCGCCGGCCGCGGCGCCCGGGTGGTTTGCCTGCCCGAGCTTTTTGCGACGCAGTATTTCTGCCAGCGGGAAGATCATTCCCTGTTCGATCTGGCCGAGACCATTCCCGGTCCCACGTCGGAGAAACTCTCGGCCGCGGCGCGCAGCAACGGAATCGTGCTCATCGCCTCACTTTTCGAAAAGCGCGCTGCGGGGGTCTATCACAATACCGCCGCCACGTTTGACAGCGACGGTTCCCTGCGCGGGCTTTACCGCAAGATGCACATCCCTGACGACCCCCTCTATTACGAGAAGTTCTACTTCACCCCCGGCGACCTCGGATTCCGCGCCCTCGACACCAGCGCCGGCCGGTTGGGCACGCTGGTCTGCTGGGATCAGTGGTATCCGGAAGGCGCGCGCCTGACGGCGTTACAGGGAGCGCACGTGCTTTTTTATCCGACGGCGATTGGCTGGCATCCGGCTGAAAAGGCCGAAGTCGGCGCGGCGCAGCACGACGCCTGGCGCACCATCCAGCGCGCGCACGCCATCGCCAACGGAGTCTATGTTGCCGTCGTGAACCGCGTCGGCTTCGAAACCGGCAATGTCCGCGGCAAGTCCGCGCCCGGCCACGGGCTCGAGTTCTGGGGCGGCTCGTTTTTCTGCGATCCGTTTGGCCGCGTGCTGGCCGAGGCCTCGCATGATCGCGAAGAAATCCTGGTGGGTGACGTGGATTTGAAGGCGCTGGAAGAAATCCGCCGCAACTGGCCTTTCCTGCGCGACCGTCGTATTGACAGCTATGCGTCCATCACCAGCCGCCTGCTGGACTAGGGTATTTCCCTTGCCACGACACAACAGAGCAGTACTGACCGCGCTTTCGATCCTGGCCTTCGCGCTCGTTTGTCTTGCCAAAACACAACAGCTAAACGGCAGGATCGTTGGCTATGACCTGATGAAGCACGCTTCGAAAGCTGCGTCCATCGTGCAAAACGAGGAAGTGGTTGTCCTGGAAACCGATAGCCAGAAACAGAGGGACAAGTATGTGAAGGTTGTCTTCAGCAGCTTTGGTACAACCCAAATTGATCAGAAGTATTTCGACGGGACTCTGACGTTAGCGGTGGATGTATTCCGCGACCATTCGTGCGATGAGAAGGCGCCCAGGTTTGTATCCCAAGTGAGCCTCGAACAAATCGGAGGAACTTATCTCCTCACCGACGCCTTCAAAAGTTCGCCACCAATCAAGCTTAAGACCCTGGACTGCTATGTCGCCATCTTCAAAAAGAAGTAAACCTTCCACAACACTGATCGCAACAGCCCCTGCCGCGCTCGGCTACCGTATGCCCGCCGAGTGGGAGCCTCACGCCGCCACCTGGCTGGCCTGGCCTCACTTCCACGGCGACTGGCCGGGAAAGTTTGAGCCGATTCCGTGGTTGTATGCCGAGATCATCCGCCGCCTGGCGAAGCATGAGCGCGTCGAGTTGATCGTTCAGAATGCCGCCGCCGCGAGACAGGCCCGCAGAGTCCTCGAGCGCGCCGACGCTTTTTCTGGGAATATCCGCTTCCACCGCTGGCCCACCAACCGCGTTTGGCTGCGCGACTCAGGATGCATCTTTTTGAAGCATGACCATGTGGGGACGGCCGCCCTCGGCCGTCCGGCCGGGCCGGAGGCCCGGCAGCTGTCCCCACATGAAGGTCGTCCCCCAGGGGCTAAAGCCCAATCTCAGTTGCAGCGCTTAGCGGCACGAGTACACTCGTGCCCTTCCCATCTCGCCCTCAAGTTCCGTTTCAACGGCTGGGCGAAATACTCGAACTGGCGGCACGATGACAAAATCGGCAGTCTGATGATCAAAGCCGCCATTCCCACCCTTCGAAAATCGCGAAGGATGGGGCACCCACATGAAACCGTTCCCACTTCCGGCGGCAAGCGCATTGTCCTCGAAGGCGGTTCGATCGACGTCAACGGAGCCGGAACCCTCCTCACCACCGAAGAATGCCTGCTCAGTAAGGTGCAGGAACGCAATCCGCACATGATGCGCATCCACTACGAGAAAGCTTTCGCCGATTACCTCGGCTGCACCCACACTATCTGGCTCGGACGCGGCATCGTCGGCGACGACACCCACGGCCACGTCGACGACCTCACCCGCTTCGTCTCCAAAGACACGGTCGTAACCATGGTCGAGCATAATTCCAAAGACGCGAATCACGCCCCGCTGCTCGCCAACCTGCGCCGCCTCGAAGCCGCCCGCAATCAGGACGGCAGGCAGTTGACGGTGGTCGAAATCCCCATGCCCCAACCCGTCGTCTTCGAGGGCCGCCGTTTGCCCGCCAGCTACGCCAACTTTTATATCGCCAACGGAGTCGTGCTCGTCCCGGTCTTCAATCGTCCCAATGACCGCATCGCGCTCAACACGCTCGCGCAACTCTTTCCTGAACGCGAGATCGTTCCCATTTACTCCGGAGATTTCATCTGGGGACTGGGTGCGATGCACTGCATGACGCAACAACAGCCGGCTTGATCTGCGATTTCCGATTGACGATTGACGATTTTCGATTGAACGAACCGCGACGGTGTGGCTCTCAATCGGCAATCGTCAATCGGAAATCGTAAATTCCGCCGGTCACGGCGCTCGGCTATTTCTGATACTGCGTCGGCAGCGGGCCTTTTTCCAGGGTCTCACGGTCCCAGATCCAGCCTTGGCGTGAATAGCTGGCGAGCTCAAAATCCTGCGTGAGTTCCAGCGCGTCGGTGGGACAGGCATCTTCGCACAGGCCGCAGAACATGCAGCGGCTCAGGTCGTAGGTGAAGTTGGTGAGTTCCTTGCGGCGGGTCTTTTCGTTGCGTTCACTCGAGACCACGATCAGGTGTTCGGGGCAGGCCAGCGCGCACAGGTCGCAGGCAATGCACATGGTCTCGTCGGTGTCAGGGTTGACGTTCAGCCGCGGCGCCCCGCGGTAACGCTCCGCCACTTGCGGCCGTTCCAGCGGATACTGCTCCGTGCAAATTTCCTTCGGATCCTGGTAACGGAAGGTGATCTTCAGCCCCTGCACCAGGTCCAGCAGAAAAACTTTCCGCAGCAAGCTTGGCATGCCCATAACCTGCTTAGAATAACATTAACGGTTCTATCGCCGAAACCCGACCGGGGTACACGTCCGCCTGGACTCTCACCCTTCTCATTTCCAAACGTCTAACAGGGCAGGACAATCTTCACAGCAGGAACAGCATGGAAGCGGCGAAAGGATTGCCCGGAGTCGGCATGGAACCTTTTCTAGGGCGTCTCCGTATCAAACTAAGAGAGGATGCCATGAGAGCCTATCTCACCAACTTGCCGATGAGAATCTGGCTGCTCCTCGTTGCGCCCGCGGTCGTCGTTGGCTACCCGGTCGTCAGGATCGTGGTTCCGGCGGTGGCGCGCGCGGTCGTGCCCGAGGTAGTGCGCACGGTGCTGCACGTGATCTGATTGGGAGTTGCAAGACAGGGAGGTTGTGGGGAACCTCGCGCTTGGAATCGCCCGTCGCTCGCCCCTTCCTGGAAACCGATAGAATGCAGAGCGGAGACGTCGATCCGTGGTCCGCCGCAAAACAGCCGCACACCAACACCCTAAGACCAAAGACCTAAGACCTAACACCGCCCCACTCAAGCCAAAAGCGGGCTTGAGCGTGCCACCCGCCAGCCTCGACGAACTCTGGATGGAAGAGGCTTTGCGTTGCGCCCAGCGTGCGCTCGAGGCGGGAGAAGTCCCGGTCGGCGCGGTGGTTGTTTGCGAGGGACGCATCGTGGGCCGGGGATGGAACCTGAACATCACCGGCTCCGATCCCACGGCTCACGCCGAGATCGTCGCCCTGCGCGAAGCCGGTGCAACCGTTGGTAACCATCGCCTGGGAGACTGCGAACTGTTTGCTACAATTGAGCCGTGCGCCATGTGTGCTGGCGCATTGGTGCAGGCACGGGTCAGGTACCTGGTTTACGGTGCGGACGATCCCAAGGCCGGGGCGGTGCGGTCGGTGCTGCAACTCCTGAATCATCCGCAACTGAACCATAAGGTAGAGGTTCGCGGGGGAGTGCTGGCCGGACGCAGCGCGGAAATGCTGCAGGCGTTCTTTAGAAATCGTCGTTAGTCGCTGGTCGTTCGCTGCTGGCCGTGTCTTAGTCGTTGTCATTCCGAGCGCAGCGAGGAATCTGCCTTTACTGGCAACTGACCACTGACAACTGTTTTGTCGCGGAGAGGTGCGTGAGCGGTTGAAACGATCCGCCTCGAAAGCGGACATACCTTAACGGGTATCGGGGGTTCGAATCCCTCCCTCTCCGCCAGAACTTTAGTTATCTAGCACTTGCAAGCCGGTGATATCTACACTGATATCAAAGTGGAGGATCACCAGTGAACCGCCAGTGCAACGTCACCAAACGAATCCAGACAAGCAAAGGGCCACGCTATTGCCCAGTGGTGCTTTCCGCCAATGGCCGAATCAAGCCAGATCTGGTCTTAGTTGGAGACCGGGAAGAGCGACACCCCGAAGGGGCGTACTACATTTCATGGTACGAGGGAAAGCGTCTTATCCGGCTCTCAGTGGGCAAGGACGCTGCTACTGCTACTGCCCGCCGCCTTCAAAAAGAAGCTGAGCTGAACGCCGTGAACAACGGCGTCGCCATCGCGCCTGACAGCCAGAACGGACACAGGTCAGTAGCTGCAGCCGTCGCGGACTTCCTTGACGAAACCAAGCTCACCAAGAAGTCGAAGACGCTGGCCGCGTACACGACCGCGCTGAACTACTTCACCGAGTCCTGCCCCAAACTTTACCTCGAAGACATTGACCGCCGAGACCTGCTCAAGTTTGCGGCATTTCTCCGGGACGAAAAGGAGCAGGCGCCGCGCTCTGTCTACAACAAATTCGAGAACGTGATGACGTTTCTGAAGGCGAACGGGATTCGTGGTCTGGCGGGGAAAAACGACTGGCCTCGGTACACCGAAGAAGAGCCCGAGACGTATGAAGACGACGAGCTGGACACGCTGTTCGCCGCCTGCAATGAAAAGGAACGGTTGTGGTTTGAGTTCTTTCTGATGACGGGCATGCGCGAACAGGAGGTCATGTACACCTACTGGTCGGACATCAACTTCAAAGCTTCCACGGTTCGCGTCAGCCACAAACCAGACCGAGGCTGGACGCCAAAGGCGTACAAAGAACGAGAGATTCCGATCCCGGCAAAGTTGGTGAGCAGCCTAAAGGCTCTCAAGGCGAAATCTGATAAGAGCTGCAACTTGGTCTTTCCGACATCCGGATGCAACGTGAAGATGAACTTCCTCGATGATCTGAAAACGGTTGCCGAGCGTGCCGAACTAAACCCGGAAGACTTCTGGCTACACAAGTTCAGAGCAACGTTCGCAACACGGTGCCTCTGGGCAGGCGTCGACCTTCGCACGGTGCAGCAGTGGCTCGGTCATTCTGACATGGAATCGACAATGCGCTACCTGAAGCCTTCTCGGAGTCAACAGGTGCGTGAGAAGGTCAATGAGATTTTTGGAGGGAAGAATGGACAGTAAGAACCTAGGCGAAAGAAGCTCTTATGAGCTGAAATCTCTAGCCTCCCGCATAAAGGCATTTCATCACGCCATGACCGCAGAGCAACTCGCTGATTTCTTGAGCGTCTCGCGACTGACGATTCTTCGACGAGCGAAACGCGGAACCATCCCATCGTTCCGCGTCGGCTCGTGCGTCAGATTTGACCCTGCAAACATCAGCAAGTGGCTCGTGGAGATGGGGGTGAAAAGGATGTCTAAGCCCTGAGCTGACGCCCCAGGAAAATACTACGTGCACTCGACCAGAACTGTTCGGGGAATCGATCCCGGCACACTCACCGCACGCTGTGCCTGTGGGCTCTGCGGCAATCTCCAGCATCCTGGCTGACCGACAGTAAGCCGTGCCGAATGGTAGCCTAGGGACGGAGTTGAATCGTTCATGCTGTCTCGATTTTTTCGAATGGACGATCACGAACATGGCCGATGATTTTCAAGAGGTAGTCAAAAAGGTATTAGCAGCCCGAGTCGGAAATCTGTGTTCTAATCCAGATTGCCGGGCCCTCACGAGCGGTCCGCAGCAAAACCCTGCGAAGGCGCTCAATATAGGTATTGCCGCCCACATCACCGCAGCGTCAGTTGGCGGACCTAGGTACGATCCTGACCTCCTTCCCGAAGAACGTAGTGGACCCCCAAACGGAATCTGGCTTTGTCAGAACTGCGCAAAACTCGTGGACAATGACCCCACTCGGTTTACGGTAGATCTGCTACGGAAATGGAAAACGAATGCCGAGGCGGATGCACGCAAACGTGTCGGAAAAACGGCAAATGAGGGCGTGTCGCCCGCTCTTGATTTGAAGCCTTATGACAGGGTCCGCATCGAGCCAATTGTGCCCCGTCACGCGGAGCAGGCAGAATGGATACTCCAACCAGGTTCCGCAGACTGCTTCATTTTTCAGAAAACGGATTCGCAAGGTTACGCAGAAATCCCAGGTTCATTTATCGAAAGAGTGCACAGATTTAACGGTACGACGCCGGCCGTGCTTCGACTTACTGGCAGACTCCAATGGAACTCCGTGGCCCAACGGTGGCAGATTTTCTCCGAGAAACCCGAACCAGGCTTCGGAGGCCAGTACGGATTTAGTAAGTATGTCGATTTCGATTTTCCGAGAAGAATGAATTATGCGGGTGAGTTCGCCTGGTGCCGCGAAGACCGCCTCTCTCAGTGTCTAAGCCAAGGAAGATTCATTTTTTATGTCGAGGACGGTATGTACCTGAGAGTCCGGGATCTACCCTGCGATCAAATATTGGTATCCAGCCGCCCGTAGAAAGTCGAGCGGAACTTGCGTTTCCTAGGGTCCTCCGGCAACCCTATCCGGTTGTAGTTGATTGGCTGGGACCGTGGGCCATGAGGATTCATACTCGACTTCTAAGCTCCTGGGCTCATCAAAAGGTCTTCCGTATTCCAGCCGCCATAGCTCAATTTGACCCAGTAACGTCGCAGCCGACTTCTGTCGGCGCCCATCGTGGCGGCTCATTTCAAAAAGCTGATTTCTCACCCGATTGGCGCTACGTGATGCCTGCGTATAGGCGTTGGAGTCGTTTCCATACGACCGTTTTTCGATGAATATCGACTCAATGCTCCGATAAAGCTCATATGGGATTGCCGGCGTTACGCTGTCATCGATCAGATCGAGGGCTTCCACGAGTGCCTCTTCATTGGCTATTGACCCCACGACCCTAGCTAGTAGCGCCCGTTTTCGGGCAGGCAGATGCACCGAACATAGCCCCAGGAGTCGCCGTTCAATTTCCTCATCTCGACTTGCCAGCTCGACGAGACGGGCTGTAATGATGTCCTCCCTTTCAAGCTTGGCCTCAAACGCCAGACCGGGGATGCTGGGATCGACGAAGCTCAATAGCAATTGCCCTGCCTCAGTGTTACCCAGTGCCGCAACGGCATTGACCCAAGAATCTTCCATCGATTTGAATTGCACCTCGCTCGAAGCAAGCTCCCGCAGGACAGGCAATGCTTCACCGCATCGGCAATGCCCCAAAGCTGGCGCTAAGTCTCGCAACTGATAGCCGGATATTTTGGTATCGGCGATTACCGAATGAATCTTCGCTATACCCGTGGCCGGATCATCGATAAACGGGAGAATGGAAAGTGCGGAGATCAATAGTCCTACGTTCTGCTCATTGTAGAGGTGGGGAACCTTCGCGTTTCGGCAACCCTTACGATGGGAGTCCGTTCCGCAGATGAGCCATTCTCCAAAATAGCTCGCAGTACATCAACGACCTAGATTTGCGACACGTGCTCTGGCTTTGGCAGCCGCTGGCCTTAAGGATAGTTTATTGTGCGATAAATCGCAATTATGCGGAGTGAATGCGCGTTTAATCGCCACTTGCGTGAATGCCAAACCTGAGGAGAGTCGACGTTTGGCGTGCGCGGAGGGAACGGCCGGGCGACTTATGGTGTCCCTCGTGTCCGGGTGTCCTCGCGTGTCAACGTGTCCCGGGGTGTCCGTAGTGTCTCAGTAGGGGGATAGGTAAGGGGGAGTGTGTCCGTCGCACTCTTTCCTAAATTCGAATGCTCCCGAGCGTGGCGATGCGAATCAACTCCAGGCTCGCAAAGTCCATGTAGCCGTGGTCGGTAATGACTCCCACCAGAGAACAATTCCCGTCGCGGAGCAGAAACACGGGGCCGCCGGAAATTCCCCCAAAATCCGTTCCCGGCGGAGGAGGGGGAGTTCCGTTAAAACTCACCAGATCCCGATGCTCTATCTGGCAAGTGACCTGACCGGCGAAATTTGTACCAAGTGGAATGAGAGAGAATCCACTTGGAGGAAAAGCAGGTCATGCCCATCCAGAGGTACAAGCCAGAGCAAATCGTGACGATGCTGCGGCAGATT
>Ga0209517_10001131_pt1 | contig 41713 bp, 30 predicted proteins | sample PeaSoiMetSII2010_FD_187695 | JGI IMG/M metagenome (GOLD analysis project Ga0209517, IMG submission 187695) | Peat soil microbial communities from Weissenstadt, Germany - SII-2010 (SPAdes) (version 2) | ecosystem: Environmental > Terrestrial > Soil > Wetlands > Peat | place: Germany...
CCAGCAAGTTCTTCATGGAATCGGATTCCTGCAAGCGCTGTCACGAGGATATCTACAACCAGTGGAACAGCTCGGCCCACCATTTTTCATCGTTCAACAATCAGTGGTATCGCAAGTCGATCGAGTATATGCAGGACACGATCGGCACCAAGCCTTCCAAATGGTGTGGCGGATGCCATGATCCGGCCGTGCTTTACGCCGGCAAGATGGATACGCCCATCAAACAAATCGTGCACACGCCCGAAGCCCAAGCCGGACTCGGCTGCATGATGTGCCACTCCATCGCCGACGTAAAAAGTACGATGGGCCAGGGCGATTTCTACCTTGAGTATCCCAAGCTGCACGAGTTCGCCGCCAGCAAGAATCCACTGGTTCGCGCTCTGCACGACTTCATGATCAAGCTGAATCCGGAGCCGCACCGCCGCGTCTTCCTCAAGCCGTTCATGAAGCAGCAGACGGCGGAGTTCTGCTCCTCATGCCACAAGGTGCACCTGGACGTGCCCGTCAATAATTACCGCTGGATTCGCGGCTTCAACGAGTACGACAACTGGCAGGCCAGCGGCGTTTCCGGCGAGGGCGCGCGCTCCTTCTACTACCCGGCCAAGCCGCAGCAGTGTGCCGATTGCCACATGCCGCTCGAACCCTCCAACGACATGGGTAACATTGCCGGCAAGGTGCACTCGCACCGTTTCCCCGCCGCCAACACCGCTCTGCCCACAGCCAACGAAGATGCCGCGCAGTTGAAGGCCACCGAAGATTTCCTGACCAGCGGAGCTCTTACGGTTGACATTTTTGCGCTCTCGCCGGCACGCGCTAACTTGAAAACAGGAGCGGTCGCGCAACACGAGCTCGCAACCACCTTCGCCGTGGGAGAAGAAGCGGAAGCAAAAATCACTCCCGGCGCCGCAGCGGAAGCTGTCCCCGTCACCGCACCTCTCAACCGAGTGCAGCCCGCCGTCCGTCGCGGCGACACCGTCCGCGTCGATGTTGTAGTTCGCACCAAGCGCATCGGACATTTCTTTCCCGGCGGCACTGTCGATGCCTACGACACATGGCTCGAACTCAAAGGCGTCGACGACAACGGCCAGACGATTTTCTGGAGCGGCATGGTCGAGGACAACGGCAAGGGCCCTGTCGAAAAGGGCGCGCATTTCTATCGCTCGCTCCAGGTTGACGCGCACGGCAATCCGATCAACAAGCGCAACGCCTGGGCCACGCGCGCCGTCGTGTACGTGCGGCTGATCCCGCCCGGCGCTGCCGATACGGTGCACTTCCGCATGAAGATCCCCGAGAAAACGGGGAGCAGAATCACCTTGACCGCGCGCCTCTGCTATCGCAAGTTTGCATGGTTCAACACGCAGTTTGCGTTTGCCGGCGAGCGTGACAACAGTCCATCGAGACACGGAGCCGTGCCTGCTCCGGTTACACCCGACTACGACGATACAAAAATGGCGTTCACCGCATCGCTCCACGGAATTTCCGCGAAAGTGGAAAAAATTCCCGATCTGCCGATCATTGCGGTTGCGGGAAACGAAGTAGCCCTCGACGTCTTGCCCGCGAATGCCCCAGCACCGCAGCCCCAGACCCAGCTCGCGAAAGAAGACTGGCAGCGCTGGAACGATTACGGCATCGGTCTGTTGCTGCAAGGCGATCTGAAAGCGGCGCAGGCTGCCTTCGAGAAGGTTACCGAAGTCGATCCACAGAATCCCGATGGCTGGGTCAACATCGGACGCACCGCCTTGCAGGAAGGCGACGTCGCTCGTGCCCGCACCGTTCTCGAGAAAGCGCTGGCGCTCAACCCGAAGCTGGCGCGAACTAATTTCTTCTATGGATCGCTCATGAAGGCCACCGGAGACTACGACCAGGCCGCCACGCATTTCCAAATCGTGCTCGCCCAATACCCCCGCGACCGCGTGGTGCTGAACAATCTTGGCCGCGTCCTGTTTCTGGAGAGAAAGTATGCTGGCGCCGTGAAAGTCCTGCAGCAGGTCTTAGCCGTCGATCCCGAAGATTTGCAGGCGCACTACAACCTTATGCTCTGCTACAACGGTCTCGGCGACGAAAAGATGTCCAAGGAGCACCAGGCTCGCTACCTCCGCTTCAAAGCCGACGAAGCCTCGCAGGCCATCACCGGTCCCTATCGCCAACTAAACCCCGAAGACAACAATGAACGCCAGAGTATCCACGAGCACGTATCAGTCCCCTTGCCAATTACCACGATCCACGCCGCGACCACGCCGTACGCCGTCACCACAACCCACGTAGGGACGGCCGCCCTCGGCCGTCCAGCCGGGCAAAGCCCGACAGCAGCTCGCGCCACGACGACTCCCGGGGCCCAAAGGTAATGCACTCTTCCAATAGAAAATCCACCACGGAGACACAGAGACACGGAGAAAAACTCGATCTTTCTTTTCCAGCATTTCTCCGTGCCTCCGTGTCTCCGTGGTGGTTGTTGCCTTTGCTGCTAGTCGTGGCAAGCTTCGCACCCGCGCAGGAGCAGATCACCTTCCGCGACATCACCGCCCAAGCCGGCATCCATTTCACCCACAACAACGGAGCCTTCGGAAAAAAATGGCTCCCCGAGACCATGGGCCCAGGCTGCGCGTTCATCGATTACGACAACGACGGCTTTCCCGACATCCTGCTCGTCAACGGCCAGGACTGGCCCGGTCATCCACCCCATCTCGCCAAAAGCGGCGCGACCACCTTGAAGCTCTACCACAACAACCATGACGGCACCTTCACCGACGTGACTCGCAAGTCTGGCCTCGACATTTCGCTCTTCGGACTCGGCGTCACCGTCGGCGACTACGACAACGACGGCTTCGACGACATTTTCATCACCGCCGTCGGCCAGAGCCATCTCTTCCACAACAACGGCAACGGCACTTTTACCGACGTGACCAAGTCGGCGGGACTCTGGGGCCCGAACGAGTTCTCCACCGGCGCCGCCTGGGTCGATTACGATCGCGACGGCAAACTCGATCTCGTCGTCGCCAACTATGTGCAGTGGTCCGAGCAAACCGACCTCTACTGCACACTCGATGGTTCGCACAAGTCCTACTGCACGCCCGAATCGTACAAGGGGACATCGGCTCGCCTCTGGCATAATCTCGGCAACGGCAAGTTTGAAGACGCCACCGAGAAAGCCGGGCTTTACGATCCAACCTCAAAGGGTCTCGGCGTTGCCATTCTCGACTACAACAACGATGGATGGCCCGACATCCTGATCGCCAACGACACGCAGCCCAACAAGCTCTACCTCAATAAAAAGAACGGCACGTTCGAAGAGCGCGCCGTTTCCGCCGGCATTGCCTTCAGCGAAGACGGTATTGCCCGCGCCGGCATGGGCGTTGATGCCGCCGATTATGACCGCTCCGGCAGCGCCAGCCTGGTCATTACAAATTTTTCCAACCAGATGCTCTCGCTCTACCACAACGAAGGCAACGGCTTGTTCGTGGATGAAGCTCCGCGCTCGGAAGTCGGCCGCGCGTCGCTCCTGACGCTGGGCTTTGGCTGCTTCTTCTTCGACTACGATAACGACGGTTGGCAGGACATCTTCGTCGCCGACGGCCACATCGAAGACCAGATCGAGAGCGTACAAAAGCGCGTCAGCTATGCCGAGCCTCCGCATCTTTTCCGCAATCTTGGGAACGGAAAGTTTGAGGAAGTCACGGACAAAGTCGGGAGCGCTTTTGCGGCTCCGAAGGTCGCGCGCGGCGCCGCTTACGCCGACATCAATAACGACGGCGCCCTCGACGTCCTCGTCATGACCAACGGTGGCCCGCCGCATCTCTACCTCAACCAGGGCGGTTCCAACCAGAGCCTGCGCATAAAACTCGCCGGGACAAAATCCAACCGCGACGGCATCGGCGCCATCGTCCGCGTGAGCGCTGGGGGAGACAGGCAGTGGCTCACCATGAAGACCGGCTCCAGCTATCTTTCGCAGAGCGAGCTAGTGCTGACCTTCGGCATGGGATCGAGAACCAAAGCCGATACCGTCGAAATCGACTGGCCCAGCGGGCAGGTGGACAAGCTTTCAAACATAGCGACCGGAGAGACCGTCACCGTCCAGGAAGCAAAAGGCGTGATCGGGTCGCGGCCGTACGAAAAGAAATAATTCGCCGTTCTCCAGCCATCTTGGCACTCAGATAGAATCATTCCCAAACCCACGATGACCAGGACACTTAGCATCGCGCTCATTTTCACCTTTCTTCTCGCACTCCTCGCTGCGGCCGGTCCCGCCACAAATCCCCAGGAAGCGGCCCGCCTCAACAACATCGGCGTCGCGTACATGAACCAGCAGCTCTTTGGAAAAGCTTTGAAGGCGTTCGAAGAAGCGGCTGCAAATGATCCGGCGTTACAGGTGGCGACCGTCAATCGCGGTGTGGCGCTGCTCAACCTGCAGCGCGGCGACCAAGCGAAGACGCTGCTTGAGAAAGAGGTAAAGAACAATCCCAAAGATGCCCACGCCTGGTACAACCTTGGCCTCTATTACAAAAACTCCTCGGATGCGGGTTCTGCCATCGACGCGTTCCGTCGCGTTACTGAAATTGATGCGAGCGACGCCGATACCTGGTACTTCCTCGGATCGACCTGCGCGCAGCTCAAGCAATTTCCGGAAGCGATCGACGCCTTCGAGCACGCATTAAAGATCGACCCACTCCACGCCTCCGCCCAGTTCGGACTGGCGCGGGCCTACCAGCAATCCGGCCAAGCCGACCCCGCCCATGAGGCGATGAAGAAATTCCAGTACATTACGCAGAACAAGTTGGGCGCGCCCATCAGCCTGTCCTATGGCGAGCAGGGGAAGTATTCGCGCGCGGAAGAATCGCCGGTGGCTGTGGAGAAGGTGGCAGCGGCGATTCCGGTGAGGTTTGTGGATGTCACGCAAAACGTCGGACTGCTCCTAAAGCTTTCGGCCCCAACGTCGAACGAAATCGCTTCCTCTCTCGGCCCCGGTGCGTGTTTCCTCGACTATGACAATGATGGCCGAATCGACCTACTCCTCGCGGACAACGGTCCCGAGGGCGGGTTGGCTCTGTTCCACAACGTCGCAGGAGGGTTTGAAGACGCAACACGCCGGGCGGGTCTTGACCCCACGATGCACGCGATCGGCTGCACGAAGGGCGACTACGACAACGACGGCTTCGCAGACATCGCGCTGACTGTGAACGGCCGTGTGCTCCTGCTGCACAACGAGAAGAACGGGACATTCAAAGATGTGACCGAGTCCGCCGGCATCAAGAGCCAGGGATTCAACATCGGCGTGAATTTTATCGACTACGACCACGACGGCGACATCGACCTATACGTTACGGGCGACAGCGTCGGCCCATGGGCTGCATCCCGCAAGATTGTTGGGGCAAGTATGATGTGGCGCAACAACGGGAACGGCACATTTACTGATGTCACTGACTCGGTGGGACTCAAGGGAGACACGGTGAGTATTGCCTCCGTTGGCACTGACTACAACAACGATCGGGCGGTAGACATCGTTGTCACGGGATCGGGTGTTGAGTCCAGCGATGGGGCGCGCCGCTGGGCTTCGGGCACTTCTCTTTACGAGAATCCACGCGAGGGAGCATTTCATAGACGGGAACCGTGGATCCCGGCCATGCCCGCTTCGACGGCTGGTGTGGCCGTGCTTGATTTTGATCACGATGGTTGGATGGATATCGCCTTCACGCACCCGGGGTTGACTGGGCCAATGCTGTCGCTCTGGCGAAACAAACAGGGCAAGACTTTCGAACAGGTCTCGTTACCCAAAGTCGATTGGGCCCGTGCCTACGGCATCACCGCCATCGACTACGACAACGATGGATGGGTCGATCTCGTCGCCGTCGGCGAGACGAAAGACGGCAAGGGTGAAGTCCGGCTCTTTCGCAATCTCGGGCCCGACGGTTTCAAAGACGTCACCGCTGAAACCGGCCTCGACAAGATTCAGCTCAAAGAGCCGCGCGCCATCATCGCCGGCGACTACGACAACGACGGCGCCACGGATCTTCTGATCACGCAAAACCACGGCCCCGCTGTGCTGCTCCACAACGAAGGCGGCAATAAGAACAACTCGCTGCGCCTCGCGCTCAAGGGCCTGAACGATAACAAGAGCGCCATCGGCACGAAAGTTGAAGTCTTCTCCGCTGGCTTGCGGCAGAAGTTCGAAGTCTACGGATCGTCCGGCTACCTCGGACAAAACTCGCCCTACCTCACCATCGGTCTCGGACAAGCGAAAGAAGCCGACGTCGTCCGCATGACATGGCCGACCGGCGTTCTGCAGGATGAAATCGGAGTTGCCGCCAACAAGGTGCAGAACTTTACTGAAATGGACCGCCGCGGCAGTTCCTGTCCCACGCTCTTCGCCTGGGATGGCACGCACTACGAACTCGTTGGCGACATGCTCGGAGCAGGCGTCGTCGGACACTGGATCGCGGCGGGCGATGGCAAAGTTGCGCCTCAGGGGCTAAAGCCCGCATTCTTCCAAGCCCTGAACGGCACGGCTGAAGCCGTGCCCTACCCAAAACCGATTTATGAAGCCAGCTCTAAGATTGTGCGTAACATCGCTCGTCCTACCGAAGCTATCAAGCTCGACCGTCGCTCGCTCCGCGAAAAAGACGGCAAGCTGAGTTTCCGCTTCATGGAACCGCTCGAAGAGTCGGTGTACCTCGATCAGGTGCAATTGCTCGCTGTCGATCATCCCGCCGATGTCGACGTTTACCCCAACGAGTATTTCGCCAGTAATCCTCCTTACCCGCCTTTCAAGGTTGTGTTCAGCCGCGATGCGCGTCCGCCCGCCGGTGCGTGGGACGAGCACGGCCACAACGTTCTTCCCGATTTGCTCGCGCATCGCTATTTCGGCGATTTCAAAGTGCTTTCGTTCACGGGATTCACCGAGCCTCACAGCCTGGAACTCGATCTCGGCGAGCCCTACCGCGGCGGTCCGCTGTGGCTGCTTCTGCATGGCGAGATCGAATATTTCTCCGCGACCAGCATGTACGCTGCCGATCAAGCGCACTTGCGGCCGTTCGCGCCGTATGTCGAAGCGCAAGTCTTGACCGAGAACGACGCGAAAGGAAAATGGGTCCGCGTCGTCGATGACATGGGATTCCCCGCGGGCGGCGCGCGCACCATGACCGCCAATCTCACCGGCAAACTTCCGCCGGACACGCGACGCATTCGCATCACTACGAACCTGCAGATTTACTGGGACAACATCCTGATCAGCCGCGCGAGTCAGGATCGGACCGCCCGCCTGACGCCGATGCCGCTCGTGCGCGCCGAACTGAATTTCCACGGATTCCCGCTGAAGATCGAAGACGAGCCGCCGGGCAACGTGAAATACATTTACGAAAAGGCCAGCGCCACCGGCCCCTATACGCGGCCCGCCGGGGCTTACACGCGCTATGGCGATGTACGGCCGCTGCTCGACTCGATTGACGACAAGTTTGTCGTCTTCGGATCGGGCGATGAAGTTGCGCTCGATTTCGATCCGGTGAAGCTGCCCGCCTTGCCACGCGGCTGGGTGCGCGACTATTTCTTCGTCGCCAACGGATACGAAAAAGATATGGACTTCTACGCCTACCACGGCGATACAGTTGACCCTCTGCCATTCCGCGACATGCGCACCTATCCGTATCCCGGCCAATCGTTCCCCTCCGATGCCGAGCACGTGAATTACCTGCTGGAATACAACACCAGGTTCATGTCGGCGAATGAGGGGAGCGGGTATTCGTTCCGATATACGGAGTGATAATTTTGTCGCAGTGATATTTTTGTCAGGATGACAATCCAAATTTGGCGCAATCAGATCGTGGATGAGTTCCACTGCCAACCCGCCCGCTGACGTCCCACGGCTGAGGCGCTCGCTCACGCTCTGGGACCTGATTCTGTACGGCATCATCGTGATTCAGCCGACGGCGCCCATGCCAGCTTACGGAGTCTTCAGCAACGCCGGCCAAGGCCATGTGGTCACTTCCATTCTGATCGCAATGGTCGCAATGGTATTCACGGCCATGAGCTATGGCCGCATGGCGCGGGTGTATCCAAGCGCTGGCTCAGCCTATACCTACGTGGGTCGTGAGCTGCACCCCGCTCTCGGCTATGTCACTGGTTGGAGCATGACGATGGATTACATTCTCAATCCATTGATCTGCACCATCTGGTCGTCCAAGGCGATGGCCGATTTGTTTAGCGGAACCCGGTATCAGAATCCTTATCCGGGCCTGATTTGGCCACTGTTCTTTGCAGGCTTGTTTACGGCACTCAATCTGAGGGGCGTCCGGACCTCGGCGCGCATCAACAAGACCCTCTGCGCCATTATGGGTGCTGTCATCCTGGCGTTTTTCTGGTACACGATCCGATACATCTTCCATCTGCCGCAATATCCGGAAGCCTATTTTCTGCGCCCGTTCTATAATCGCGAAACCTTTACCGTGAACCGACTGTTTCACGGGACCTCAGTTGCCGTGCTTACCTACATCGGTTTCGATGGCATTTCTACGTTGTCGGAAGAGGTCGAGAATCCCAAACGGAACATTTTCCTGGCGACGGTTTTGGTCTGTCTAATCACGGGAATTCTAGCCTCGGCCGAGGTCTACGGCGTTCAATTGTTGAGTCCGCAGTACACATTTGCCGAGACCGAGGTCGAGAATGCATTCAGCCACGTGGCTGCGATTGCGGGTGGACCCGTACTTACCAAGGCCATCAGCCTCACGCTGCCGATTGCCACCATCGGTTCCGGCATGGGAGCGCAACTCGGCGCCGCACGCCTGCTGTACGGCATGGGCCGCAGCAACGCCATTCCCAGGAAGTTCTTTGGAGCCATTCATCCCAGGACTCGCATTCCCGCACACAACGTGGTTTTCGTCGGTGCGATTGCGCTGATCGGGGCTTTCCTTATCAACTACGACAATGGTGCCCAGTTGCTCAACTTCGGTGCGCTGATCGCATTTATGGGCGTCAATCTGGCATCGCTGACCCACTACTACGTCCGGGGAAAAGACCGAACTATGGGGCAGTTGATTCCTCCGGTCTTGGGTTTCTTCATCTGCCTATTCATTTGGATTCATCTATCCAATCTGGCGCTGATCGTGGGTTCTATCTGGATGGTTTCCGGAATCGCCTTCGGCGCCTGGAAGACACGTGGCTTCCGCGGAGACCTGGTGAACTTTGATCTGCCCCCAGAAGAAGAAGCTTAGGAAATTTTGTAATTTCGTAATCGGGTAATTTTGTAATTTGAAACCTTGAAACCCTGCTTCTGATTCAAATTGCACAATTACACAATTATCAAATCTACTCCACGTTCCAACCGCTCACTTCGACCTCTGGCTTCGCCGCTCCCAGGCTGCTGGCGCGATACGTTGCCGTGATCTCCCGCTTTTCACCGGGCAGCAGCGAAATGTAATTGTCCTGCCACACAACCGGCAGAATTTCCTCGCGGCCTTTGCCCTTGTCGAGCTTCAGGCGCACGAAAAACGCCAGGGATTTGCTGGGGTTTTCCACGGTGACGCGGGTCACCGCATCTTCGCTATTGCCGTTGCGCTCGCTCCGGCTCGATATGTTCAGCTTTACTTTTGGCAATTGCGCGAGCGAAGTGTAGTCCGCGTACAACGCGGTTGGAGTCATATACTCGTTCGATTTTGTCCAGTCGAGCGTTTCCGGTTTCGTCGAGAGCCAATAGAAGTTCGACCCGACCAGCTTCCCGCTGTCATCGGTGATGCGAAGATCCAGGAAGTATGCCGGCGACAATCCCTCGATCTGCGGAAGCTCAAACACTTTCGCAGTGCTATCGGCGGCCGCATTGAGCGCAGCGTCCTTGGAGAACTTCTGCGTTCCATCCAGATTGAACACCCGCGCCGCCAGCTTCAGCCCCTTGGCATCCACATATTGGCTGCTCACCAGCCACACCGAGTGATCGTCGTATCCATAGACCGGGTCGAGCGTCTGTAGCGCTTTCTTCGCGCCGAAGTATCCGCCGCCCGGTCGCAAATAGTAGTCGTAGAGATGCCAGATCATCGAAGGCCACGCGTTATTCAGCATCCACTGGATGACGCCCGTCGAAATGTACTTGTTGCGACTGTAGGCCTCGTACATGGCGCGCACGCCTTCGTAGGTCATGAGCTGCGATTTGTAGGTAAAGTCTTCCGCGCTTCCGGCCGTTCCGTAGCGAGCATTCAGCGCGTCGATAAACACCCGCATCGTCTTGAAGGCCCCACCGCCCGCGTGGAAATTCCAGTACTCATCCAACGGCCAGAGATGATCTTTGGGAATCATGCGCTCGACGCTTTCGATCGGCGGAACCGCTGGTCCCATGCTGGTTTCTGTGTTGAAGCCGTAGGCGCCGCCACACCCGCCCGTGTTGCAGCGATTCTCTTCCGTCTGAAGATATGGATCCGCTGCCCAGTACGAAGGCGCCACGTATTCATAAGGCCCGCTCATCTTCACGCCGCTTCCACCCGTCACCGTGGTCGGCTTCGCCGTGGCCGAAGACACCACCGGATTCGGCCACCGCAGGTCAGCTTCAATCTTCAGATACATCTCTTCCACGTCCGGCGGGGGAGGGTTGTCGCTGCCATTCAGCCACATCACCATGCTCGGATGGCTCCTCAGCCGGTACATCTGGTCGCGCAAAGAGGAACTTGCGATCTCGAAGTCCTCATCTTTCCAGGTTTCCCAGTGCTCCCAGAAATCGCAGCAGCACCATCCGGCCATCACCAGGATGCCCCGTTGGTCGGCCATCTCAAGAAAATCCTCGGTCTCGAGTTTGCCTTCCAGCCGGACCGTATTCAGTCCCATGTCGCGCACATAGCGGAACTCATCGGCGAGCCGCTCCGAGTTCTCGCGCAGCATCATGTCGGGTGTCCAGCCGCCGCCGCGAATCAGGATGTTCTTGCCATTGACCTTGAACAGGCGTTTCAGCCGGTCCGGCGCCTGCTCGGCGACTTCGGATGTGATCTCGCGAATTCCGAACTTCGTGCGCGACACATCGGAAAGCTCGCCGTCCACCTCGAACGAAAGATGCAGATCGTACAGGTTCGGCGTCCCCATCTGCGTCGGCCACCACAGCCGCGGATTGCTCAAGTTGAGCTGCGGATACTGATCCGGCGGGAAGGCCACGTCTTTCGACTCTCCCGCCGCCAGTTCCACCGGTTGCACGAATTCGATCTTTTCGATCCTGCCTTTCAGCGTGCCTTTTACCTTGTGATCGCTGGCATTTTTCACCAGCGCCGTTACCGTCAAGTGGGCGGCACTGGTATTGTCGGCGGGCGAATCCACTCGCGAGAGCACTGCCGGATGCCGCAGCGCAACTGGTCCGCTGGTCGTCAAATACACCTCACGCCAGAGCCCCATGTTCTTGTCGGGCGGTGAGGGATTCCAGTCCACGAAAGTGATTGCCAGGCTGTTCTCCGTGGGCGCCCATACCTGCACCGCGAGCACATTCGTTCCGGGCTTGACGGCGGAAGTAATGTTGAACTCGTAGGTCCGCCATGCGCCGGCGACTTCGTTCGAGTTGGCGATCTCCTTTCCGTTGAGAAAAATGTTGGCGCGGTAGTTGATGCCGCGGAAGTTCAGCCACACGGTTTTCCCTGCGTCGACATTGGGCAGCGAGAATTCCTTACGGTACCACCACGAAACCGCGTAGGGACTATCCGGCGGCATCGGAATATTTGAAAAGTTGAAGCCGACGGGATAGCTGACCCCGGGGTACTGCCGCAGATTCATGGCGTAAAAAGGATCCGGCAGCAGCCCGCTCTTTACTTGCGCCGCCACTACCGTCGTCGGAACATCCGCCTGGATCCAGCCGCTGGATTTAAACGACGCGCCGGAGATCGCTTCGCCCGTTGCCGTCACTTTCGCGGAAGACTGCAGGGTCCACCCTTCGCGCAATGAGAGCGTCACCGCAGGAGCCGGCTGGAAGCTGGGTTGGGCGGCTACGACCGCAAGCGAAAAGAACGGGATCAAGAGCCTAAGTATCTTCATGAGAGTGTCCTTGATAAAATTCGTTTCAATGGCTGATTTCTGCGAAGTACTCGTTAGCGACGCGGACGGCTGCGCGACCCTCCCGCCTCTTCCTGGATGGCTAGGAGCCCGGTGGTGAAAGTCGGGTCCGGAGCGCTGCACAAGCCACCTTTCATAAGTTGTCTTGTGGAGTGGAAGAGCGAGGTCTCCTTTCGGTACGGGCTGCTAGCTCGATGGCTAGTTTATAATCATAAATTCTGGCTTCCAGCATGAAGTAATCTGAACGAGCCATCTGACGGAGTTATCTAAATTATGATTCGACAGCTTCAAAATGCAGGGCCAACCCTGAAGATCATTCTGGGCGCATTGCTCGTCATTATCTGTGCCTCGATGGCGATCACGCTCATTCCCGGCGGGATCGGCTCAAGCCTCGGCATTGGCGCGCCTCCGGCTGGCGTTCTGGCCACGATTGGTGACCAGACCGTGACCGTCCCCGAGGTGCAGCGTGAAGCCAGGGCCATGATCCGACAGCAGTTCCCTCGCGGCGGACCGCAGGCGAGCATGCTGCTGCCCTATTTTGCCGGTCAGGCTGCCCAGCAACTTATCAATGAGAAGGCGCTGGTTGCCGAGGCGCACCGCATGGGCCTGCGCGTCAGCGACGACGAACTGCGCGATGAGCTCCAGCACGGGCAGCTTGGCTCCATGCTCTTTCCTGACGGCAAGTTCGTCGGGCAGGAGGAGTACGAAAACTTCGTTCAGCGCAACGACCTGACGGTTCCTCAGTTTGAAGCGCTGGAGAAGAACTTTATTCTTGTCCGCAAATTGCGCGCGCTGGTTTCAACCAGTGCCTTCGTGGGGGACACCGAAGTTCGCGACGAATTCAACCATCGCAACACCAAGGTGAAGTTCGAATATGCCGTGATCACGCAGGCCGACATCCTGAAGGGACTGCACCCTACCGATGAGGAACTGAAGGCTTTTTACGAACGCAACAAGGCGAACTACAACAACTCCATCCCCGAGAAGCGGCAGATTAAGTATGTCGTCGTGGATAGCGCGACAATTGCGGCGGCTGTTACTGATCAGGATCTGCAGGCGTACTACGACCTGCACCGCGACGAGTACCGCATGCCCGAACAGGTGAAGGTGAGCCACATTTTGATCAAGACTCCCATCCCTGCCCCCGGCGCCAAGGAAGATGAGAAGGCCGTCGCCGATGCGCGCGCGAAAGCCGAAGGGGTCTTGAAGGAACTCAAGGCGGGCGGAGATTTTGCCAAGCTCGCGGAAAAATACTCGGATGATCCCGGCAGCGCCAAGAGCGGGGGCGAACTCGGCTGGATCGGCCGCGGCCGCACCGTGCCTGAATTCGAGAAGGCCGCCTTTTCACTCGGCAAAGGTCAGACCAGCGACCTGGTCAAGAGCAGTTATGGCTTTCATATCATCCACGTCGAAGACAAGCAGGAGGCTCATCTCAAGACGCTCGCTGAGGTGAAGAGCCAGATCGAAGAGAAAGTAAAGCAGCAGAAAACGGCGCACGCCACCGAAGCGGCAGCGAATGCTTTGCTCGGCCAGGCGCGTACTGACGGATTCGACAAGGCAGCCGCCGCCAAAGGTCAGGCCGCAGTGACCACCGAATTCTTCAGCCGAACCGATACCTTGCCCGGACTGGCTGCGAATCCGCAGTTCATGGATGCCATCTTCAACGAAGCAGACAAGGCTCCGCCCGATGTGGTGCCAGTCCCACAAGGCTACGTGGTGTTCCAATTGCTCGCCATAAAGCCCCCGGCTACGCCCACGTTCGAAGAGATTCGTTCGCGGGTCGAGAGCGAGTTCAAGAACGAGCGCGCCGGCTTTCTGTTGCAACAGAAGACGCAGGAACTCTCCGATCGCGCCAAGGCCGGGAACGATTTGAAAAAGTCTGCCAAGGATCTGGGTGCGACGGTGAAGACGAGCGACCTGGTTCTCCCCGACGGCCAGGTTCCCGACATCGGGTCCATGGCTAGCGCGGGCGCGATCTTCTCACTGAAGCCGGGCGAGATTAGCGGGCCGATCACCGCCGGCGGCAATGGCGTGGTCGCTCAACTTCTCGAAAAACAGCCGCCGACGGATCAGGAATTCACCGAGAAGAAGGACGGGATCCGCCAGTCGCTCCTCGAAGCCAAGCAGAACGATTTGTTCGGGCTGTTCGTTACGAACCTGCGCAAGGACATGGAAAAGTCCAACCGGCTCAAGGTCAATCAGGAAGAGATGAAAAACCTGACCCGCCAAGGTGGGCAAGAAGGTTCGTAGCGGAATCAGCCCCTAAAAGGGGCGTCTGATTTCGATGAACTTACGGCATCGCTAAAGCGATGCCCTGATACAAAACCCGATTGTTTCCGCAGCCTGCTAGGGAATGCCTGAGAACTGAGAGCGAACAGCTAACAGCTGAGAACGACCACTGAGACCTGAATTTGAATGCCATTCCCGCGTGCCAGCGGAATTCTGCTTCATCCCACCTCGCTGCCTTCCCGCGGCGGGATCGGCGACTTTGGTCCGTCGGCGTACGCTTTCGCGGATTTTCTCGCCTCGGCGCGGCAGGGTCTGTGGCAGGTGTTGCCTCTGGGCCCGCTCGGTTACGGGAACTCGCCCTATTCCTCCACTTCAGCCTTTGCCGGAAATCCGCTGCTGATCAGCCTGGAGCGGCTCGCCGATCGCGGTTGGATTGATCGCGCTCGGGTCGACGCTCTAGCCGTCGGCGTCGAACCCGTGGATTACCCGTCAGTTTTCCACCAGAAGCTGCCTCTGCTGTTTGACGCGGCGCACAATTTCGTGCGCTCCGCTGCACCGAACGCACGCTCGCGTTACGAGAGCTTCTGTCGGCAAAACCAGTGGTGGCTCGATGACTTCGTTCTCTTCGATGGCTTGCGCGCGCGTTTCAAGCTGGAAAGCTGGAACCGCTGGCCCCGCAAACTGACTCATCGCGATCCGGTGGCGATCGAGAAGGCGCGCGCGAAAATGCTCGACGATCTCGATGTCCGCCGCGCCGTGCAGTTCTTTTTCTACGAACAGTGGCAGGCGCTTCGAGCCTATTGCGCGCGCCATTCGATTCGCGTCGTGGGCGACATCGCGATCTTCGTAAATTTCGACAGCGCCGATGTCTGGACCCACCCCGATCTGTTTCGCCTGACCCCCGAACTCGATCCCGAAGTCATCGCCGGCGTGCCCCCGGATTTTTTCAGCAAAGACGGCCAGCGCTGGGGCAATCCTCTTTATCGCTGGGACGTGATGAAAAAGCAGGGATACTCGTGGTGGATCGACCGGATGCGCTGGGTCACGCACAATTTCGACTACATCCGCCTCGATCATTTCCGCGGGTTCTCGCAGTTCTGGGAGATTCAGGCGAGCGAACCATCCGCTATAAATGGCCGCTGGGTCGACGGTCCCAAAGACGATTTATTCGCGAAGCTGCGCGAGGCTTTGGGCGGGCTGCCATTTTTCGCCGAGGATCTGGGATACATCACGCCCGACGTGCATGCCCTCCGCGAACGGCTCAAGATTCCCGGCATGGCCGTGCTGCAGTTTGGTTTTGGCGATGTCGGCGCGCACGCCCATCTGCCGCACACCTTCACAACCGACAAGGTCGTATACACGGGCACGCACGATAACGACACGTTGCTCGGCTGGTGGGAATCGGGCGCAACGGAACGCGAACGCCAGCAAGTGGAAGCGTACCTGGGCCGATGTGAAGACGGCATTAACTGGGCGATGATTCGCGCCGCCTCCGATTCCGTCGGCAGCCTCTGCGTGGTGCCGCTGCAGGATGCGCTGGGGCTGGGAAGCGATGCGCGTATGAATGTGCCCAGCCGCGAAAGTGGAAACTGGCGCTGGCGTTTGGACGCCGAGTCGTTGCGCCCGGAGTTGGCAAAAAAACTTGCCGCACTCGCCGCAGTCTCCGACCGGCTTCCGCAGCCGTTGCCGGCGACCGCACGTGAAGAGTGGGTGGCCTGAGTAGTGTATTCTCGCTTTCGAAGCAAATTGATCAAACCTTCTGGAGTACGATTCCGTGACCGAGCCCATCATTCGCGCCCAGGCTGTCGAAAAGTTCTATGTGCAGCCGGATGGGAATCGCATTGAAGTTATTGCGCCCGTCGATCTCGACGTGGAACCTGGCAAAATTATTGCGCTGCTCGGTCCCTCCGGCTGCGGCAAGTCCACGCTGCTGCGGATTCTGACCGGACTGAGCCAGCCTTCGTCAGGCGACGTCCTGTGGCATGGGCGCCCCATTACGCCGCAGAACGCAGGCGTGGCCATTGTCTTCCAGAGTTTTGCTTTGTTCCCTTGGCTGACCGTACTCGACAACGTCGAAGCTCCGCTCGAAGCTCGCGGAGTGCCCGCCCTCGAGCGCCACAAACGTGCGTTGCGCATTCTCGATACCGTCGGCCTGGATGGCTTCGAAAGCGCCTACCCGAAGGAGCTTTCCGGCGGCATGAAACAGCGCGTCGGCTTCGCGCGCGCCCTGGTGGTGGAGCCCGAGGTCCTGTTCATGGACGAACCCTTTTCGGCGCTCGACGTGCTCACGGCGGAAAACCTGCGCAATGAATTGCTCGAGCTCTGGATCAGCAAGAAGATGCCGACCAGCGCTATTTTCATCGTCACGCACAATATCGAAGAAGCGGTGCTGCTGGCGGATCGCGTCATCGTGCTGGCAAGAAATCCGGCCTGGGTACGCGCCGATTTTCCCATCGAACTCGCTCACCCCCGCGATCGCAAATCGCCGCGCTTTGTCGAACTGGTGGACTACATCTACAAGATCATGACGCAGCCCCAACTCGCGCTGGCTGTGCCCGACGCTGGCGCAGCCGCGCAAAAACCCGCTCGTCAGAAATACCAGATGATTCCGCACGCGCGCGTCGGGGGCATCGCCGGCCTGCTGGAACTGCTGCAGGATCGCGACGGAAAGGAATATCTTCATCGTCTCGCCGAAGACCTGATCATGGACGCTGAAGACCTGCTCCCGATCATCGAGGCGTCGGTCCTGCTCGGCTTCGCCACATTGAAAGAAGGCGACGTCCAAATCACCGCCGAGGGCACTCGCTTCGCGGAAGCCGACATCCTCACCCGGAAGATTCTTTTCCGCCAGGCCGCGCTTAACCACGTCGTCATCCTGCAGCAGATCGACAGCGTCCTGCACGCCAAGACGGATCACTCCATTTCGCAGGAATTTTTCTACGACATCCTCGACGAGCACTTCAGCCAGGATGAAGTGGAGCGGCAATTCGATACCGCCATGAACTGGGGCCGCTATGCTGAGATTTTCGACTTCGATCGTGAATCGCACCGGCTAGTCCTCGCCGAGCCCGTCGGAGAGCCGCATCCGCCAACCACCACCCCGGTGCAGTCGTGAAGCGTCCGCAACGAATCGCTTTCCGGCCACTGGTTCGTATCTGGTCGGTGATGCCGCGTCCAAGCGCAGCGAGCCTGCCCGACCTCATCATGTTTTCCGGCGGGCTGGCGCTCTTCTATGGCATCGTGGAAGTCGGACGCAACTGGCTCGGCCCCTTCCATCCTCAGATTGAGATCAGCCGCAGCCTCGGCACGCTCCCGGTGTATGCCGGATACTCGCTGCTGCGCATCGCCCTGGCCTATGTGCTAAGCCTGCTCTTCGCCGTCACCTACGGATACATCGCCGCCTACCGCCCGCGCGCTGAACGTTTCATGATTCCGCTGCTCGACGTTCTGCAGTCCATTCCGGTATTGAGCTTTCTTCCGGGCGTGATGCTGGCCATGGCCGCTCTTTTTCCGGGACGTCAACTGGGCGTCGAACTAGGCGCGGTCCTGCTCATTTTTACCGGACAAGTCTGGAACATGGCCTTCAGCTTTTATGCATCGCTGAAAAGCATTCCGCGCGAGATGCATGAAGCGGCCATGATCTACCGTTTCAACTGGTGGCAGCGCTTCCTTCAGATCGAACTGCCCTTCGCCACCATCGGCCTGGTCTGGAATTCCATGATGTCGGTCGCCGGGGCCTGGTTTTTCCTGATGGCCTGCGAGCAATTTGGCGACTTCCGCCTGCCCGGCCTCGGCTCTTATCTCCAGGCCGCTGCGGACAACGGCGACACCCGCTCCATTTTCTTCGGCATTCTCACCATGGTGGCCGTGATTGTGCTGATTGATCAGTTCGTATGGCGTCCCGTGATCGCCTGGGCTGAAAAATTCAAAATGGAGCAAGTCGAGAGCGCGAGCGCCCCAACTTCGTGGGTACTCGATTTTCTCCGGCGTTCGCGTGGCGTCGCGCTCTTCCGTAAGCGGGCAGTTCGTCCGCTCCGCGAACAGATGATTCACTACTTTGCCCCTCAGAATGAGGTTCAAGCCGAATCAGCAGGCGAGAATAAAGCGGCTTTATGGCTCTGGCGAGTGGTGGGAATCGCGGTTCTTGGTGCGATCGGCTACGCCGTGGTGCGCGTGGTCATGATCTTGACCGGACTGCAGGGCTCCGAATTCCATCAAATCGGCATAGGCCTCGCTGCGACCTTCCTGCGCGTGAATCTCACGCTTGTGCTCGGCGCTCTGTGGACGATCCCGGCCGGTGTCGCCATCGGATTCAACCCGCGCTTGGCGCGCATCGCGCAGCCGCTCGCGCAGATTGCCGCCTCGGTTCCGGCCACGGCGTTGTTTCCGGTTGTGCTGCTGGTTCTGATTCGCCTGGGTGGAGGCCTGGGATTGGGCTCGATCGTTCTGCTGCTACTCGGCACGCAGTGGTACATTCTGTTCAACGTGATCGCCGGCGCCATCGCCATTCCCACCGACTTGAAAGAAGCCGCCAGCGTTTTTGGCATCCGCGGGTGGGAGCGTTGGCGCAAACTGATCCTTCCCGGAATCTTTCCTTTTCTCGTTACGGGTATGATTACGGCCTCCGGCGGTGCCTGGAATGCCAGCATCGTTGCCGAATATTTCCACTTCAAAGGCCAGACCTATTCGACCGTGGGCGTGGGCGCCATGATCTCCGCGGCCACCGATGCCAAGAATTTCGATCTTCTTCTCGCCAGCACCATTGCCTTGGCCGCCGTGGTCGTCACCGCCAACCGCTTGGTCTGGCGGCGTCTCTATCGTCTCGCCGAAACGCGCTTCAAGCTCGAAGCCTAACTCATTTCAGGTCCCAGTTCTCAGTCAACCCCGCTCTTCTGAGAACTGAGAACCGGGAACTGAGAACTTTCAATCTCAGGAAGGCTACGCCGGCTTCCGCCGCTTCCACAAGCTCGATTAGCGCTTCTCCCGCTGCCCTGTAATAACCTTTACGATTCACCGGCTTCCGTCAGCGGAATGGATCTTCTTCTTGTCGCTTGGCATTAGCCGGCATGCTTGCACCGCTTCCTCCAGCGCACGCGCCAAATCGTCGCCCAGCGATTTTAATTCTTCCGGCCGCATCCGCTTCTGCATGGCCTCGAACAGATGGCGCTCTTCCTTGCGGATGTGCCCGGAGAGCAACTTCACGAACGTTTCCAGCTCGCCTTGATTCATCGTGCCCCGCTCGGCGTGGACAAAGTACGCCCGCAATCGCTCGTGTTCGGCGCTGAGTTCTTCCACCAGCGCGACGAGTTCCGGCAAACGTCGGGCGGCGGGAAACAGGACCTTTTCTTCCGCCGCGAAATGGAATTGAACCTCGTTCGCATAGTGCTGGTGCACCTCCAGTTGCCAGACACTCAGATCCACGGCGGCGGCTTGCAGCGCCCGATCCAGTCGCACACAGAGCGCCAGCGCGTGCTGGTGTTGACGTGAAAGCGGGATTAGGCTCGGGTCGCGCAACATGGACCTATTATCGTCTATGGCCTTGATTTACAGCCCATTTCTTGCGGACTCGGTTTGGGCGAGGAACAATCCACCGCGGATTTTCCAAGGTACGCCCAATTGACCAAAGACCGCCTTTGCTAAATCTGCCCGCCTGTTGAACAATAAATAGTTGCCCTGGCCGTGGCGGCCGATTCCGCTGGCGCGCCAGAAAAACGCAAGGAGCCTTCATGCCCGCAACTGGAGAACTTATCCGCCTTATGAACTACATCGACGACATCGCTACCACGCTGCGCCGCATCAGCGCCAGCATCCCGGCGATGACCAAGGAGGAGTGCGCCCGCCTTGGCGAATATATCCGCAAGTCTGAACCGAGCTATGAGAGCGTGGTTCAGCACCTTGAGCAGGCGGGCAAAGAATGACTGAAGTCCGCACGGTTGCGGTCATCGGCGCCGGTTTCATGGGCCGGGGCATCGCGCATGCTGCCGCTCTCGGCGGCTATCGCACCATTCTCGAAGACCTTCTTCCGAACGCCCTGCGCAAAGCCGAGACGGAAATCCGCGCCAATCTCGACAAAGCCGTCGAACTCGGCAAGGTCAATGCCACCGACGCCGATGCAGCTTTTTCCCGGCTGGAGTATGCCGGTTCAGTCGATCAAGCCGCGCGCGAGGCCGATCTCGTCATCGAGGCCGTTCCCGAGGAAATGGAATCGAAGCTCGAAATCTTCACCATGCTCGATAAGATCTGCCGTCCCACCACCATTCTTGCCTCGAACACCTCTTCGCTCAGCGTCACCGAGATCGCCAGCGTTACCTATCGCGCCAAGAAGTGTGTTGGCATGCGCTTTTGCAATCCCGTGCACACGATGAAGTTGCTTGAAATCGTACGCGCTCTAGAAACTGATGACGACACGCTGGCTGCGGTCGTCGAAGTCGGCAAGCGCATGCGTATGGAAGTCGTAGTAATCAAAGATGCACAGGGCTTTGTTGCCAGCCACCAGCAACAGCGATGTTGATTCGTGGCGACGAGTGCGACAAACTCCTACATGGCTAAGAGACTGCAACTGATCCTGAAGGATGCTGAATACCGAGAAATCCAGCGCATGGCGCGCTCGCGCGACATGTCCATTGCGGAGTGGGTCAGGCAAGCGCTCGACTTGGCGCGGCGGCCGGAGCCTTTGGCCGATGTCAGCAGGAAGCTCGAAGTCATCCGAGCCGCCGCGCAACGCCTATCCTGTGCCTTCTGACAACTGGGCTACTGATTGATATCCTGCTTCGCCTCCAGTCGCTTCACCAGCCCGTCCACATAGCTCTTCTGGTTGCCCGGAGCTCCGGCAAGCGCCAGCTTCATCTCTTTTGCCGCATCGTCAAACTTGCCCTGCGCGCAGTACATCCGAGCCAGTCCCGAATGCACGAACCACTGGTCGGGATGTTTCTTCGCGTTGTCGCGGAAGATCGCGAATGCTTCTTCATTGCGCTTTTCACCCTGCAACCCGCGAGCATACATATGGATCTGCAGCGGACTGGCCATATCGAGCGCCTTCTTCTGCGCGCTTGCGGCCTCATCCTTGCGGTTGAGCGCCGTCAAGACCTTTGACTTGGTCATCTCGTTGTCGTAGCGATCTTCATTTTCGATGGACTTGTTGGCATAGGTCAGCGCTTCGTCCAAAGCGACTTTTTCCGCCAGCAGATAGTTGGCTGCGTCGTCCCAGCTCATCCATGTGTACTGCGAGAGATTGCGCAGTTGTTTCTTCAGGCTGGCCTCGACCACGTCGTGCACATCGACCGAGACCTTGAACGGGACCGCGAGTTTCTCCCACTCCAGTTCAACCACGGCCGAATCCGGCTGTAACTGGTCGAAGTCAAAGGTCAGCGCGTTATGCATATCCGCGGCTTTGGGCTTCACCGTCACGCGCAGCGCGTCCTCCGCCTGATCGTAGGTGAAAGCGCCCCAGGACGTCGAGTTCTTCGAAAAAATAATCGTCCATTCATCGGAGTTCGGGATCATATGCAAACCATAGGTCCCCTTGTCGAGCGGCTTGCCTTCGATCAGGACCGCGTCGCTGAACGTGATCGTCGTGTTCTCATTCGCTCCCGCGCGCCACACCTTGCCGTAGGGAACCAAGCTATCCCAAACCTTTCGATCGTTCACGAGCGGACGGTGATAGGAGATGGTGATATCGGTGATGCCGATTCTCTGTGAAACCTCTGCCCGCTGACTCTGCAGGGGCAGATCGAGTACGAACGATTGCGCCGGGCTTACACCCGACATCGCTGCCATCAGCAGGCAGAACAGGAATCCTCGCAAAGCTGCTCGAAACATAGGGAATGCCTCCTTCAATGGGCATCAATCATGTGGATCGATTCCAAATTTTGCTGAAACGGGCCACGGATCGTGGCCCCCACCGCTGGCCAGCATCTTAGACGTGCCCCAATCCCGGTGGTGAGCAGGAGTACGGAGTTTAAATCGAGACCGCCCTTTATACCCCTCGCCGCTAACTCCGGGGTTGTTTCCAACGTCTAAAGAACACGGGTGAAGTGTGCTTTTTGGGGAACCGCGCCGCACCCGGTCTCGTACTACACAATAGAGTGCTGGGTCCAGGCTTCGCCTTCCACAGAAGGCGGTTTGCCGTGAACCAAAGCATCGGGAACCACGCCATGCGGATGCTCATCGAAATCGTTCGCCAGTCGCTGGCCACCCTCTGGGCCCACAAGCTGCGCTCGTTTCTCACTATGTTCGGCATAGCTTGGGGCGTCGGATCGCTGCTCCTGCTGGTCGGCTTGGGCGAGGGCTTCCGCAGCGGGCAGGCGAAGCAACTGAAGAATCTCGGCCAGGACATTATGTTCACCTTCCCCGGCCGCATTCCCGCCGTCGAAGGCAGCACTCAGTCCGGCCGCACTTACCATTTCACCTATCAGGATTATCTCGCCATCCGCAGCGAGGCACGCTCGCTCAAGTATCTTTCCCCCGTACTCAACCGCGAGGACATTCGCGCGGTCAGCGATTATGGTTCCACCAACGGCCAGGTCTTTGGAATTGCGCCCGAGTACAACCAGATCCGCACTATCCCCGTCGGGCCGGGCCGCTGGTTCAACGATGAGGACAATACCGAAACGCGCCGGGTCGCCGTCGTGGGCTGGGAGCTTCTGAAAAACATATTTCCCGGACGCCCGGCCGTGGGCTCGCCCATCCTGCTCAATGGCATCCGCTTCGAAATTATCGGTGTGCTCAGCAAAGTCGGACAGGACGGCAACAACGGCACCAATGCGCGCATCTTCATTCCCATCGAGACTATGCGCAACCTGTTCCGGCTGAAAGACCAGAACAGCGAAGATGCCATCTCGTTCCTGAATTACCGTCCGCTTACGCCCGCTGGGAATTTGATGGCTAAACAGGAAGTCCACGACATTCTTGCCCGCCGTCACGCCTTTGATCCGAAGCTGACAGAATCATTCGAAGATTGGGACACCATCGAGGATAACAAGCGTGTCGCCAGGATCTTCGACGGCATGGACTATTTCCTCGGCGTGGTGGGCGTAATTACTCTCGCCCTCGGCGCCATCGGAATCATCAATATCATGCTCGTTTCCGTCACCGAACGCACCCGCGAGATCGGACTGCGCAAGGCGCTCGGAGCGACTCATCGCGCGATCCTGACCCAGTTTTTCGTGGAAGGCGCGTTCCTGACCGCTCTCAGCGGCGGCATCGGGCTGGCCATCACCACCGCATTGGTCACGCTTCTCGCCGCCTTGCCCGCACCCGAGGGTTTCGATACGCCCCGCATCGTCCCTTCGTCCGCGGCCATCGCCATTTTCTCGCTGGCATTTGCCGGCATCGTCGCGGGACTTTATCCGGCGCGCCAAGCCGCCCAGCTACAACCGGTGGAGGCCCTGCGCCAGGAGTAGGAACGTATTGGGACAGCCACCCTCGGCTGTCCCTACTTGAATACCTATGATTCTCGAACTCGCCCGCCAGGCCTATAACGCGCTCAAGCACAATCGCCGTCGCAGCATCCTCACCATGCTCGGAATGGCCTGGGGTATCGCCACCGTCGTGTTGCTATTGGCCTACGGTTCCGGTTTCGAGCGTGGCCTCTGGGTCGCTTTCCGCTCCTGGGGCACGAACCTGGTCTTCATCTTCCCGGGACGCACCTCCCTGCAAGCGGGCGGCACCAAGGCCGGCAGCCAAATCAAACTTACTGTCAACGATCTCGACTACCTTCAAGCCGAAGTGCCTCTACTCAAACGCATCTCGCCCGAAGCTTTCAAGCAAAGCACCGTCGCTTACGGAACGCGAAGCGGTAGTTACGGGATCAGCGGAGTCTATCCGTACTATTCGCGCATGCGCCGCATGGACGTCGAAGACGGCACCTTCTTCTCCGACCTCGACGAGAACACGCATAGCCGCGTCGCCATCCTCGGCGCCGACGTCAGGAAAAAGTTGTTCTCCGGGCAGAACGCTCTCGGCGAAAAAGTGCGGCTCGACGGCATTTCCTACGAGGTCATTGGCGTGCTCAAACGCGTCATTCAGAATGGTGACGACAACATGAACGGCAAAGTGTACATCCCGTTCAGCGCAATGAGCGACCTCACCAATACTTATTACCTCAACGCTGTCGCCATGGAATACGAAGGCGACCACGAAAAAGTCGTCGGGGCGGTGCGCCGCTCCATGGCCTTTCACCATGAATTCGATCCCAAGGACAAGCGCGCCGTCTTTGTCTTCGACGTGTTTGCCGATCTGCTCGACCTGCGCGTCATCACCACCGGCATCAAGATTCTGCTCGGGTTCATCGGCCTGCTCACGCTCGGCATCGGCGGCGTGGGTCTGATGAATATCATGCTCGTCTCCGTTACCCAGCGAACCCGGGAGATCGGCGTCGAAAAAGCTCTCGGCGCCCGCGGTTGGCACATCCTGGTCCAGTTCCTCGCCGAAGCCCTCGCCATTACGCTTCTCGGTGGAATCGCCGGCGTGATTCTGGCTTACATCGTTTCGTGGTCGGTCGGATCGCTCACCCTCTGGAGCGCCTTCGTAGAGAATGGCACCGAAGGTGACATTCATCTCGCCATCGATTCCACAACTCTGCTGGCGTCCACCCTGATCCTCGGATTTGTCGGCGTCATTAGCGGAATGCTTCCCGCCATCAAAGCTTCCCGCCTGGATCCCATCGAAGCACTCCGCTACGAATAGAGACTCGTGCTATAGTCTGTCCACATTTGCATAGGAGGATGATTGATGCGCCCACTTGGTGTCACGTTCGTCGGTTTCTATCAGATTCTGCGCGGTGTAATAGGGCTAGTGTTCGGACTCTCCGTCCTGCTATTCACCGGACTGGCCGCCAAACTTGCTTCCCTGGCCGCCGAAGGCAACGCCGTCGAACGTCTGCTGCGCGACTTCGGCCCCGTGGCCGGCCTTATCATCATCGTGTTTGCGGTCGTGCACATGCTCGCCGGCTATGGCGTCCTGCAGATGCAGAACTGGGGACGTGTCCTCACGCTCCTGTTTTCCGCGATTGGACTCGTGCTGGTTCTTCCCAGCGTCGTCCACGCGAATATTCCTTCCTTGCTCTTTGGGGCGATTAACGCGGCCTGCATCTTCTATCTGGCCATGCCTCCGATCAGGCGCGCCTTCCACGCCGAAGGCAGCCCCATGCAAATGGCGGCGTAAACAAGCGCATTTTTTGGCAGTCGTTGATCCTGCATCGTGGTGTCGCCCATTCTTCTGCCGTAGAGACGCGGCGTGCCGCGTCTCGCTCCTCCACATGAGTACAATGAATCCGTGTCCGACTCCAATTCCCTGCAGAAAGTCCTCGATCACTTGCAGCTCTACGATCATCCGGTGCTCGCCTTTTCCGCACGCGAAAACAACGGCGTGATCGAAGTTCTGATCGATCTGAAAAACTCGACCGTCCCGGTTCATACCTACGTGTTCCCGATTCATCCCCGCGACCTCGATCATCCGCAGTTCGCCTGGCATCTGCAGCGCCAGCTCTACGACGGCCTGCACGACTATTTCATCGAAATGTTTACTCGCACCCCGCAGGATCGCGCCGTCCCCCGCGGCCCGATGCCTGCCGGAGAGGGAAGCCCGGGAAGCTAGCGCATTGTCCGTCCGCGAACAAATCGAACGCGAGATCCGCCAGGGCGGCCCCATCCCGTTTTCGCGCTACATGCAGATCTGCCTCTACGATCCTTCCCATGGGTACTATTCCGTTAATGCCGACCAATTCGGCAAAGCCGGAGACTTCTATACCTCGAGCGACATCCACGCCGTCTTCGGACGCCTGCTCGCGCGGCAGTTTGACCAGATGTGGCAAACGCTCGACCGCCCTCCTGAAATCGAGATCCTCGAACTCGGTCCCGGCCGCGGCTTGTTCGCCCGCGATGTGCTCGATTGGTCCAACAAGAAATTCCACGACTTCTTCGCCGCCGTCACGTACACGTTGCAAGAGACTTCGCCGGCATTGCGAGCGAGACTCCAAGAAACCCTGCGCAAACATCTTGATACCGGCAGAGCCGCAGTTCCGGAGGAACGACCCAGCTTAGCCCACCGCTTTAGCGGTGGGTATCGAGCGAAAAACGAACAAGTCCCGGAGGGACGGCCCACCGGCCCGTGCCGCACTCTCGCACCTGAAACTCCCCTGATTGTCTTCGCCAATGAATTCTTCGATGCCCTACCGGTGGAGATTCTCGGGACTGCCGGTAAACTCCACATCGCGCTCGAAAACAATCGCCTGCGCGAAAACTGGCTCGCGCCGCTGGCCGAAGAACTGGAATTCCTCGACCGCTACGGCGTCCATCCGGAACCCGGCGAACGCATCGAAGTGCCCATCCTTGCGCAGGATTGGATGCAGCAAATCGCGCGTTCAATCCCATGCGGCTTGCTGCTGATCATCGACTACGGTTACACGCGCAACCAGCAACTCGCGGGTCGCTACCGTGGCACGCTCATGGCGTATCGCCAGCACTCCGCCAGCCCCGACCCCTACCAGGCCCCCGGCGAGCAAGACCTCACCGCCCACGTCAATTTCACGGCGCTCGCCGCCGCATGCGAGCATGCCGGTATGCAGTGCGAAAAGCTCCGCACCCAATCGCAATTCCTGATGGGCATTGGCGAGAGAAATCAGTTTGCCGACGCTTTCGAAGACTGCCGCATCCCACAAGAACGGGCGAAGGTAGCCCTCCAGCTCAAACATCTGGTCACGCCGGTTGGCATGGGAGAGAATTTCCAAGTGTTGATTGCCAGCCGAGCGGTGGACCCCAAAAGGATAGCCGGCCTCAGTGGACTAAGTTTTGGAAACAGTTCCCAGTTCTCAGTTCTCGGTTCTCGGTAAAAGTGATTGTGATGGTCTTTTAGATCCTCGGCTCACCGATAACTAAGAACCGAGAATTGGGTGCTGGGTACTAAAGGAATAGGTACCAAAGGTGTGCACCATTTTCGCTGCATTTAACATTCCTGAAATATCTTTGCAGTAAACTGCAGACAATGAGTTTGCCTCGCGTTTCTCGTTTTGCGCTGCCCCTGCAGGTCGCTGCCGTCTGCTACCGGCGGGCGAATTCGCATGCCGAGTTTCTGTTGGTCCATACCAACGGCGGCAGCAAGTGGACATTTCCCAAGGGAGCCCCCGAACCTCGCCTCTCGCACAGCCAGGCCGCCGAACGCGAAGCCAAAGAAGAAGCGGGCGCCATCGGCATCATCGAGCCTCGCCATTTCCACATCTACCTTCATTCGAAGGGCGTCTTCTGGCAGGCTGGCGGCGTGCAAGAATACGTAGTCAAAGCTTTTTTGATGGACGTCCGCCAAACCCGCACTCCCGAGGAAGACTACCGCGATCCCACCTGGTTCGATGCGGGGAAAGCGCGCATTATCCTGGCCAAGGGCCGCGAAATCAAATACGCCCACGAACTCCAGACCGTGATCGACCGCGCACTGGAGCACCTAGGTGTAGCGCGCATGGCTGCCGCTCGCTAGTCCTTGTGGAGGGACGGGCGGCCTCGCCCGTCCAATCGGAGGTGAGGGCGTCCGGTTGGGATAGTTTGGAGGGAAACCGGGCGATGTCAACTTGCGAAGTCCCGTGGAAGGGTTCCAGGACAGGATATTCCAGAGATGTTGCAGAAACTTTCTTCTAGTCTGAGGTCGCTGTCGAGCTGCGGTCGGCTTGGACGGGCGAGGGCGCCACGTCCCTACAACGCGGGCGCTGGCAGACCGTTCATGCGCGGGCTCTAGTCTTCGTGGTGGGGGGTGGCGTAGTAGCCGCTGCGGGCCTGGATTTTGTAATCCGACTGCTTGGGCTTGATCTCGACCTTGCGGAAAGAGCCGTCGCGGGCGGTGTTGGTGGGCACGTAACCAGCATTGTACTGGCTGCGGAGTTCCTGGGAAATCTGGTCGAAGGCCTGGCGGAGTTTTTCGATCTTGTTGCCGACTTCGATCACGCGGCCGCCAGTTTCCTGGGTGAGCTTTTTCATGGCGGAATCGCCGGAATAGCCGCCGAAGCCGTAGAAACCGCGATCGGCGATGAGCAGCACGTAGCAGATGGCATCGGCTTTCTGGGCGGCTTCGATGGCATCTTTGATCGTGAGGCGGCTGCCTTCGTCTTCCCCGTCGGTGAGCAGGATCATCGCCTTGCGGCCGACTTCGTGGCTGAATTCGTCGTGCGAGGCGAGATAGACGGCGTCATAGAGCGCAGTGCCGCGTTGACCGGTGGAGGAGCATGGGATCGGGCCTTGCGGGCCAATGGGACCGCCGGAACAACCGACTCCGCCGGTGTTGATTCTGGCCTGGTTGAGCGCGTGTCTGAGCCGGCTGACCGAGCTGGTGAAATCTTGCAGGAGGTTGATATCGACGTCGAAGCTGATGACGAAGGCCTCGTCTTTGGCGCGCAGCGTGCTCTCGAGGAAAGAACCTCCCACTTCCTTTTCCATATCGAGAACGCGCATCTGGCTGCCGCTGGAATCGATCAGGATGCCGAGGGTCAGCGGGAGATCGGATTCGGCCTTGAAATATTTGATGGTCTGGGGCTTGCCGTCCTCGAACACGTCGAAATTGTCCTTGGTGAGGCTGGGGATCAGCGCGCCATGCTTGTCTTTGACATTGAAGAACAGCTGGACGACTTCGACGTTGACCTTTAGAGTCTCGACGGACTGCTCTTGCGACTGGTTGTTGGGGGTGGCCGGGGAGGTGGGAGCCTGAGCCGGCGAATTCTGCGCGGCTACGGGAAGCGACAGGGCCATGGCCAGAGCGAACCAGCCCGCGGCTAGGCACGACTTGCAATGTACTTTAGGCATCAGCGTTTTTATCCCGAGACTTTGCTAGTCTATCCTGTAACCCTTAGATGCACCAAAGAGGTGGGGTTGGGCATCTGAATGAAAAAACGGCCGAAGCAAGGTCGAAGAAAGAAAGATTGAGGATTCCGGGGATGGCCACGAAAACTAGCGCAGTACTGATTCTCGGGCTGACATTGTTGCTGGCGGGCGCCCTGGCGGCGCAGCAGAAGCCGGAGGACATCCCGGACGCTCCGTCGGCGACGCGTCCGATACCGCCGCCGGCGCCACCCAGCATGCGGCCCGGGGCGGATGAGGAGACCAAGCCCGATGAGCCGCCGCCGGATTCTGCTGCCGGGGTGACCACCGGGTCGAAGGAGCTTCCCCGAAGCGCTCCGGATTCGGCGGAACAGAAGCCGGCCCCGCCGCCGATGCCTCCGGTGACGACGGTGCCCGCGGGCAGCGTCCCGCGGGATGCGGAAACCGGGGATGATCTTTACAAGATCCGGGTGACCACAAACCTGGTGCTGGTTCCGGTTACGGTAAAAGACAGCGAGGGACGGTTGGTCGGCGGCTTGCTGCCCAAGGATTTTTCAGTTCTGGAAAGTGGGCAAAAGCAGACCTTGAAGTTTTTTACCAGCGATCCATTTCCGCTGTCGGCGGCGGTGATCTTTGACACCGGCATGGCGGACGTAGGTTTGCGGAAGGTGCAGGAGACGCTGTCGGCGTTGCAGGGAGCGTTCAGCCAGTTCGATGAAGTTGGGATCTACACCTACAGCAGTACGGTAGGCCGGGTGGCAGATTTCACCGGCGTGGGCAAGCAGTTGACGGCGACTCTGAACCAGGTCAAAGGATACAGCGGAGTAAATAACGGACCTCCGGTGACGAGCGGGCCGCTCGGTCCGCAGGGGCCGGTCATCAATGGTCGTCCCGTGGACTATCCGGTAGACCCGGTTTCCACGCCGCCGAAGGTTGCGCGCGTAATGAACGACGCTATCCTGCTGGCGGCGCGCGATCTTTCGAAGCGCGACCGGGCGCGGCGGAAGATCATCTTCGTCATCAGCGACGGACGGGAGCAAGGCTCGACCGCCAGCTACAAAGATACCCTGAAAGTGCTGCTGACGCAGAACATCACCGTGTACGCGGTGGGAGTGGAAGGTGCGGCGATTCCGATATACGACAGGCTGCAGCGGATCCACCTGCCGAAGACGAGGGGGGCGATGGGCTACAGCGACATTCTGCCCAAATACGTCTCGGCAACTGGAGGAGGCACGGTGTACGGCGAGTTGGACCAAGCCGACATCGAGCGAGCATACGCCCGGGCAATCGGAGACGCGCGCAATCAGTACACGCTGGGTTATACGCCCAAGGCTGGCATTGGCGGATATCGGCAGATCGAAGTGCGGGTTCGGCGTCCGGACGTGAAGGTGTATGCGAAGGACGGATATTATCCTCTGCCGACGGCGCGATAATCAGTGAGCAGTGGTCGGTGGCAGTGGCCAGTATTCGGCGCAGCCCGAGAGACAGTTCCGCAGCGTCTAGATCCCGATGCCGCTCAACGCCGAAAATTGGGTACTGGGCACTGGCAACTGCCCACTGGCCACTACCCACTTATTTTAGTAACCTGCGCCAGGACCATCCGGTGTGGTATAAAAACCAGCAGTAACCGATACTGTAGTCAGGTGGATTTGTGGCGAGAGGACTCGCGCTTTGAGGGATTGGTTCGCGAGAGTCTTTTTTGCCGGAGTTTCTGAGGAAACCTTTTGAGTTTCATCAACTTCGCAGCACGCGAGATCAACTGCAAGATCGTCTACTACGGCGCCGGGTTGGGCGGCAAGACGACGAATCTGCAGTTCATCTTCCAGAAAACAGCCGAACAGCAGAAGGGCAAGATGATCTCGCTCGCCACGGAGACCGATCGAACCCTGTTCTTCGATTTCCTGCCGCTGGATCTGGGTACGGTGCGCGGCTTCAAGACGCGCATTCACTTGTACACGGTTCCGGGACAGGTCTTTTATGACGCCAGCCGCAAGCTGATTCTGCGCGGCGTCGACGGCATCGTGTTCGTGGCCGATTCCCAGCAGGAGCGCATGGACGCCAACGTCGAAGCACTCGACAACTTGACGGCCAACCTGAAAGAACACGGCTACGACTTCAACAAGATTCCCTACGTCCTGCAACTGAATAAGCGCGACCTGCCGAATATCTTGCCGGTGGACGCTCTTTCCAAAGAACTGCGCAAGAAGAACGAGCCCGTGGTAGAGGCGGTGGCATTCCAGGGCGTGGGCGTGTTTGAAACGCTCAAGGAAATCGCGCGGCAAGTGCTGACGGAGTTGAAGCAGGGCGGGTAGGGCGGTATCAGCTATCAGTTCTCAGTCAAACCCAACACAATCTTCCGTAGAGACGCGGCTTGCCGCGTCTGCCGTTTTGCCGGTGGAGGGACGGGCGCCCTCGCCCGTCCAAGCCGAGCGCAGCTCGGCAGCTGGCGACGGCCACAAAGTGTCTGGATGCGCCATAATGATCATATCCATCTTGTGCTCGAACGGGGACAGACCGGATTGCGCGAGCGACAGATGGCGAGGGCCGAGGACGTTACCGTCATCCGTAAGGCCTCTCTCGACGCCGCGGGGAAAAGGCTGAAGACGCTCAGTTCGAGTCAGATATGCGACTAGGCGCGGAAAGTGGAGTTGGCGACGGGATGTTTGCCGTGGGATGATCGCCGGTCGTTAGTCGATCGCAAATCCCGCTAGCCTGCAGTCTCGAGTGCTCCCGACAGTTCTTCCCACTCCTTCATCAAGCTCTGCACATCGCTCTTCCGGCGAGCGAGTTCCTGGGTTTGGCGCTGGGTTTCTTCCGCGCTTACGAAGCTCTGGAGTTCGGTTTCACACAGGGCAATCGCAGCTTCGGCGCGGGCAATCTCTTCTTCTACTTCGTGCAAACGGTCTTCCATCTGCTGGCGCTTGATTGGGTTTAGGCGTTTGCCTTTGGGCTCGGCGGCATCAGCGGCGGGTACGCGGTCCCCGTTCACGGGAGTTGATGACGACACACCGGAAAAACCAGACGAAGGCACGGATGTGTTCGGCATTTCCACGGCGACCACAGCTCTTCCCTGCTTTCGCCAGAGATAGTCTTCGTAATTTCCCGGATAGATTTCTACTTTGCCTTCGCCGATTTCGAAAACTCGCGTGGCCAGCTTGTCGATGAAATAGCGGTCGTGGGAAACGAAGACTACGGTGCCGGTGTACTTCATCAGGGCTTCGAGCAGGACGTCTTTGGCGCGCAGGTCGAGGTGGTTGGTGGGCTCATCGAGCAGCAGGAAGTTGGCGGGGCGAAGCAGCATTTTGAGCAGCGCGTAGCGGTTGCGCTCGCCTCCGGAGAGGACGCCGATGCGCTTGAAGACATCGTCGCCCGAGAAAAGGAAACAGCCGAGCAGGCTGCGCAGCTGGGTCTGCGTCGAGCCTGGCGAAAGTTCGCCGAGGTCGTCGAGGATGCGAGCTTCGGGATCGAGTTCCTTGTATTGGTCCTGCGCGAAATAGTCGGGTTCGACGTTGTGGCCTAGCTTGTATTCGCCGGCGCTCAGCGGCTCCTGACCGGCCAGTAGTTTAATGAGGGTGGACTTCCCTGCTCCGTTGACTCCGACTAGCGCGATGCGCTCACCGCGCTCGATCATGAAGCTGACATTCTCGAAAACCTTGTGTTCGCCGTAGCTCTTGGCGACATTCGCAAACTCGGCGACGATGCGCCCGCTCGACTTGGGCTGCGGGAAGGAGAAGTGGACGGTCTTCTCTTCTTCCGGAATTTCGATCCGCTCCATTTTTTCGAGCTCTTTAATCCGGCTCTGGACCTGCTTGGCCTTGGTCGCTGTGTAGCGGAAACGGTTGATAAAGACTTCGAGCTGCTCGATCCGGTCGTGCTGAGTTTTGTAAGCCGACTCTAGTTGCTCCTTGCGCGTGTTTTTCGCAGCCAGATACTGGTCGTAGTTGCCGGCGTAGAAGTGCATCTGCTTGTTCCAGATTTCCACTATTCGCTTGACGGTGATGTCGAGGAAGTAGCGGTCGTGTGAAATGAGGACGAACGCGTAGGGATAAGTGGTCAGGTACTCCTCAAGCCAGTTGCGAGCTTCGAGATCGAGATGGTTGGTCGGCTCGTCGAGCAGCAGCAGGTTGGGCTTCTGGAGCAGAAGCTTGGCAAGGGCGATGCGCATCTGCCAGCCGCCGGAGAATTCTTCGGTCCGACGGGTCCAGTCGTCGCGGTGGAAGCCGAGACCGGTGAGGACTTGACCGACTTGGGCTTCGAGCGTGTAGCCGTCGCGGGCGACGAATTCGTGTTCGAGCTTCTGGTATCGGTCGGCGACGTTGGAGTATTCCTGACCCGCGTGGTCGAGTTCCGACATGCTACGGGTGAGCGACTCCATTTTTTTTTCGATGGCATGGAGTTCGGCAAAGACGGACAGGCACTCGGCGAAAATGGTGCGTCCGGTCAAGGTGAGGCCGTCCTGCGGAAGGTAGCCGGTGGCGATGCCTTTGGCGCGCGAGATGGCGCCATAGTCGAGCGACTCGCTCCCGGCAAGGATTTTCATGACGGTGGACTTGCCGGTGCCGTTCGCTCCGACCAGGCCGATGCGGGATTCTGGCGTGATCAGCCAGTCGGCGTTCTCGAACAAGAGCTTGTGGCCGTAGCGCTTGCCGGCGCCGCAGAACTGGATCATATTGTATTTATCTAAACACAAACGAACGGAGATCGGGCGGGCAATGGTTAGTGTGTAGTGATCGGTGATTAGAACTCATCAACTCATCGTCATGGATATGCTGCTGAGCGGGTTGCTGGTCAGATCGCAATTTTGCCCGTGGAGGGACGGGCGCCGCCGCCCGTCCCAGCCGAGCGCAGCTCGGCTCGGTTCCAGCGCTCTTCACAAATCAGCGTAGAGCAGCGCACCGGGGCCCGCGCATCCAACCCACCCCGCTCTTGCGCAAGCGCACCACTCGGATTACCCTCAGGAGAATAGCGTTCACCACGGCCGACTCAAAAAACGATGAACGAGGAGAAGACATGACCCGAATAATGAGAATTCTTTGCGTTGCATTGCTGACTGTCGCCGGTCTTGGGGGCTCGTCGCTCCCGGCGCGGGCGGACGACAAATGTGAAAGGCGTATTCACCAGGCGGAAGATAAGCTGCGCGATGCGGTGCAGCGACACGGCGAGGACAGCAAACAGGCGCGCCAGCGCCGCCGAGAACTCGAAGAAGCGAAGCGGCAGTGTCCCGACCACCACGACATGGACCACCACGACCACGACCAACACTAAACCCTGACCAGTAAACCGATTGCTGACATGAAAACCGCCCACGCCGGCGTGACCGAGCGTGGGCCAACTGATTTTTCAATGGTTTGCGTGAATCACTTCTAGCGGTCGCCGCCCGCTCACCGCGCCTGCGAAAAATCCTCCACCGCGAACAACTGCCCGCCCTGCTCCACCACACCCACTCCAATCGAATCCATGTCCCTGTCCAGAATGTTCGCGCGATGTGGAGACGACTTCATGAACTGCGCGTGAATGAACTCCGGCGACGGCCCCTGAATTACGTTTTCCGAGAGCCAACTGAAATGCGCGCCCGCCTGCTTGACCCGCGCCGACAGGCTCGGCTCACCCTCAAAGCCATGCTGCGCCGATCCGCGTTCGGCCATCACCTCCGCGTGACGCCGCGCCGCTGTCGCCAGCGATTCATCCCACCGCAGCGGAGCTAACCCCTGCGCCCGCCGCGCCTGGTTTACCGAAGCGAACAGTTCTCGCTCCACCCGCAGCACTGGTGTCTCGCCATACGCCGACCAACAAAGCATAATTCCCACCATCGCCACCGCCGCCAGCCGGGTCCCCATTTGCATAGTCATCTCTCCGCGTCGTGCTGTACAAGTGCTAAACAACGAATAGAACCCGGCTCGCCGTATGGGCAAGTTACCAACGTCGCAAAGTTGCTGAGGCATTGAAGTTATTTACCTTCTTACCACCGGTCGCGACTCCAGTCGCGGCGATCCCGGTTCAAGTCGCGATACTCGCGCCGCAACTCTTTTCGTTCATGCCGTGCAGCCGCGTAATTCCCGTAGTAAAGATCGCGCCGCAGTTCCCGGCGGTCATACGCAATCCTCGCCTCATCACCCCGGAAGTCGCGCCGATCCCGCCAGCCATCTTCGGCAAACATGGTTCCCGCACCCAGTCCGATCAGCAATAAAACCCCCGCTATCATGCGTTTCATATCCCCGTTCCCCTTTCGATCCCCGCTCCTCTCGATCCCCGGGGGTTTGCTCCCCGGTTGCCGCGTCTACTGCATGCAAACCCGCCTCCCGGACTCAAGTTGCGCGGTGAGTATCGCCAAAACAGCTTCCCGGTTGTTCCCGCTGGTTTGTTCGTGCGTGGGAAGGACGCGGAAATCAAGCATGGTGCGTCGTTCACCGCATTCGTAGATGCGGACACTTTGCTATCGCCTGCGAACAAGGGTGGGCTGGGCGAGACGCGCGTCCCTCCACCATACGCGTTGCGGGTCACGGTACTAGCGCGGCGATTCTAGGCGCTTCGCCGTTTCGCTTTCGGCCGATTCTTGACTGGAATCACGAATTTTAATGCCGACCAGACGTCAGTCACGGCGCAGACTTTTACATCGACCAGTCCCGCATCAAGCCCGCTCTGGCGAACCACATCTCCCGTGAGATCAGTGGCGACGCCTGAACTTCTCTTCGGCCACGAGATCCACAGCATGCCCGCAGGGGCGAGGGCCTTCGCGGCCGGCAGCAGTTCGAGTTCCAGCCCCGCGCGCGACTTGGCAAAGAGGAAAATAAAATCGAGATCTCTGGCGGTGTCTTCGCTGATGCGTTGCATCCGGCATTTCCCGAGCGCATCGCGAAGCTCGGTCTTCACGTCGTCCGGCACATGCAACAGAGCAGCGCGAAAATCGTCCTTGATGCCCAACTTTTTGGCCAGTGGAGTTCCCGAGTATCCAGGCATAGAGATAACGATTATGGTTTCGCGCGACTGTTACTGCTTGGGAGCGTAGTATCCCTTGCGGGTGCGTACCTTCAGACCTTTATCCTGCGCCAGGATCTCGATCGTGCGATAGCGTCCATCCGCGACAAAATTCGCCGGCTTGTAGGCCACCGCATACTGGCTGCGCAACTCCTCCTGAATGGAGAGAAATGCATCCGAAACGTCGCGCATCTGGAAAGGAAAAAACGCCCGGCCGCCCGTGGCCTCTGCGATGCGCTCCAGCACCTTGTCGCCCTTGCCCTTCATGCCGCTGATGTTGGTGCTGATGGTGTAGACGATCACATCCGCGCGCTCCGCCATTTCAATGGCTTCTTCACGCGTTACGTGGCTCAGGTTGTCTTCGCCGTCGCTCAACAGAATGATGGCGCGGCGCACCGGTCCCGTCTGCTCTGATTTCAACAGCTTGTCCCGGCACGCAAAGTAGAGCGCATCGTACATCGCGGTGCCGCCACCCGCCCGCAACATTCGCACCCCGGCCGAAAGACGCTCCGTGCTATCGGTGAAATCCTGGGTAACTTCAGGCGTCGCGTCGAAGCCGACCACGAATGCCTTGTCATAGCGTGGGCGAATGATGGCGTTCAGAAACTCGATGGCCGCTTCCTGCTCGAACTTGAAGCGGTCGCGCACCGAGTTGCTCGCGTCCACTAGCAACCCCACCTGCAGGGGCAGATCAGTCTCGCTACGGAAGCTGCGCAGCTCCGCGGGTTTTTGATCGTCGATAACTCTGAAATCGTTGCTCTTCAGATCCTTTATGTAGCGGCCGTGCCGGTCGGTAACGGTGAACACCACGCGAACTTCGTTGACCACATGGCGGATCGTCTCGACCGACTCGTCGGAATCAGACTTCGCTGGATTTTCCGCCTGCGCCGGAGCCTGCCCTGCCGCCGTCGGCGCCTCGGGAGCTGATGTGGCGGAAGCTGGTGTTGCGGGAGTTGGTGTGGAAGAAGTTGGCGTGCCCGCGGCTGGTACCGTCGGAGCCTGCATCTTGCCGTTAGGCGGAGCGCTCGTTTTCTCGGGCGCATTCTGCGCCGCCGCCGGCCCGGAAACAGGCGGTGCCATCTGGCCGATGAGCGAGCCAGCCAGTACATGAAAAGCAACCAGAAGCAGGAAAGTGCGCGATTTCATCAGGATTGATCTCATTATAGTCCGCGGCCCCAGCTCTGGAACGGCGCCTCGCTCTCACTGCCCAGGTTCTAGCCGAGGACCTTCTTGCCGAGCATTTTCCAGACTATCGAGCAAGTTCTCCAGTTCCTCCGGTAACGGGCAAGAGAACTTGAGCAACTCCTTCGTCCGCGGATGCGTCAACTCGAGCGCCGCCGAATGCAGAAAATTTCGATCCAGCTTCAGCGTCGCAGGCATGCCTGCCGACCGGCGTCTGTTCGACTGGGACCGCAATTCGCCCGGCGCGCCATAGAGCGCGTCGCCCACTACCGGATGTCCGAGCGATGACATATGCACGCGAATCTGGTGCGTGCGCCCTGTCTCGATCTTGAGTTCGACCAGAGCAAACTTGCCGTAAGGCGCATCGATCTTTCGCTGTACCACGTAATGTGTCACCGCCTCGCGGCCCCCGAAGCCCCGCGTCGTCATCCGCGTGCGCCGCTGCGAATGGCGGCTGATCGCGCTTTGAATCGTGCCGCGATCCTGCTTCGGCCAGCCGTGTACCAGCGCAATGTAAGTCTTGTGCACTTCGCGCCCGCTGAACTGCTTCGCCAGCTGGCGGTGCGATTCGTCGTTCTTTGCCACCACCATCAGCCCGCTGGTCGCCCGATCCAGCCGATGCACGATTCCCGGACGCAGTTCGCCGCCGACCGCGGAAAGCTTTTCAAAGTGATGCAGCAGCGCGTTGACCAGCGTTCCGCGGTTGCGCGCATCTTCCGTCGCTCCCGCTCCCGCATGCACCATCATGCCCGCAGGCTTGTTGACGATCGCCAGGTCGTCGTCTTCATAGACGATGTCGAGCGCAATCTCTTCCGGAATGGCGCGCAGAGGTGGAGCTTGCGGTGGCCCGGTGACCGTGATCTGCTCTTCGCCCTTCAGCCGCAGCGACGCCTTTGCCGCAGTCTCGTTCACCAGCACCTCACCCTTCGCGATGAGTTGCTGTACGCGGGCACGACTGACCTCTGAAAGTTGTGACGCGAGGTATTGGTCCAGGCGCTGCCCTGCGGCTTCGGGGGAAGCGGTCAGAGTGAGGGGAAAGTCGAGCATTCAGCACTCAGCATTCAGCATTCAGCCAGCAAGTGCAAGGAGAATCTGTACCGAGTTGAGGGTCTGAAGTGTGTCGTGAGAACTCGTCCGCGGGAATCCGGTGGAATCAGATGATCGAGAACCCAGCCCCGAAGGGGCGACCGAACTTAGCCAGCGCTTCAGCGGTGGGAAAAGTGGAAGCAATGATTCAAGTCCCGTCGGGACGACCCAGTTCTCACGCACACTCTTCAGCGCTGGGAAGGGTGGAGGAAATGTCCTAACAGGTCCCGGAGGGACGGCCGAGTTCTCACGTGCACACTCTAAACCCCAGAGCCCGATTTCTGCGTGCTGAGTGCTGAATACTGAGTGCTGCTTTTCAGCCACCAGATCAATCCACCGCCGACAACCAGCAGGATCGAAATCAACTGCGTTCCCGTCATCAGCCCGCCGAAGACTTCACCGCGCCCGGGGTCGTCGCGCAGGAACTCGATGAAGTAGCGCTCGATTCCGTAAAGGATCATAAAGCTGCCAAACACCTGCCCATCAAACCTCTTGCGCTTGAGCAACCAGGTCAGCAGCAGGAAATTGAAAAACTCCGCTGCGGCCTCGATCAGCTGTGTCGGTTCAATCCTGACGCCGAGCGGAGTTCCACTGACGGAATTTGCCAAAGGATTCGTGAAGATGACTCCCCAGAAGTGATTGGTCGGCTTGCCATAACAGCAGCCTGCCGAGAAACAACCGAAGCGCCCGAGGACATGGCCAAAGGCCAGCCCGGGAGCCACCGCATCGGTGGTGCGCAGCGCCGGCATGTGATGACGCCGCATGTACCACACCCCTGTAAGAAGCGCGGCAATCAGCCCGCCGGAAAATACGCCTCCCGCCTGCAGCGTGTTGAGGCTGAAAATCTCCCGCCAGTTATTCGCGTAGGTGCTCCAGTCGTTGATGATGTAAAGAACCTTCGCCCCAATAATTCCGGCGAGCACAACCAGAATGCCAAAATTCCAGGCATCGTCGCCGTTGATGCCCTGCTTCTCCGCATTGCGCACGCTGATCCAGAGCCCGATCAGCACACCCGAGGCGACCAGGACACCATAAGTGGGCAGGTAGAAACTCCCAAAGTGAAAAAGTCGGGGAAACACGTTAGTTTGGATGCTCCAATTGGTCTTTGTGGGCTCAAACGAGTTTAGCAGGAACCAGCTCTCAGTGATTAGCTGCTGGCTCTTAGCTCTTTTTGCATTCGGTATTGGTTGTTCGGGAAGGAAGGAAGGAAGTGTTCCTGAGAGCTGATCGCTGACAGCTGAGAGCTAGAAAAAGCCGACCCACTGGGCCGTGTGGTGGGCCGAGAATGAACCCGTCTCAGACGGTGGGAACCCGCCGCGACCCATTAGGCTTTTCCGCATGGCGGAACATAGCTCACCGGATCTTTTTGCGAGTCGAGTCCCCGTTCATTCTTCATTGGTTCAAAAATCGGTTGCCACCATCACCAACCTCGCAGGTCGGCTTCCACCTTGGATGCTAGGAAACTGCGAAGAGATTCGCAAGAGGAAAATGCAAAATAGTTGGCAGTAAGTTTGCTGGCAGGTGTGCTCCGATGTGTGTTCCAAGGCATTTCGAAGATGAATCCCAGGTTACGCCCGACTTCATCCCGTGCGCCGGGTATCTTGCAAAACTTCGTCCAACGCGCTTGCCAGTTTGCTGGCCCGCTGCCGCGCTTCCGGCGAAGCCGTTTCCAGTCGCCGCTTCAGCAGATGATATTCATCCGCGATATTCAGCGCCGCCAGCACCGCCAGCCGCACCGAATCGACCGTTGCCGTCTGTTCGGATACCGCGCGCATCTTGCCGTCCACGTACTCGGCAAGCTTCAGAATGTAGTCCGCGTCCGAACCCCGCAGGTTATAAACCTGGTCGAAGATTTCGACGCGCACACTGCCACTGCCGCCGGCGGCATTTGTGGCCGGGACGTCTTTGGCCCGGACGTCTTTCGTCAACGCATCTGTCGGAGGTTCTTTGCTCGCAGCGGCCATGTTACTCCTCGGCGCATTACTTCCTGCCAGATCACCGCCGGACGGATGTTTGCCGCCGTCGTTCAGCTTGCCGCCTGCTCGTGCGTCAGGCTGTCCATCTGGCTCAACATTTTTTCGACCCGGCCGCGTATGTCTTCGCGATCCTTGCGCAGTTGCACCAACTCGCGGCGCATGCTTTCGTTTTCTTCCTCGCGCTCTTCAAGTTGCTCCCGCAGCCGCTGCAAGTCGCGCTCGGCCGTAGCCCGCGCTTCTTTGGCGGCCTTGTACAACTCAATGGTGCGATAAACTTTCTCTTCCAGCGCCTGAAAATCTTCAGCAGGAACCTCGGCAGATACCTCTTCCTCAGTTTTCACGGACATGGGCACCACTCGCTTTCGGGGATGTTGTCAGCGTTGAGGCGAAGTATAGCGCAGTTTCCTGTGGATTTTACGCTACTTTCGTGTCAGCTTTTCCAGCCGTCGCCCTGCCTCATCCAGTGTCTCAGGCCTCTTGCAGAAGGCGAAACGTACCTGTTGGGATCCGTCTTTCGGATGCTTGTAGAAACTCGACCCAGGCACGCAGGCGATGCCGACGTCCTTTACCAGGTAAGAAGCGAACTCCACGTCGTTGCGGAACCCGAAGGCGCTGATGTCGGTCATCACGTAATACGCGCCCCGCGGACGGTAACAAAGGAAACCGGCTTTCTCCAATGCCGGGACCAGATGATCGCGCCGCGTGCGGTACCGGTTGGCCAGTTCGCGGTAGTAACTGGCAGGCAGGCTTAACGCCACCGCTCCGGCCTCCTGCAAAGGCGCGGGCGCGCCCACGGTTAGGAAGTCATGCACCTTGCGGATCGCGTTCGTAATCGCGGGAGGCGCAACCGCCCAGCCGACGCGCCATCCCGTGACGCTGTAACTTTTTGAAAGCCCGTTGATCGTGATCGTGCGTTCGCGCATGCCGTCGAGCCGCGCCATCGAAATGTGCTCCGATCCATCGTAAAGAATGTGCTCATAGATTTCGTCGGTGATCGCGAGCACATTGTATTCGACACACAGGTCACGAATCAGTTCCAGTTCTTTACGGCTGAACACCTTGCCGGTAGGGTTGTTTGGTGTGTTCAGGATGATGGCCTTGGTGTGATGTTGGATTGTCCGATGCTGAAACGCTTCGCGCAATTCCTGTTCGTCGAACGTCCACTCGCCTGCCGTCGTTTGCGGAGGACGCAAACTGACGAAGCGCGGCTTGGCTCCGCTCAGAATCGAGTCCGGCCCATAGTTTTCGTAGAAGGGCTCGAAGACCACCACCTCGTCGCCCTTATTGCACACCGCCAGCAGGGTCGCGATCATCGCCTCGGTCGAGCCGCAGCACACCACAATTTCTTTTTCCGGATCGACCTCGATCCCCTGCCACTCCCGCATCTGCCGCGCAATCGCACCCCGCAGGCTCTTCGCGCCCCAGGTGATGGCGTACTGGTTCACGTCGGCGGCAATCGCTTGCTGTGCCGCG
>Ga0209517_10001132_pt1 | contig 41695 bp, 42 predicted proteins | sample PeaSoiMetSII2010_FD_187695 | JGI IMG/M metagenome (GOLD analysis project Ga0209517, IMG submission 187695) | Peat soil microbial communities from Weissenstadt, Germany - SII-2010 (SPAdes) (version 2) | ecosystem: Environmental > Terrestrial > Soil > Wetlands > Peat | place: Germany...
TCCCACCGTAGAGGTAGACCCCGGGGAGGTTGACGCGCGCCAGCGCCATCGCGGAGGCGGGCTGCGTCTTGTCGCAGCCCCCTATGGTCACGAGCCCGTCGAACTGGTATCCTACGGCGCAGAGCTCTATCGAGTCTGCTATGACCTCTCTGCTGATTAGCGACGCCTTCATCCCTTCGGTCCCCATGGCTATCGCATCGTTGATCGCTATGGAGTTGAACTCAAGAGGGGTCCCCCCGGCGTCTCTCACGCCCCTCTTCACCTCGTTCGCGAGCTCCCTCAGGTTGTAGTTGCAAGGCTGGGCCTCGACCCACGTGTTCGCGATCCCGATCATCGGCTTTTCAAAGTCCTCGTCCGTCAATCCGATCGCGCGGAGCATCGCCCTCTGGGGGGTCCTGTCTATTCCCGCGGTAAGCTTGGCCGGGTGACCCTTCGCGACAGTTTGCAAGAAAATCCGAGAGCAGGCGGCTTCAGAGTTTTATAAGCGTAGTCATCGAAGAGCCGACATCCGCGAGGGAGGGGCGCCCGAACCCGCTGGAACCGAGCCTGACCTCGCATTCTAAACTTATATCTCGTCCTCTGGGAAGCGCCTGCGGAAAACATGGCAAGGATGTGGCACGACGACGACGTCAGTTTGGGGCCGATAAAGGGCGAGACGATAGCAGTCATAGGATACGGGATCCAGGGCGCGGCTCAGGCTAGCAACCTGCGGGACTCTGGGCTCAAGGTGGTCGTCGGCCTCCGCGAGGGAGGGAAGAGCTGGGCCAAGGCGAAGAGTGAGGGCCACAAGGTCATGGTCGTTCCCGACGCCGTGAGAGCGGCGGACATCGTGCACATCCTGATCCCTGACATGGAGCAGGCCCGCACATACAAGCAGGACATCAAGCCGAACTTCCAGAAGGGCGCCGCCCTCTCCTTCTCGCACGGGGCAGCCATACACTGGAAGTGGATAGTCCCCCCGAAGCAGTCCGACGTGATAATGGTCGCGCCCAAGTCTCCCGGGCAGAGGGTGAGGGAGCTCTACCTGGAGAACTTCGGGACGCCCTCCCTGGTCGCGGTCGAGCAGGACTACACGAAGAGGGCCTGGGAGCGGATCCTCGGGATGGCGAAGGGCATCGGCTCGACCCGCCCGGGCATCCTGCAGACCACCTTCAAGGAGGAGGTCGAGAGCGACTGGTTCGGCGAGCAGGTGGACCTCTGCGGAGGCGTGGAGAGCATGGTGACGAACGCGTTCGAGACGCTCGTGGAGGCAGGCTACCAGCCAGAGATCGCGTATTTCGAGACGCTGCACGAGCTGAAGCTCATCGTCGACCTGGTGCAGAAGTACGGGATATCGGGGATGTATCGTCGGGTGAGCGAGACCGCCCGATACGGCGGCCTGACGCGGGGTAAGCGCGCCATCGGCCCGGAGGTGAAGAAGGCTATGAAGAAGGACCTCAAGGAGATCCAGGACGGGACTTTCGCGAAGGAGTGGGTGAGAGTCTACGAGAAGGAGGGGCAGAAGTCCTTCCAGAAATACATGGACGCGCTGGAAGCCCACCAGATAGAGAAGGTCGGGAAGAAGCTGCGGAAGATGATGTGGCCGAACGACCAGGTAACCTGACCCGCCCCCCCGTCGGGACTAACCCTATCTCGCGACTAGCCGCAGCCGACAGGCCCCTGAGAAAAAGGAAGGGGGCGGAGTGACAGCCGACTTTCGGTCTGTCGCTCGCAAAGGCCTACGCCGAATACCGTGCGGTCGCAGCCGCAGGCGCTGTGCCGTTCACCGCGTGGGAGCCCATGTTGGGGCATTGGAAGCTGGAACCCGAAGAGCTGGATTGGGACCCCGTGCTCGTCTGGCCGCTCGAAGACGTCGTTGCGGTGGTGCTCGTCTGGGGCGTCTGCGCGAAGACGCCTCCTATCGACGACAGCGCGGCGATGACCGAGATGGCGAGGACTGAATATGCGAGGATGCTCCTCCTGCTTCTGCTGAAACCTATCTTGAAACTCATGTTTCCGTTTCACCTCCAAGGGACTTTTGACCTGTTGTCCCGTAATAACGAAATTGCAAGAACGACCCCAAATCACCAACAGATTCTCCCCCAATTATTAGGGACTCTCGGGTGTGTCGCGCGCTGTACTGCGCGGTCGCCACCGACAACGCTTTATTACACTACGGCCCCTCGGCCATACGGCCGATTCATTTGATATCAGCTTGCATCTTGATTAGGACGGAGCGAGGAAGGATGGAGGAGCTCGCGAAGAAGCTCAGGCAGATACCCGAGATCAAGAGGGCGTTCCCCGTCTTGGGTCGTTACGACATAGTCGCGGACGTGGAGGCGGCAAACGGCAAGCAGCTCGCGCGAGCCGTCACCAAGACGATGAGGCTCGGCGGGATAGTGTTCACCGAGACGCTACCGGAGGTCGAGGAGTGACTTGCCGCTCAATACCTGCATCCTGATCAAGACCACCCCCCTCGAAGCCGACGACGTCCTCCAGAAGACCAGGAAGATCAAGGGAGTGAGGAAGGCGTTCCTGGGCTACGGGAGGTACGACATCATCGCCTTCGGAGAGGCTCCTGACTATCCGGAGATACGAAAGATCTCTGAGCTGATCAACGAAATCGGCGGGGTACGCAGCACGGAGACCCTGGTCGAAGGCTGACCGAGACTAGGGCTCAGAGTATCTCTGCTAGCAGGAGCTTCGGGTCCTGGATGACGGCGATCACCCTGTTCACGAACCTCGCGGCGTAGGCCCCGTCGAGGATCCTGTGGTCGAAGCTCAAGGACAGATACATGACGTCCCTGACCTCTATCTTCCCCTCCCTCACGACCGGCCTCTTTGATATCTTGTGCGTCCCCAGGATCGCAGACTCGGGGTAGTTGATTATCGGGGTCGCGAACAGACCGCCCACGGAGCCCTGGTTCGTGATTGTGAAGGTCGAGCCGTGGACGTCGTCCAGCGTGAGCTGACCCGACCTGGCCTTCGTGGCCAGCTGCTGGATCTCCGCGGCGATTTCGAAGACGTCCTTCTTGTCCGCGTCCTTCACCACTGGCACCACCAGGCCGTTCTCGGTGTCCGTGGCGATCCCGATGTTGTAGCTCTTCTTCAGGACGATCTCGCCCGCCTCCTCGTCGAGCGAGGCGTTGACGTACGGGAACTCCTTCAGCGCAGGGATCACCGCCTTTATCATCAGAGGGAGGAAGGTCAGCTTCACCCCGCGCTTCTCAGCGCTACCCTTGAATGCCTCGCGAAGCGTGACAAGCTCGGTCATGTCTGCCTCGTCGACGTGGGTCACCTGGGCGGTCGTGTGGATTGACTTTGTCATCCTCTCCGCCACTATCTTCCTCAAACCCCTTACGGGCACCCTCTCCTCGTTCGGCCTCGCGGCGGGATGGCCCGCGGTCGTGGTTGTCGTTGTGGTCGCTCTGCTCTGCCCCGCGGCCTTCCTGACGTCCTCCTCGGTTATCCTCCCCATGGAGCCTGACCCTCGGAGCTTCGTGATGTCCACCCCCATCTCGCGAGCTAGCTTGCGGGTCGCGGGGGTCGCCAGCACGCCTTCCGCCGCTGCATTAGGCTGCCCTTGGAACTGCTGGGGTCCGGCCGTAGCGGGCTTTGCAGCCGATGCTGCCTGTTTGGGACCTGCGGACTGCTCCGCCATCCCCGAATCAATCACCATGATCACCTGGCCGACCTTGACGGAGTCGCCCTCCTTCGCGAGGATGCTCGTGACCATCCCCGTTCTCGGAGACGGAATCTGGACGTTGACCTTGTCTGTCATGACCTCGACCAGCGGCTGCTCCTCGGTGACCTTCTCTCCTTCCTTGACGAGCCACTTCAGGATCTCTCCCTCGGCTATTCCCTCGCCTATGTCTGGTAACCGAAGTTCGAACAAGCCTACTGGACTACCTCTTCCTAGTAGCCTGCCGCCTTTCTAATAGCTCTGAGTATCCTTTCCGGAGACGGGAGATACGTCTTCTCGAGCGCGTAGGGGAACGGTGCGTCGATACCTCCGAGCCTCACTATGGGGGCCTGGAGCGAGTCGATTGCGCGCTCCGCTATCTGCGCCGACAGCTCCCCGCCGAAGCCGGAGATCTTCGTCGCCTCGTGCGCGATGACCACTCTCCCAGTCTTCCTCACCGAGGCAAGGACGGTATCCAGGTCGAACGGCATGAGGGTCCTCATGTCGATGAGCTCTACCGAGATGTTCTCCTTCGAGGCGAGCTCCACCGCGGCCTTGCAGGTGTGGACGATCGCACCCCAGCTCACGAGCGTGACTCCCGTCCCCTCCTTCAGGACCTTCGCCTTGCCGAAGGGTATCGTGAACTCCTCGTCCGCGGGCAGCTCTTCCTTCACGGTGCGGTAGATCCGCTTCGGCTCGAGAAACATGACCGGGTCGGAGCCCCTCATCGCCGTGCGCATGAGGCCCATCGTATCCCTGGGAGTGGACGGCGTAGCGACGAAGAGCCCAGGCGTGTGAGTGAAATAAGCCTCCGTGCTCTGCGAGTGGTATAGCCCGCCCTTGATTCCGCCTCCGCTCGGCGCCCTTATCACGACGTGGGCGGGGAAGTGTCCGCCTGACCTGTACCTGAGCTTCGCGAGCTCGCTGACTATCTGGTTGAACCCGGGGTAGATGAAGTCAAGGAACTGGATCTCCACCACGGGCTCCAGCCCGTTCATCGACATCCCGATCGCCATCCCGATGATGCCCTCCTCTGCGATGGGCGTGTCGATGACCCTCTCTTGGCCGAACTCGTTCAGGAGGCCGGCCGTCGCCCTGAAGACCCCGCCATCCTTTCCGATGTCCTCGCCCAGGAGGACGACGTTCCCGTTCCTCCTCATCTCCGTCCTGAGAGTCTCATTGACCGTCTGGACGATGTTGGAGATGGTCAAAAAGAGCCAGGCTCCTTTTCGTACTCCTCTCCCTTGGGGCCGTTCTCGCCCTCCTCTCTCATGAACTCCTCGGCCTCCTCCCGCAGGTGCCAGGGCATCTCGGCATAGACGTCTGTGAATAGCGTCGATGCCGCGGGCGGAGGGATCTGCTCCCTCTCCTTGATCACCGCCGACATCTCGGCGTCGATCTGCTCGATGAGCTTCTTGTTCTCCTGCTCGGAGGTTACCCCCTTCTTGATGAGATAGGCCGTGAACCTCGCTATCGGGTCCCTCTTCTTCCAGAGCTCGACCTCCTCAGGGCTCCTGTAGACCGTCGCATCGTCCGACGTCGAGTGCCCTCCCATCCGGTAGGTGATCGCCTCGATGAGCGTAGGCCCCCCTCCTGACCGGGCCTTGTCGACGGCCGACTTCGTCGCCTTGTAGACTGCTAAGATGTCGTTCCCGTCGATCTGGACACCCTCGAAGCCGTAGGCCTCCGCCTTTATCGCGATGCTCTCGGAGGCGGTCTGGCGCCTGGTCGGGAGCGAGATGGCGTACTGGTTGTTCTCGCAGAAGAATACCACGGGCGTCTTGTATACCCCCGCGAAGTTCATGGCCGAGTGGAACTCGCCCTGCGACGTCGCGCCTTCTCCCAGCGACGCGAGCGCGACAGACTTTTCGCCCCTGAACTTCGCCGCGTACGCCACCCCGACCGCGTGCGGCAGCTTTGCGGCTATGGGGCTGGAGAGCGAGACTATCTTCCACTTGCTAAAACCCCAGTGGACGGGCATCTGCCTACCCTTGCTCTCGTCCGCAGAGTTGCCCATCATCTGGTCGAAGAGCGCGCTGAGGGGCACGCCCCTGACAAGGCACGTCCCCGGGTCCCTGTAACTGGGGAAGGCCCAGTCGATAGGCGTCAGCGTGTAGGACATGCCGATCTGGCACGCCTCCTGCCCCGTTGACTCCATGAAGAACCCAATGCGTCCCTGCCTCTGCAGGGACATGCCCTTCTCGTTGAACCTCCGCACGGTGAGCATGTACCTTTGCATCTTCAGGAGATCTTCATGGCTGAGGTCTGGTTCTACTTTAGGATCGAATTCGCCGTCCGCCCTGATTACCTGGAGCATTTCCACGCTTGGTCGAGCTCGGCTGTTCGGGGCCGGCCGTTTTCTACCAAATAAGAGTTACGAATTGGCGGTCGAGAGCTTCGTTAATCGTTGTGCTTCTGCGCAAGGAGGGATGCGATGAAGAGCTCGCCCGCCCTGTAGCTGGACCTGACCAGGGGCCCTGACGCGACGTACCTGAACCCGAACTCCTCCTCTCCCACCTGCTTGTAGTGGTCGAAGGTCTCAGGCGTGACGTATTCTTGGACCGGCAGGTGCCTCGCAGAGGGCCGCAGGTATTGACCGACGGTCAGAAAGTCCACCCCCGCGTCCCTGAGGTGCATCATCGCCAGCCGGACCTCTTCCTCCTTCTCTCCCAGCCCGAGCATGATGGACGACTTCGTGAGCATCGAGCTGTCGAGCTTCTTGACGTTCCGGAGCACCGACAACGACTGCCAGTACCCAGCGCGAGGGTCCCTCACCTTGCCGCTGAGGAATAGGGTCGTCTCGATGTTGTGCGCAATCACGTCAGGCCTGGCATCCACGACGGTCCTGATCGAGTCCAGGTCGTTTTGAAAGTCGGGGATGAGCACCTCAACCCTGATGTCGGGGTTCATCTCCTTCGTCGCGCTGATGGTCCTCGCGAAGTGCCCCGCCCCGCCGTCTGGGAGGTCGTCCCTGTCGACTGAGGTAAGGACCACATACGACAGCCCCATCTTCGAGAGCGTGAGCGCCACGTTCTCCGGCTCGAACGGGTCGGGCGGGCTTCCCGCGGGCCTTCCGGGCGTGACCATGCAGAACCTGCAAGCCCTCGAGCAGACATCGCCCATCAGCATCAGCGTGGCCGTGCCGCCCCCCCAGCACTCCGCCACGTTGGGGCAGTGCGCCTCCTCGCACACCGTGTGGAGCTTCAGCTCCTTGAAGAGCCCCTTGAGCCTCTGGTAGTTCTCGCCCTCGTCTGCCACCCCGGACGGGGGGAGCACGGTGAGCCATTCGGGCTTGGCTTCCATCAACGCGGAACAGCACACCCCTTCTGCGGCGCGCTTTTAGCTTAGGGTGACGGCGGTGAGCTTTATGGTCCCGCTCGCAGGCGGGAGGCTACCGAGGCACGCATAGCATCCCTCGGCGCTGAACCCCGGCTCCAGCTCCTCGTGGAGCGCGCAGAGGATGTGATTGAACCTGACGTAGTCGCAGACCTCGGTCATGAGCCGGAGCGCCTCGCGTTGGTCGGGCTTCTCTGAGGCGAGCAGATCAGCGACCCTGTCGGCGGCCTTCGCGATGTTGCCGTCTATCTCCAAGTCTACCATCATTCCCCTTGCCTTCCGAGCATAGTTGCTTACGGACGCCTGCGTCACACCCAGCCTCTTCGCGACTTCCTGCTGGGTCAGGCTGTAGTTCTCGGTGAGCCTCTTCGAGACCATGGCCCGGAACGCGGGGAGCGCCGACTTCGACACAATCTCGTAGGGATGAATCAACTGATTTCAATATTAGGCCGTTATATTTAAGTCTACGCGGGTAACGCGCTTTCCACCCAACTCGATTTTTCCCTGGGATTTCACGAGACAGAATCACCACCCTTAAATATCACTTGGAGTCGAAGGGGTTTAATGCAACGCATCAGTCACGGCATTTCGAGTCCGGCATGTTTCTCGCCCGACAACTCGACGGTTGCATCCTTAGTTTTAGTCTAGAGCCTCGCTCAGAGGTCTTTCATATGCGAGGCAATACTCAGGGTTTCAATTCTGGTGAATCCATAGAATGACAGAAAAGATGTCGGGCGCACGGGCCACAGTGGAGGCCCTCGAGCGGGAGAAGGTGGAGTACATCTTCGGCATGCCAGGAGGGGCGAACCTTCCGCTCTACGACGCCCTCTGGGATTCGAAGATCAAGCACGTCCTCGTGAGGCACGAGCAGCTCGCCGCCCACATGGCCGACGCTTACGGAAGGGTCTCGCGGAAGGCGGGCGTCTGCTCCGCGACCTCGGGGCCCGGCGCGACCAACCTGATCACGGGCATAGCGACCGCGTACGCCGACTCCTCTCCGGTGGTGGCGATCACCGGACAGGTCCCGAAGGCCATGACCGGGAGGAACGCCTTCCAGGAGACCGACGTCATCGGGATAGCGACACCCGTGACCAAGTACACCCTGCAGCCTCTCTCTGCGGCCGAGGTCCCGTTCGCGGTGAAAGAGGCCTTCTACCTAGCCACCACAGGCAGGCCGGGCCCCGTGCTGCTGGACCTCCCCAAAGACGTGCAGCAGGAGGAGGCGGAGATGACCTTCCCCGAAAGTGTGACGGTGAGGGCGTACCGGCCCAGCGTCCCCGTCGACCCTCAGGACATCGAGCGCGCGGCGGCGATGATAGTCAAGGCCGAAAGACCGATACTCTGGGGAGGAGGCGGGGTGAGGATCGCCGACGCCGCCCAGCCGTTCGCGGCGCTCGCGGAGCTTCTCATGGCCCCCGTCATTACGACGCTCCAAGGCAAGGGAGACTTCCCCGAGGACCATCCTCTCTCGCTAGGCCCCATAGGCATGCACGGGCGAGCGGAGGCCAACAAGCTGGTCTCCGAGTGCGACCTCCTGGTCGCCGTGGGTGTGAGGTTCTCCGACCGCTCCACCGGGAACTTCGGCGAGTTCGCCCCGAGCGCGAAGATAATCCACGTCGACGCCGACCCGACCGAGTTCAACAAGAACAAGGCCGTCGACCTCTCGATACTGGGCGACGCCAACGTGGTCATGGGGATGCTATTCGACGCGGTCGCGAGGAGGATCACGAAGAGCAAGGACCTTAACGACAATCCCTGGCTCAAACGCGTCAATGACGTCCGCGAGGAGCTCAAGGGGATACCCGCGTACAAGGACTCCTACGCTGAGCTGTCGGGCCCGAGGATAGTCAAGAGGCTGAGAGACGTCCTCCCGCCTGAGGCCATACTGACCACGGGCGTGGGACGCCACCAGATGTGGTGCGAGATACACTATCAGGTCCTCAGGCCGAGGACCTGGATAACCTCCACCGGGCTGGGGACCATGGGCTTCGGGCTCCCTGCGGCGGTGGGCGCAAAGTTCGCACAACCCAACGTCCCCGTCGTGGACTTCGACGGCGACGGAAGCTTCGTCATGACCGAGCAGGCCCTGGCGACGGCCGTCGAGGAGAAGCTCCCGATAATCTCGGTCATCCTCAACGACAGGAGCCTGGGGATGGTCGAGCAGTGGCAGAGGCTCATGTACAACAGGCACTACATCGGGATCAAGTTCCCCAACACGCCCGACTTTGTGAAGCTCGCGGAGGCCTACGGCGCCCACGCAAAGACGGTGGGGTCCCTCGACGAGTTCGCGAAGGCCATGCGAGAGGGGCTCACGATGGAGGGCCCGACGGTAATCGAGGTCCCCGTCTCGCCTCTGGACGACGTCTTCCCGTTCCTGCCGCCTGGCAAGGGGATCAAGGACACGGTCTACGGCTCTTCAAAGGAGATGGCCGTCTTTTGACCCGGTCGTCTAAGGTCCTCTCGACCCTGGTCGAGAACAAGCCCGGGACGCTCTTCCGGGTCATCCACCTCGTGAGGCTCATGCGCCTCAACATCGAGGGGCTCACCCTGGGCGTCACCAACGGCGGCGCGGACTGCAGGATGACCATGACGCTCAGCGGGGACGACGCGGCGGTGGAACACGTGGCGAAGCAGCTCATGAAGGTCATAGACATCCTCGAGGCGCACACCTACAGCCCGGAGGAGGTCACAGCGAGGGAGCTCGCCCTCGTGAAGATAAACACGGACAAGATCTCCATCGCTGAGATACAGAGGAACACGAGCTGCCGGATAGTCGACTCATCCAAGCACTCCGTCGTGGCGGAGATAGTGGGCTCCGCGAAGCAGATAGACGAGTTCGTGGAGAGGCTCGGGGAGTCCAACGTCCTCGACATCGCAAGGACAGGGGTCGCGGCCCTCCCGAAGGAGACGACGTCGCGATGACCGAGAGGATAATCCGCGTCCTCGACACCACGCTCAGGGACGGCGAGCAGACTCCGGGGGTCTCGCTCACCCCTGACGAGAAGCTGGAGATAGCGGAGGCGCTAGACAGGCTCGGCGTCGACGTCATCGAGGCGGGCTTCCCGATCACATCCAAGGGAGAACAGGAGGGAGTCAGGAGGATAGTAAGGGCCGGCCTCAAAGCGGAGGTCTCGGGCCTAGCTAGGGCAGACAAGGTCGACATCGACACCGCGATCAACTGCGGCGTCAAAGGCGTCCACGTCTTCCTCGGCTCATCCGACATCCACCTCCAGCACAAGCTCCACCTGACGAGGGAGCAGATGGTGAAGCAGTCGGCGGACATGGTCAGGTACGCGAAGGGCTTCGGCGTCAAGGTAGAGTTCTCCGCGGAGGACGCCACGCGCACCGAGATCCCGTTCTTCAAAGAGGTCGTCAAGGCGGTCACCGAGGCCGGGATAGACCGCTTCGACATCCCTGACACCGTAGGGATCGCGACGCCCCAGAAGATGGCGGAGTACGTACAAGCGGCCCGCTCGGTCTCGGACGTGATGATCAGCGTCCACTGCCACAACGACTACGGCCTCGCGGTAGCGAACAGCCTCGCGGGCGTCGTGGCCGGGGCGGACCAGGCGCACCTGACAATCAACGGCATCGGGGAGAGGTCGGGGAACACCTCGCTGGAGGAGTTCGTCATGGGGTGCTTCAACCTCTACGCCCTGAGGACCAACGTAAACTACTCTCTGCTCTACGAGACCTCCCGCCTCGTCTCGAGGCTGACCGGCGTGATGATACAGCCCAACAAGGCGATAATCGGGGACAACGCCTTCGGACACGAGTCGGGCATACACACCCACGGCATCCTCAGCAACCCGTCGACCTACGAGCCCTTCGATCCCGCCATGGTGGGGAGGACGCGGTGGCTCCAGGCGGGCAAGCACGCCGGCAGGCACGGCATCGCCTACCAGCTCCGGGGGATGGGGCTCAAGCCGAAGGAGGACGCCCTGCGGCTGATAGTGGAGAAGGTCAAGGAGATGGGCGACCAGGGGCGCACGATCACCGACAGCGACCTCTACCAGCTCGCAGTCCAGATCATGGGCGGCGGCAAGGCCGAGTCCGCGGACATCGTCGAGCTAGAGGGGCTCGAGGTCGTGACGGGGATAAAGCGCCTACCCAGCGCGACGGTCAAGCTCCTGATCCGGGGGCAGCTCCACGAAGCGACGGACGTGGGCTCAGGACCGGTGGACGCGGCGGTCAACGCCATCCAGAAGATCTTCAGCACCATCGACGTCATCAAGCTGAAGGAATACCGCCTAGAGGCGCTCACGGGCGACGCGCAGGCGGTGGCAGACGTGTCCGTCAAGGTCGAGGACAGTACCGGCCTTACGGCCTCGGGACGGGGGATGAAGAGAGACATCGTGGTCGCCAGCGTCGAGGCGATTGTGAGCGGGATCAACGCGCTGATGGCGAAGAAGCTCCAGTCCCAGCCCTCGACCTCCATCGCCCCGCAGGGCGCGCAGAAGCCGATAGAAGGGGTCTAGGCGGAGAGAAGGAAATGCCTGGAGCAACAATCACCGAGAAGATAGTCTCCCGCGCAATGGGAAGGAAGGCACTGGCGGGGGACCTCATCGAGGCCCTCCCTGTGGACAAGCTCTACTTCAACGAGGTAATAGGGCCTCCCGCCATCCTGAACTTCGAGAAGGACTTCGAGGACGTCTACACCGAGTCGGGGAAGAAGCTGCAGGTCTTCAACCCCTCCCGCATCGCGTTCATGCCCGACCACACGGTCCCATCGTGCTCGATAAAAGTCAGCCAGGGCATCCGCCTGATGGCGGACTTCGCCAAGGACCAGGGCATCGCCATGTACAAGGAGGGCGACGGGATAGAGCACACAATCGCCTCCGAGGAGGCCTTCGTACTTCCGGGAGAGATTGCGGTTGCGACCGACTCCCACACCTGCACCCAGGGCGCGCTGGGCTCGCTCGCGTTCGGGATAGGGACCACGGAGGGGGAGAACCTGCTCGCCACCGGCGAACTCTATTCGTTCACGGTCCCCGAGACCATCAACATCAAGGTCAACGGCAAGTTCCAGAGGGGCGTCTACGCGAAGGACCTCGTCCTCCACATCCTGGGGGTGATGGGGGAGGGCGGAGCGTCGAAGCGCGTCGCCGAGTACACCGGCCCGACCATCGACTCCCTCGACATGGAGGGAAGGTTCACCATCTGCAACCTCTCAGTGGAGATGAGCGCGAGGACTGCGATCATGAACCCGGACTCCAAGACCTTTACCTACGTCAACGAGGCCCTCGCGCGTAGAAAGATGGCGATGACCGAAGAGATGCGGGGGATGGCTGCCAGGAGCGACCCGGACGCCACCTTCTCGAAGACGGTGGAGGTCGACGCCTCCTCGATCGAGCCCACGGTCTCGCTGCCGCACTCGCCCGCGAACGCGAAGCCCGTAAGCCAGGTCACCGACCCCATCAACTCGGTCTTCCTCGGCTCCTGCGCCAACGCGCGCGAGTCCGACCTCACCATCGCCGCCAAGATACTGAAGGGGAGGAAGGTCAGCCCGAACACGAACCTGCTCGTCATCCCGGCCAGCAGGCGCGTCTACAACTGGGCGATGGACAACGGCCTCCTGAAGATATTCGCCGACGCAGGCGCGAACATCGAGTCCTCGAACTGCGGCCCGTGCTTCGGAAAGCACATGGGGATACTCGCCCCCGGCGACAGGTGCCTGAGCACGAGCAACCGCAACTACAAGGGCAGGATGGGCTCTCCCGAGGCGTTCATCTATCTGGGCTCCCCCGCAGTGGCAGCGGCCACGGCGATCGAAGGGCGCATCGCCGACCCGAGGAAGTACCTGCCCGCCGGAGAGAGCTAGAGATGCAGATGCGCGGAAGGGTGGCGAAAAGGTTCGAGGACGACATCAACACCGACTACATCATCCCCGCGTACCTCCTCCAGGAGAGCTGGGACAAGCAGTTCTTCGCCGACCACGCCTTCGAGGGATTCGACCCCACCTTCGGCCCCACATGTAGGGCGAACAAGGAGAGCATCGTCGTGGCCGGGAACAACTTCGGCTGCGGGAGCTCGAGGGAGCAGGCGGTCTATGCGATAAAGTACAACAACGTGGTAGCCGTGGTAGCCCAGAGCTTTCCTGACATATTCTTCCGCAACTGCCTCAACAACGGGCTGCTGCCCATTCAGATCCTCGACACGAGCGGGATCTCGATCGGGAACGACCTCGTGGTCGACCTCGACTCGCGGAGCCTGAGGGACAACACCGCGGGGATCTCCTACCCCATCATAGCGACCGACGCAGCGATCGAGCAGATGAAGAGGGGCGGGTTCCTGGGAGTAGTCCGTGAGAGGCTCCGGCAGAAGCTAAAAGCACAGCAGACCAGGGCCTCGTCCTAGTAGCAGGTTGTCCCGACAGCACACCCCAAAGCCCAAACAGAAGAATTACTCGATAGCCCTGATAGAAGGGGACGGCGTCGGGCCCGAGATATCCAAAGCCTCGCTCGTCGTCCTCGACGCCCTGCAGGAGAAGCTCGGGCTGGGATTCTCCATCAAGGACTCCCCCGCCGGCGACAACTGCAAGAAGAAGACCGGCGTGCCCCTCCCGGAGTCGTCCCTGAAGTCAATCCGGGAGTCAGACGCCTGCCTCAAGGCCCCAGTGGGCGAGACGGCCGCCGACGTGATAGTGAAACTCCGGCAGATGCTCGACCTCTACGCCAACATCAGGCCGGCGAAGAGCCTCCCGAACGTCGCGTCGCTCAAGCCCGGGATAGACATGGTCATCGTGAGGGAGAACACCGAGGACCTCTACAAGGGGCAGGAGTTCGAGTTCGACGGCGGGGTGGTCGCCCTCAGGACCATAACCCGGTCCGCCTCCGAGCGCATCGCGAAGCACGCCTTCGAGCTTGCGGAGCAGAGGGGAGGGGCGCGCAAGGTGGTCGCAGTCCACAAGTCCAACGTCCTCAGGAAGAGCGACGGCCTGTTCGCCCAGGTTTGCAAGGAGGTTTCCAAGGCGTACCCGAGGGTCTCCTTCAGCGAGATGCTCGTAGACTCGGCCGCGATGAACCTCATCCGCGACCCGCTCTCCTTTGACGTTATAGTGACCACGAACCTCTACGGAGACATCCTCTCCGACGAAGCGGCGCAGCTCGTCGGCGGACTTGGGATGACCCCCTCCGCGAACATCGGCGCGGATTTCGCCCTCTTCGAGCCGGTCCACGGCGCGGCGCCGGACATCGCCGGGAAGGGGGCGGCGAACCCGGTCGCCATGATCCTCACGGTCGCGATGATGCTTGACTGGCTCTCGAAGACCAGGCACGACGAGGCGTGCTCGGCGGGCGCCTCCGCGATCAGGAACGCGGTCAACCGCGTGCTAGAGACGAGCGTAAGGACCCCCGACCTGGGCGGAAAGGCGAGCACGATGCAGGTGGCCGAAGCGATCGCCAAGGCGATAAGTAAATAGCCAAGTAAGCGTAATCCACGGCTCTTCGGAGCAAGAGGCAGAGAGTATAGCAGTGCAGCCGACGAAAAAGATCTGGTTCGACGGGGCATTCGTCCCCTGGGAAGACGCGAAGGTGCACGTCCTTACCCACGCCTTGCACTACGGCTACGCCATATTCGAGGGCATCCGGGCAAACTCGACGCCAAAGGGCCCGGCGGTCTTCCGCCTGCGGGAGCACATCAAGCGCCTCGTAAACGGCACGAAGGCCTACAGGATGAAGCTCCCCTTCACCGAGGACGAGCTGGTGCAGGGCTGCCTCGACCTAGTGAAGATCAACGGCCTCAACGAATGCTACATCCGCCCCATCGTCTTCAGCTCCTACGGGGAGATGGGCGTCAACCCGATGAAGAACAAGATCTCGAGCGCAATCGCAGCGTGGGAGTGGGGCGCCTACCTTGGCGACGAAGGGATGGAGAAGGGCATCCGGGCGACGATTTCGAGCTGGGCAAGGATAGACCCGAGGACCCTCCCGCCTCACGCCAAGTGCTCCGCGAACTACGCTAACTCGATACTCGCCAAGATGGACGCGCTCTCAGCCGGCTTCGACGAGGCGATACTGCTAACCACGAACGGGCTGGTGGGCGAGGGCACGGGGGAGAACATCTTCAGGATAAGGGACGGAGTCCTGACCACGCCCACAAAGTCGGCCGGCGTACTAGAGGGCATAACGAGGGACTCGGTGATCCAGATAGCGAAGGACAACGGCATCCCGTTCAAGGAAGAGGACTTCATCCGAGAGGACATCTTCTCGGCAGACGAGCTCTTCCTCTGCGGGACCGCCGCGAACGTCACCCCAATCAGGGAGGTGGACAACCGGACGATCGGCAACGGGAGCTTCCCGGTCACAAGGAAGATCCAGGAGGCCTACCTGAACGCCATCCACGGGAAGACGCCCAAGTACGAGTCGTGGCTCTCCTACGCGAGCCTGCCCCCCATCTACAACAGGCCCGCCTCCGAGAAGGTTTAAGCCGAACATTTTTCGCTCGGGCCGCCGAACAGCTGCTTTGCCCAGAGAAGCCGACGTGGTGGTAATCGGTGGTGGCCCAGGGGGCTATGTCTGCGCCATCAGGGCCGCGCAGCTCGGGCTGAAGACCGTCCTGATCGAGAGGGACCAGCTCGGCGGGATATGCGTCGCCTACGGTTGCATCCCATCCAAGGCGCTGATCTCAATGGCCAAGCTCTACGAGAGGGCCAAGGAGGGCGCTAGCTTCGGGATAGTGGCCGACGGCATCAGGGTCGACCTGGCGGCGCTCCAAAAATGGAAGGCTGGCGTCGTCTCTACGCTCGAGACGGGGGTCGCGGCCCTCTGCCGGGGCAACAAGGTGCAAGTCATCGAGGGTAGCGCCGAGGTGATCGATGCGAAGAGGGTCAAGGTGATGACCAGCTCAGGGACCGAGGAAGTCGTCACGAAGAACCTAGTCATCGCCACAGGCTCGCGGGCCATACCCCTGCCAGGCTTGGAGTTCGACGGGAGGCTCGTCCTCAGCTCCACGGAGGCGCTCGCCCTCGAAAAGGTCCCGGAGAGCATCCTGGTGGTGGGAGGAGGGTACATCGGCCTAGAGATCTGCGGGGTATACCAGAAGCTCGGCAGCAAGGTCACAGTAGTGGAGCTCACCGAACAGCTCCTCCCAGGCACCGAGCCCGACCTCGTGAGGCTCCCCCAGAGAAACCTGGAGAAGAGGGGGGCGAAGATCCTGCTAAAGTCAAAGGTCCTCTCGCTCGAGAAGGGCGAAAGCGGGGTCAAGGCGAGGGTCTCGACGCCGAACGGAGAGGTCGTCGTGGAGGCCAGCGTCGCGCTCGTGAGCGTCGGGAGGACGCCGCTGACCGCGGAGATGAACCTGGCGGTGATCGGGGTGAACACGGACGCCAAGGGCTACATCGTTACAGACGCGCGGATGAAGACGAGCGCCGACGGGGTCTATGCCATCGGCGACGTGCGGGGACAGCCCCTTCTCGCCCACAAGGCCATGAAGGAAGGCGCCGTGGCCGCGGAGGTCATCGCTGGCCTGCCGAGCGCCGCCGACTGGAAGACCGTCCCATGGGCTATCTTCACCGATCCGGAGATTGCCGGCGTCGGGCTCACGGAGAAGGCGGCCGTGGAGGCTGGCCTGCAAGTCAAGAGGAGCAGGTTCTCGTTCGGCGCCTTGGGGCGCGCCCTGGCCTCGGGCGAGGCCGAGGGGTTCGTCAGGATCATCTCCGACGCGAAGACCGGCCTCGTCCTCGGGGTGCAGATCGTCGGGCCAGAAGCCTCCAACCTCATCAGCGAGGCAGCCCTGGCGATAGAGATGGGCGCCACGGTCGAGGACCTCGCCCTCACCATCCACCCCCATCCGACCCTCCCAGAGGCGATAATGGAGGCCGCGGAGGTGGCGGCGGGCAGGCCCATCCACCAGATGAAGGGGCTGTAGCAGCTGATCCTCTCGTTGCTCGACCGCGGGCGCGAGTCCTACCAGGACACGTGGGAGCTGCAGAAGGAACTCGTCAGGAGGAGGACGGAAGGCGAGACCGACGTGGACACGCTCATCCTGGTCGAGCACGACCACGTCATAACGCTAGGGAGGAAGACCACTCCGGAGAACTTCAAGCCCCAGGACATCCCGGTCTTCCAGGTGGAGAGGGGCGGCGACGCCACCTACCACGGCCCCGGGCAGCTCGTGGGGTATCCGATCGTCCGGCTGGCGACCCCCAACGTCCAGCGCTTCGTCCGGGACCTGGAGGAGGTGCTGATCCAGGCCACGCGGCGCTACGGCATCGAGTCCGTCCGGGTGGAGGGTCACCCGGGAGTCTGGGTCGGAGGCCGGAAGGTCGCCTCCATCGGGGTCGCGGTGACCAACTGGGTCACGTTCCACGGGTTCGCGCTCAACGTGAACGCCGACCTCTCCTACTTCTCTCTGATCAAGCCCTGCGGTTTGGACCCCGACAAGATCACGTCGATGAAGCAGGTCCTCGGAAAAGAAGTCCCTCTCGAAGACGTCAAGGCAGAGATTGTCACGAGGTTCACGGAGGTGTTCGGGTACGACGGCCAAGTCACTTCGGGTCCATCTCTCCCCGCCGCAGGCCTGAGGAAAGATTAAGAAGCCGAAACAGCGCGCGGGAAATTTCGTGCCAAAACCCCCAAAGATCACCTACGTCACCCTCTTCGCTGACGAAAGCGTCCACCCGAAGTACGAGGCGGCCCTGAAGCGGTTCGCCAAGTCGCGGCTGGGCAAGCACCACAAGATGCACATCGGCTACGGAGAGGTGAGCTCCGAGGCGGGCGAGTTCGAGCACAGGAGCCCGATCGACACCACGATCGTCGTCAGCTACTTCCCGATCGGGCAGCGGGAGCACGCGAGGCGGGCCATCGAGGAGGCGAGGCGCGCCTTCCCCGGCTGGAGCGGGACCCCGTGGCGCGAGAGGGTCAAGATCCTGAGGAAGGCCGCCGAACTGATCGACGAGCGGAAGTTCGACATCGCCGCCACAATCACCTATGAGGTGGGGAAGAACAGGCTCGAGTCCCTGGCCGAGGCCTGGGAGGCGATGGACGCCATAAGGCTCTACGCCAAGGTAATGGAGGAGAACAAGGGGTACTCGAAGGAGACCGAGGGGGTCGCCGGCGAGCACGGGAAGATAATCGCGAAGCCGCTCGGGGTCTGGCCCGTCATATCCCCATTCAACTTCCCCTTCATGCTCGCCAACGGGATGGCCACCGGCGCCCTACTTACCGGTAACACGGTCATCCTGAAGCCCACAAGCGAGGCCCCGCTCACGGGCCTGATGCTTTACGACGTCTACCGGGACGCGGGCGTCCCCGCCGGCGCAGTTAACTTCGTCACCGGCCCCGGCCCCAACTTCTCCAGCGAGTTCACCGAGAACCGCGACGTCGCCGGAATCACGTTCACAGGCTCGAGGGCGGTGGGGATGAGCCTCTACCGCGAGTTCCTCACCCACCAGCCGTACGTCAAGCCCGTCCTCATGGAGCTGGGCAGCAAGAACCCCGCCATCATCACCGCGAAGGCGGACCTGAAGAAGGCCGTCGAAGGGGTCGTCAGGGCGGCCTACGGGTACAGCGGGCAGAAGTGCAGCGCCAACTCAAGGGTCTACGTCCAGAGGGAGGTGAAGACCGAGTTCCTCGAGAAGCTCAAAAAGCGGCTCGCCTCGCTCGAGGTGCAAGACCCGAGGGAGAGGAGCTCGTTCATGGGCCCGATAATCAACCCAGCGGCGATGGAGACCTTCGCCAAGGCGGTAAAGGAAGCCAAGAACGACGGTGGGAAGGTGGTCTTCGGCGGAGGCGCCATCACCAAGGGCGCATTCCACAGGGGCTACTACGTCCAGCCCACCGTCGTGGCGGGCCTTCCAATCGACCACGAGCTCTTCAAGAGGGAGCTCTTCGTCCCGCTCCTCGTCGTCGCCGAGTTCAAGACCCTCGACGAGGCCCTCGACGAGGCCAACGACACCGACTACGGCCTGACGGCGGGGATCTTCAGCGAGGACAAGAACGAGGTCGCGAAGTTCATGGACAGGATACAGTTCGGAGTCGTCTACGCCAACAGGAGCGGGGGTGCCACGACGGGCGCTTGGCCAGGGCCCCAGTCTTTCGTCGGATGGAAGGCGAGCGGGTCCACGGGCAAGGGCATAGGCGGGCCGAGCTACCTCCTCACATTCCTTAGAGAGCAGTCTCAGACGATAGTCTCCGGCTAAGGGCGGTCAGGACGCGGAGTCCTGGCGCCTGACATATGCGCCGTAGACCAACGCCGCTACCAGCAGCCCGATGAGCAGGGGCGAGACGGTCGCGATCAAGCTCCCCACGCTCTCCCCTGGAAGCGCCGCGAGTAACGAGCTCGGCTTCTGCTGCCCCTGGGTCCCGCCGGCGGCTGCCGGTCCGCTCTGGACCTGGCTGCCGGCACTCGACGCGACAGAGGACAAGCTGGCGCCGGCTGCCGGGGTCGTCGTGTTCGACGAGGCCGCCGCAGGGGCGCTGTTCCCGGCGACCTGAGCCCCGGGCAGGCCGGCTATGAATTGGGCGCTGCCGTTGGTCGTCGAGGACATGGTTGAGGCCTTCGTCGCGAGCGTCGTCACCGGCTGAGCGCTCCCTTGTGGCGTCGTCGCCGTATTCAGCGGGTTGTTCGTCTGGGGCAAGAACGAGGCGACCCCCACGAGCAAGAGGGCCAGGGCTAGCCCTCCCACTGCCCCCGCCAAGAACCCCCCTCTCCTCATGCCTTCATCACCCCTCCAGCCGACAGGGGTTTACTTAATTCCAACATCTAGAACGGCTTCCTCCTCCACAATCTGGCCGCCTCGAACCAGAACGCCGCGGCGGCACCGACCGTCCCGACCACCGCGTAGAGGTCCAGGAACCTATAGTCCTCTACCACGTAGGCTGCCGCGACCGTGCTGAAGAAGACGGCGTAGAACCCGAGCCTGGGGAGGCTGAACTTGCCCACATTGACGAATGCCTGGAGTATCCCTGGGTCGACCTTCTTTGTCAGGACATAGTTCCCCAAGTTGTCCTGCTCGATTATGCCGAGCCTCGCGAGCTTCTCGATGTGATGATAGGCCACGCTGGGGCTCGAGAACCCGAGCTCCCGCTGGACCTCCCTGACCCCGACCGGCTTCCCCTGCCTCAGGACGTAGAGGTAGACCTTGAGCGTCTTTCCGCGCAGCTCGTACTCGATCCTGGCCTTGTCGTCCTCCGCCGACGGCCCCGGGGCTCCCACGGCCAGCATGCCGGGCGCCCCGACACATAAGACATACACCTCTTATGAAGGGCGCCGGAGAGACGTCCCCCGTTGACACTCGAGGGGAAGAGGGTCTGCGTCGCGGTCCCGGACACCGTGCTCGAGGAGCAGGAATCGACACGCGAGAAGACCACGAAGCTCGGGCAGATCGCGAGATATTGCGCGCTGTTCGGGGTTGACTCGGTGCGGGTCTTCCACGACCCGCGGGGTAGGGGGGAGTCAAGCTTCATGAAGAAGGTCCTCGAGTACCTGGAGACGCCCCAGTATCTGAGGAAGCGCCTCTTCCCGCTCAGCGAGGACCTGAGGTACGCGGGCCTCCTCCCTCCCCTCCGCATCCCCTCTCACAAGGCGAAGGTCCCTCTGGGAAGGCTCCAGGCCGGGGAGCTCAGGGAGGCGGTGGTCCTCGCAGACGGGCTCTCGGCGGACGCCGGCCTCGACGTCCCGGTCACCCTGAGGAGGAGGGAGCCCCCGCAGAGGCGCGTCACCCTGAAGATAACCTCAGTCTCCCCTTCGGGCGTGGAGGCGACGCCCGTGGACCGGCGCGACGTGAAGGCGTACTGGGGTTACACCGTGGACATCTCCGGGACGGCAGCACTTCTCGCAGACCCAACCTTTCCCCTGAAGGTAGCGACCTCGCGCCTCGGCGACCCCATCGCCCGCGTCGCGCGGAGCCTGCGCATCGACCTTCAGGGCTCTGGCGCCGTGATGCTCCTCTTCGGCTCGCCGTCCAGGGGGCTCTTCGAGACGGTCGGGAAGGACCTCAGGAGCCGGGTGGGCTACGTCGTGAACCTCTTCCCCGAGCAGAACGTGGCCACCGCGCGGTCGGAGGAGGCAATACTCTCCGCCCTCTACCTCGTGGGGCTCCTCGCCAGCCCCGACCTCCCGCCCTTCGTCTGACCGCGCACGGGTCTCCGGGGCCGTGAAATCGAGGGAAAATTGCGTTTTCGCCTCACTTTAGGCAACGTTTTTATCGGGTTGGCGCCCCTCGTTTTGTTTTATAGGTATCAGGTGATTAGGGATCTCCAGCCTGGCGCAGAGAAAGACGCTCGAACTCAAAAGCTACATGCCCCTGCCCACTTCGAGGGCGAAGGAGTTCTGGACGCGGTGGAAGATACTCCACATCAGGCAGCTCGCTGAGACCGGGCGCGCCACCAACGAGCTATGGCTCCCGGAGGCCGAGCGGACGGGGCGGGCTCTCGACCATCTCTATCTCAAGCGCTCGGACGCGCCGGGGCAGGCCGTCGTGGCCGATACCACCATCCGCTTCGCCGCAGGTTCGCCGCTGAAGCTATCGTCGCCAATGTATCTGGGCGACATGTCGTTCGGCGCGCTCTCGGGAGTGCCGAACGCCGCAATCGCAAAGGCGGCCGACCTCACGGGAATAATGGCCGGTACGGGCGAGGGCGGGCTCCTCAAGGAGGTCGCCGAGTGCAGCAGGATAACCGTCCAGTGGGCGTCGGCGAGGTTCGGCGTGGACGCCAACTCTCTCTCGAAAGGCCAGGCGGTGGTCATCAAGATAGGCCAGGGCGCAAAGCCGGGGATCGGCGGCCACCTCCCGGGGGTGAAGGTCACCGCTCCGATCTCGGAGACGAGGCGGATCCCTGTGGGCACGGACGCGATCTCGCCCGCCCCCCACCATGACATCTACTCAATCGAGGACCTAGGGCAGCGCATCCTCGGCCTCAAGGAGGCGACTAGAAAGCCGGTCTTCGTGAAGGTCGGCGCCACGAACTACATCCCCTACATCGCCTCCGGAGTGGCGAGGATGGGCGCCGCAGGCATAATCATCGACGGAGCCGGCGCGGGGACTGGAGCGGCCCCGTCGGTCGTGAAGAACAACGTCGGCGTCCCCATAGAGCTGGCCGTCGCGTCGGTCGACTCGATACTCCGGCGGGAAGGGCTCCGGGACGATTTCACCGTCATCGCTGCCGGGCGCGTCAGCACCCCGGAGGACTCGCTGAAGCTAATCGCCCTCGGCGCGGACATCACCAGCGTGGGTACCGGGGCGCTCCTCGCGATAGGGTGCCTGATGGTGCACAAGTGCCATCTGGGCTTCTGTCCGGCCATCCTCACTAACAAGATCTCGGACAGCCCGGTCAGGACGCTCTCGATGGACCAGTCGGTGACCTGGCTGGCCAACATGGTGAGGGGCTGGACGGAGGAGATGAAGCTGATCATGGAGCTCATGGGGGTCTCGAAGCTCGAGGAGCTGCGGTCTCGGCGCGAGCTGCTCTTCCACAACGGGTCCCTGAACCCGGAGACACTCAAGATACTCGGCGTCGAAGCGATGCAGCAGGGAGGCGCCTCGCCCTCCGCGGCTCCCGAGGCGCCTTCGAGGGCTCCTCCTAGGGGGTCGAACCTGTGGGACCCGACGAGGTCGACCGCGCTCTGGGAGCTGTCCGGGACCACCGGCAAGTCCCCCGGAGAGGCCCAGATCTCGAGCATGGGCTCCATAGGCCCGCCCTTCGTCGAGGCCCCCTCGAGGCTCTCGGACTGGGTCGTGACGGACGGCGCGCAGGTGACGCGGCCCAGCATCGACCCCTACCGAGAAGAGATTGAGATCGTCAACTACCTCGCGCAGGGCCGGATCAGGCTCGCCGCGCCCTTCTTCTTCACGCACCTCCCGGAGAGCGTGCCGGACGACGTCCGGACAATCTTCGCTAGGACAGCGTCTGCGATGGGGCTGCTCTATGACGATTCCACCGGCAGGCTGAGCGGGGGAAAGTACCCGGGACGAGTGATCACCCCTGACCACGCGTCAGGCCCGGGCTCGATGATAACCGCGGTCGACCTCAGGGGGCATCTCTCTGGGGCCTCCGTCCCAAGGGAGGGCAACGGGAGGCAGGGTGCCCTCTACCTGAGGATGCCCTCTTCGACGAAGGCGCTCGAGTGGGTGCGCACCAACCTCCACGGCCTCGCGGGCTTCAAGGGCTTCCTCGTCGACGAGGACGAGGAGGAGAGCGACCTGCAGCTGGAGCTGTCCGTCTCCAAGCTCGACCGCGACCTCATCGAGAAGGACGTGAGGTGGAGGTTCGACATCCTCGCTGAGGGCAACATGGTGAGGGGGTCCGAGGACATAGTGAAGCTTGTCGCGATGGGAGCCGACTGCGTCGGTTTCGGGAAGGCCGCGCTGGTGGCGGTCGGGTTCGAGGACGACCAGGAGGTAGTCATCGAGATGCAGAAGCTGACGGACCACCTGGAGAACCTCGTCGTCGCGTTCGTCAAGGACATCAAGCTGCTCGCGGGGGCCGCAGGGATGAGCAGCGTCGCCTCCTCGCTCGTGGGGAACAGGGAGATCCTCCGCACCGTCGGGCTCGACCCGGCAATCAGAAAGGAGCTGGGCATCAAGCCGGCCGGAGCCGCGTGAGAATCGACTTGAGCGAGTATCCCTCCTTCGACACGACGTTCGGGCAGCCGGTCTACAAGGACGGCTGCGGGATCTTCGGCGTGATAAGGAAGGACGGCGCCCCGAAGGTGTCCAACCTGGACGCCCTGACCGGGATAGCGTGCATAAAGTACAGAGGGAGCGACCTCGGCGCCGGCTTCGCGCTCTTCGACCCAGACCTGAGCAGCGGAGGGCAGACCCACAAGATAAAGGCCTTCGTAAGGAACCAGGGCATCGCCGACAACCTCCAAGACCAGCTCACGGCCTCAGTGAGCTCCCCGCGAGACGTCCAGCTCCTCATGCCCGACCCGGTGAGCGGGAGGGAGCGCTTCGGGATCTGGGAGGGGAACCTTAGCACCTCAGACAACCCCGCGCTCGAGAAGACCATCGACAGCATAAACGGAGAGCTCCTCTCCGACGGCAAGATCGACGGGCGCATCTTCTCCTACGGCAGGTACCTCGACGTCTTCAAGGAGGTCGGGTTCCCGCTCGAGGTCGCGAAGGAATACCATCTCGACGCCGACTCTAAGAAGGCCGACGTCTGGATAGCCCACACGAGACAGCCGACCAACTCACCCGGGCGCTATCCCATCTGGTCTCACCCCTTCGCGTCGATGGACACCGCCATCGCCCACAACGGCGACATCAGCTCCTTCGGGGCAAACCTGGAGCAGCTGAACTCCTGGGGGCTCCGGAGCCACGTGGGGACGGACAGCGAGGTCATCGCCCGCCTCCTCGACCACTTGGTGCGGGTCGAGGGCTTGTCGCTCTTCGAGGCCGCCACCGTCCTCACCAACCCCTTCGAGAGGCAGTTCTCCCCTGAGGTGCGCAAGCTGCTCATAAGGTACAGGGGCGCCCGCCTCGACGGACCCTTCGCGGTCGTCGCCGGCTTCTGCGACGGGAGCGACACTTACCTCTTAGCGCTCACGGACAGGTCGAAGTTCCGCCCCCTCCTCGTCGGGGAGGACGGCAACAGGTTCTACGTCGCGAGCGAGGAGAACCAGATCAGGAACCTCTCCAAGGACGCGGTGGTCTGGGCGCCCGAGCCGGGCTCCTTCTTCCTCGCCTCGGTGAAGAAAGGGATACTCGAGCCGGGGACCAAGAGGAAGATCTACTCCTTCCAATCGGGAGGGAGCCTGAGCAGCGTGGCGTCGTCCTTCGGCGCATACTCGCGTCCGCAACAGGAGGCGACGCCCCCCCGAGCGGAGCAGGTCGCGACGCTCGACTCCTCGGGCGTGGGCTTCGGCGAGATCAACGAGTTCCTGCGCAAGGCCTATCGCTCCGGGAGCGATGGCGTGAGGATAGACAACGTCAGCGGCCAGAGGTACCTCGGCATCGCCTTCTCCACGAAGCACGAGGACGGCTCTAGGCGGAGGTTCAAGGTGGAGCTGAACGGCTACCCAGGAAACTGCCTCGCAAACCTCAACGACGGAGTCTCTTACGAGGTCCACGGGAACGTCTCGGACGACCTCGCGGACACGATGCACGCTGGCTCCGTTGTGATCCACGGGAGCGCGAGGGACGTCGCGGGACAGGCCCTTCAGGGCGGACACATCTTCGTCAGGGGGTCCGTCGGGAACCGGGCGGGCATCCAGATGCGCGAGTACAAGCAGGCGAGGCCCTTCTTCATCGTGGGAGAGACCGCCGACGACTATCTCGGCGAGTACATGGCGGGCGGGATACTGGCAGTCCTCAACCTCTCGGGCTCCGACAGGCCCGTGGGCAAGTTCGCCGCCACCGGACTCGTGGGCGGGACGCTCTACATCAGGGGCGAGGTCGACCCGACCCAGCTCGGGCTGCCCCCGAGCCCAGAGGACATCCAGGCCTACCTCCGCACGTGCGTCACGGACGGGGCCCTGTCTATGGAGGCATTCGAGGCGGTGTCGAAGCTCCGGTACCCGAGCGACCGGGAACTCGCACCTCTCCTGCCGACAGCCCTCCTCGCGAGAGTCCGCTTCCTCTTCTTCACCAGCAAGTACACCAAGCCGCTCCTCAGCGAGTACAGGAACCTGAACCCCGCCGACGTGGATGTCCTCAGGGGCGTGCTGGAGTCGTTCTTCCAGGCCTTCAGCCTCCCCCGCTCCCTGCTCGAGTCCGTCCTCTCCTCGAAGTTCACGGTCCTGAGGGCGGGAGACCAGAAGGTCGCGACGCCCATCCCTCCGCAGGAAATCCCTGTGGAAGAATAGCCCGCGAGATTGTAGAATAGTAGGGGATTGTTGAAATGCCGAGCAAGACCGAAGACCTCTGGTGGCTGTTCACGCGGCAGACGATCAAGGTCACCCCGCGACAGAGCGTCCTCACGGCCGCCATGATCATGCAGAGGAGGAACTTCAGGCACCTCCCGGTGGTCGACGAGAAGGGGAGAATAATGGGGATGATCTCCGCGCAGGACATCATAGACTCGCTGAACTTCGTCCTGTCCAAGCCCGACCTCATGACCAAGGAGGTGCTCGAGTCGCTCGAGATCCCCGTAGAGCGCATCATGGTCTACAACAGCGTCTGCGTGGAGCCCGGGGACGGCCTCGCGGAGATCACGAAGAAGATGACCTTCCACAACCTCGGCGGCATGCCGGTGATAGACGAGCAGGGCGTCGTCCGCGGCATCATCACCCTGAGAGACCTCGTCGGGCTCATGGGGACGAGCTCGGACGAAGTGGGAGTGCCCGTGTCCGAGATAATGAACCCCAACGTCATCACCATCGGGCAGAACGAGTACCTATCCACCGCGGTCCGCCTGATGTCAGAGCACCGCATCAGGCGGCTCCCCGTCGTCCCGGGCGCGAGGGGCGCCGAGGCGGGCGGCCCGAAGGGCATACTCTCCAACAAGGACGCGCTGGGCCGGCTCGCGAAGGTCGCGTCCATGAGCATCGCCAGTCCGAAGGGCGAGGCCGTCCCGACTCGCTTCGACACTCCGATCTCGGACTTTATGACCCGAGACGTGATCACCGTCAGCCAGGACGACGACATCAGGGTCGCCGCGTCGAAGATGATGATATTCGGGATAGGCGGCCTCGTCGTCGACGACTCCCCCACGGGGCGCGTCGCGCTGGTGACCGAGAGGGACCTCATCAGGACTCTCTCCCGGAAGAAGGGCAACGCAGTCCTGATGACGGCGCTCCAGTTCGAGTTGGAGCTCGAGAGGGCGAACGCGCGCTCATCGGGTCACAGCGCGAACCCCCGCTCCCATCCCTGACTGCGCCGCCCGCAACGCGAAAGTTTAAAGACTTAGGAAAAATCCGGGTAAACTTCCCGAGTGAGCTAGGATGGGTCATAGGAAACATAGTGCACCACGCAGAGGAAGTCTCGCATACATCCCCAGGGGGAGGGTCGGAGACTTCTTCCCCACGGTCCACAATTGGCCCAGGATCAAGGGCAGCGCACCGACCCTCCTAGGGCTGCCGGCAGTGAAGGTCAGCACTATTCACACGATTACAATTGACGACAGGGCGAAGACGCCAAACTTCGGCAAGCCGCGCTTCAACCCGACCAGCGTCTTGGCGGTGCCTGACACGGCCGTCATCGGCGTCAGGCTGTACGTCAGGGAGAACGGCGCCGAGAGAGCGGTCGGCGAGGTATACGCGAAGACCCTCCCGAAGGGCGTCGAGAAGAAGTCTAGCGTGGACCCCGAGAAGTTCATCGAGGCCTGGAAGCCGAAGCTCTCCGGGCTCACGCGCATCGCGGTTGTCTTGGCGATGACCCCGAGGGACGCGGGAATTTCTCAGAAGCAGCCGATAGTCTTCGAGGTAGGAGTGGGAGGCGGCGACATCGCGGCCCAGTTCGACTATGCCGCGAAGGTGATGGGAAAGCCTGTGAAGTTCTCAGAAGTCTTCAAGGCAGGCGGTTACGTGGACATCATAGGCGTGACAAAAGGCCACGGCTATGAAGGCCCGGTGACCAGGATGGGGATCAAGAGGAAGCAGCACAAGTCGAGGAAGAGCGTGAGGGCCGTCGGAGTCATCGGTCCGTGGCATCCTGCGGCGGTAATGTACACGGTGGCCAGGGCGGGGCAGCACGGCTTCCACCAGAGGACCGAGTCAGGTAAGAGGATACTTAGCATCTCTAACGGGAAGGACGCGCCGATTACCCCGAAGGGCGGGTTCGAGCACTTCGGCGAGCTCAAAACCGACTACGCGCTCGTGCGCGGGAGCGTCCCCGGGACGAACAGGCGTGTCGTTGTCGTCAGGTACCCAATGAGGCCTCATCCGAAGGCCAACACGGCGCCGGTGCAGGTCCTAGAAGTCAGCACCAGGATAACGGGGAGGAAGTAGGCGCTTGGCAGACTCTGCGAAGGTCCTAGACATGAGCGGCAAACCAGGCGAAGAGGTCGACCTCCCCAGCGCGTTCTCCACGCCCTTGAGGCCTGACCTGGTCCAGAGAGCGTGGTGGATACTCCACTCGCACGGCATCCAGCCCTACGGCCGGGACCCCATGGCAGGCAACAGGACGAGCGCCGAGACCGGCAACCCCCCAACAGGCCGAGGAGTCTCAAGAATCCCGAGGATCAAGGGCGCAGGGAGCTCAAAATCAGGCCAGGCAGGAGGCGTCGCGAGCATCGTGGGGGGACGGCTGCCTCACCCTCCAAGGTCTGAGAAGGTGATCTACCGCAAGATCAACGTCAAGGAGAGGAAGCTCGCGCTCAATACCGCTATCGCATTCACGGGGGACGCAACCGCGGTCGGGTGGAGAGGCCACAAGACCGGGAAGCTAGAGTTCCCAGTGGTGGTCTCTGACGACCTGGAGGCGCTGGAGAAGACGGCAGCACTCGAGGTGTTCCTCGCCGACCTGGGCCTAACCGAAGAGCTGAGGCGAGTCTACGGCGGGGTGAAGAGGCGTTCGGGAAAGGCCAGGATGCGCGGGAGGACCACCAGGAAGAAGGTCGGACCGCTCATCGTCGTGAGCAACGACAGGGGCGTGGGAAAGGCGGCCGCGTCCATCCCGGGGGTCGAGGTCGTCTCTGTGGACAGCCTGAGCGTCTTGCCGCTGGCGCCAGGAGGGGTCGCGGGAAGGCTCACCATCTGGACGAGCTCGGCGATCGCTGTGCTGGGCTCGAGGTCGGCGAAGGAGGGAATGAAAGTTGAGGCTTGAAGACGCGCAGAAGATCATCTTCCGGCCATACATCACCGAGAGGACTTTCGACCAGATAGCAAGGGAGAACAAGATCTGCTTCATGGTAGCCAACAAGGCGTCGAAGACCCAGATAGCCAGCGCGATCGAAGCGCTCTACGAAGTCAAGGTCAGGGCGGTCAACACGATGAGGTCGATCGGGGGCAAGAAGGCCTTCGTGCGCCTCGTCCCGGAGGACTCCGCGACCGACCTCGCGACGAAACTAGGACTGGTGTAGTAGAAGTGGGCAAGAGAATTCTTCAGAGAAGGCGGGGCAAGGGCGGCATCCAGTGGAGGGTCTCATCCAGGGGGAAGATAGCTCCCGTCCGCTACCCGCTCATGAACCCGGACGCGGCCGGCCACGAGGGGCCGCTCACGGTCAAGGCTCTCCTCGACGAGCGGGGAAGGAGCGCGCCGCTCGCGCAACTGCAATACGGTGAGCACGGCGCGATTTCCTACGTCCCGGCCGTGAACGGGATTGCGGTCGGGAACCAGGTCCAGCACGGGCCTGACGCCGCAGTGGCAAACGGGAACATCCTGCCACTTAGGAAGATCCCGGAGGGGACTCGCATCTCGAACATAGAGCTCCGCGCCGGCGACGGCGGGAAGCTCGTCCGGGCGGCGGGCGGCTCCGCTGTCCTCTTCTCAAAGGGAGAAGGCAGGGCGATAATCAGGCTCCCCAGCGGGAAGAGCATGCTGATCAACGAGAACTGCAGGGCGACGGTCGGAGAGATAGCCGGAGGGGGCATGCAAGAGAAGCCGTTCATGCGGGCTGGGCCCAGGCACCACAAGATGACAGCCGACGGCCGCCCCTACCCGAGGATGAGGGGAATCGCAATGGCGGTGGTCTACCACCCGTTCGGAGGAGGCAGGCACCAGCACCCCGGCAAGTCGACCAGCACGTCGAGGAACGCGCCGCCCGGCAGGAAGGTAGGCCTGATAGCGCCGCGGAAGACCGGGAGGAAGAGGCTGGCCAGGACGACCGTCGAGGTTAAGGAGAGGTAGGGAGAGGAGAGAGCCATGCCCAAAGAGTTCCGCTACCGTGGTTACACGATTGACCAGCTCAACGGAATGAGCACGGAGGCCATCCTCCAGCTCCTCCCGTCGAGGGCCAGGCGCTCGCTCAACAGGGGGATATCAGACGACAAGAGGAAGCTCCTGGAGGACGTCCGTTCCCAGAAGGAAGGGAGCCTCGAGGGACAGATCAAGACCCACGCCAGGGACATGATCGTCCTTCCAGTTATGGTCGGGGCGACCATCGGGGTCTACACCGGAAAGGAGTTCCTCTCGATCCAGGTAAAGCCGGACATGATAGGCCACTACCTCGGGGAGTACGCGATCACGAACAAGAAGGTCGTCCACGGCACCCCAGGCATCGGCGCAAGCCGCTCGAGCCTCTACGTCCCGCTCAAGTAGCGCGTCGAGAACGACCCTGGAAGCCACACATTGTCGCTCGCAAGAGGCGATCGCTCTCTCCAGGAGGAGCTCGACTGGGCTATGGAGAGGCTCGCGAAGGCCGGGTATCGCGTCCGCTCCAAGGTCCGCCTGCTCGTCGACCCCAACCTCGACATCATGGGCTACGCTAGCGAGGAGGAGGGCATCCAGCACATCGTCATAGCCGAGTGGGCGCTCCAATCAGAGATGCTCGGGGGCCTTCTCTTCCACGAGCTCGCCCACATCTACCATACGGAGAAGCGGTCGCCCTCGCACAAGTTCAAGGTCACAAACGCCATAATCACGGAGCTCAGCCAGAGGGAGGGCCTCAACGAGCGGGAGACGGGATACCTCGTCGAGGGGTTCAACCACCTCCAGAACGTGATCGTGGACGACATCGTGTTCGCGTCGATGGAGGAGTCTGAGAGGAGGCAGGCACAGAGGTTCTTCTCGGGGTGGCTCACGGAGGCGCCCTCAGGGTACGCCCTCGTAGACGCCTCCGCGCTCGCTCGCAACGCCTTCGCGGTGGCCTCCCTGAGGCGGCACGGCCTGCTCGACGAGGACGACCCCAACGCAAAGGAGATGACGGTGCGGGGGAGGACGCTCGTGAAGCAGTTGGGGAAGAGCGCGCAGGAGAAGTACGACGCTATCGAGGATTTCCTCGTGAAGGCCGACCCGAACTGGGACGAAGAGACCTTCCACAACAAGCTGGTCTACTACCTCGACCTGCTCGTGGCCCTCCTTAGAGAAAAGGACCAGATGGAAGACCTGCGGTAGGAATCCGGGTGCAGGCAGTCCCTCCCTCTCGGTCCGGAGACGGCTTGTGCGCCCGCATCGAAGCTGCAAAACGAGATAAAGGCCGGGCCTTCACTCTCAGCGATTCAAGATGTCGTTGAAGATCGGGAAGCTGAGCATCACCAGCATCGCGTTCGAGCAGCACGGCAAGATTCCGAGGCAGTACACGATCGACGGCGACAACAGGTCGCCGCCGCTCTCGTGGAAGGGGGTCCCAAGCGGGACGCGGCAGCTGGCGCTCGTCTGTTTCGACCCGGATGCCCCCTTGCCAAAGGGCTTCACGCACTGGGTGATCTACGGCATCCCTCCGGGCGCGAACAGCATCCCAGAAGGCGGGGGAGGGAGCTTCGTGCAGGGGTTGAACGGCATGGGGAAGCCGGGCTACATCGGACCGGCCCCTCCTCCAGGGCACGGGGTCCATCACTACTACTTCTGGCTCTACGCGCTCGGCGACGGCCCTGAGCTGAAGCTCGGCCTGAACCTCGAAGACCTCATGGACGCGATCGGCGGCCGTGTGCTGGCTCAGGCGCGGCTCGTCGGGACCTACGAGCGGTAAGGCGCAGGTTTGCCCCGGAAAGACCGGCTCGAGCGGATCTTCGAGAACGCCACCGACGACCTTGACGTCGTCGCCATCGTCAACGGGGAGCACGCCGACCCGAACTTCTTCTACATCTCCGGGTACAGGAGCGGCATCTTCGAGCGAAACATGCTCTTCTTGTTCCCCGACAGGCACGTGGAGGTCCTGACAAACACTCTGGAGGAAGATGCCGCAAGGCAGAGGAAGGACTACACGGTCCACGTCAAGAAGGGCTCCGGCCCTTCGGAGCGCAGAAGGATGGTCTCGTCCATCCTCAAGGGCTCCAAGCGCGTCGGCATCAACTTCCAGGGCGTCTCTCACAAGGACTACCAGGCCCTGGAGACCATGCTGGGCTCGAAGAAGCTGATAGACGTCTCCGGCGCGCTGAGCAGGTCGAGGATGGTCAAGGACCACGACGAGCTCGAGCTCATCTCGAGGGCCGCGCAGATAGTCTCGGGAGTGGTAGAGGGCTTGCCGGGGCTCGTGAAGGAAGGGATGACGGAGAGGGCCCTCAAGGCGCATATCGACTACCAGATGGTCGAGAGGGGTGCAGACTCCCCCTCGTTCGAGAGCATCGTCGCGTTCGGGGAGAGCTCCGCCCTCCCGCACTACTCGGCGGGAGAGAGGCGGCTCCGGAGGGGAGACAACGTCCTGGTCGACGTCGGCGCGAGATACCGCCTCTACTGCTCCGACATCACGAGGACGCTCTTCTTCGGCCGAGCAACCCCTTCCCAGAAGGCGGCGTACTCCAAGGTCCTCGAGGCCCAGACGAAGGCCATCGAGGCGATCAAGGAGGGCGTCTCCGGCAAGGCTGTCCACCGGATAGCAGCTCGAGTGATAGACGAGAGCGAGTTCAAGGGGAGGTTCACGCACGGCCTCGGCCACTCGCTCGGGCTGGAGGTCCACGACGGCCCGGGGCTGAGCCTCCGGAACTCCGCCAAGCTCAAGCGGGACATGGTCGTCACCGTCGAGCCAGGGATATACCTCCCCGGGGAGGGCGGCGTCCGCATCGAAGACGACGTCGTGGTCACGAAGGACTCGTGCGAGCTCCTGACCAAGTGCCCGAGGGAGCTCGTCGAGGTCTAGAGAGAGGACCGCCAAGAGCTGACCCGACATCAAGGGACCTGTCTCGGCCTTCTCTCGAAACGCTTAACTCGTTTCGCCCCTTTCGCGAGCTCCGAGCCCTGATGATCTACGAATGGAGGGTCTACGAGATAATCCCCGGAAAGAAGAAGAACCTCAACGAGCGCTTCGCGAAACACACGATGGGGCTGTTCGAGAAGCACGGCATGTCGGTCGTGGGCTTCTGGGAGAGCTCGATCGGAGGGCGGACGAACACGCTGTATTACATGCTGGCCTTCAAGAACCTGGACCACCTAGAGTCTGCCTGGAAGGACTTCGCATCAGACCCTGAGTGGCAACAGGTCGCGAGCGAGTCCGAGAAGGACGGGCCCCTCGTAGCGAGCATCAGGAACATGGTCCTCAAGCCCACCTACTACTCCCCGATGCAGTGACTCCATTCGGAGGCCGGAGGCGATTGTAGCGTCTCTCCCTGCGCATGCCGGAACCAGAAGGCACACCCTTCAATTATGCCTCAAGGCCACGGTAGAGTCGTAAGGAAATGACCGCCTGCCGTCTCTGCAAGAGGGAGTGCGCCCCGTCGTCGACCCTCTGCAAGTATCACCTGGCCGCCAAGAGAGGCGTAGAGTCCGCCTACAAGCAGTGGAACGAGGCATATGGGGGCATCGGGTGGAAAGACTACCTCCAAAAGGTGAGCCAAAACGCGGAGACCGGACTGTGGGCCAAGGAAGTGGCAGAATTGCTCTCCAAGGAAGCCGTAGACTAGCCTCTGGGACGAGCCGCAAGCCCACCGAATCAGAGGTCCCAGAGGTCTGTGAACCTGTCGGTCGCGATGTCGAGCAGGTTCTTTTCGAAGGCGGCCAGGAGCTCGAGCGTCCGCTGCCTGTCCTGAATCCCGTAAAGCGCGTGCCCGTCAGCCGTCACGTGCCGCCTGACCAATCCTACGTCGCTCAGCGAGGCGGTGTATTCGCTCACGGTGCTCCTTGGCAGGCCGGCCATCTCGCAAAGGTCTCCGTTCCTCAGGTCTCGTTGCCCACGCACGAGCGCGCCGAGCACCTTCCTCGCGGTCTCGCTCTGCAGGAGCGCGTAGGTCGCCTTCGAGCCCTCGGCGGTCCCCGCGGGGTAGAGCCTCTGGTAGCGGCCCTCCTTGGAGCAGACGATCTCCCCGTCTCTCCTCAGGCCCTCGACGTGGTAGCGCGTGGTGCTGAACGACGTCCCCAGCAGCTTCTGGAGCTTGCGGAGGTGGATGCCGGGCGAGAGCGAGACTATCATCTTCGCGCGCTCCCTGTTCGGGTTCTGCAGGCTCAACTCTCGCGCCCCACCCGACCTATCCGGACTCCACGTTCACCTCCCCGCCCTGCAGATAGACGTGGATCGGGGAGAGCACCGAGCAGTAGATCAGGAAGGTGCCGGTCTCGTCCGCGACGAAGCTCACAGTGAGCGCCTGCCCCGGGCTTATCGCCTGTATCTTGTCGTCGAGGTAGTGCGCCACCTGGAAGCCTAATGGCTGCGCGTAGGTGTTGCAGACTGTTATGGCCACGTCCGAGCCGTTGGAGACGTCCAGGATCGGCCAAGGCTTGACCGGGGCGCCGTGCACGATGCTGTCGTTGTACCCGAGCGAGCTCCCGACTATCAGGAAGCCGCCCTCGGGCCTGACGCACCCCGCTGGAAGAGGGGCCAGGGTTCCCGTCCCGCTGGTGGAGACGTAGGCCGCTGAAGCGACGAGCGCCACCGCGACGATCGTCGCGGCGAAGGCCAATCCCGCGCGCCGCCTGGTCTTGGACGACCAGAGGAGGGCGACCAGGAAGCTGACCCCCATCAGCAGCTCCACGGAGGGGTTGAGGTAGAGCTCCATCAGCCGGACGGTCTCCGGCGCCGCTCCCACGAAGAGCTCCAGGATCGTCGTGCTGGCCGAGCCCACGCATAGGAGGATGAAGGCGAGCATGAGCAGGAGATACCTCCCCTCGCGTCTTCTCCTGTAGGCGTTTATCGAGATGACCATGAGGACGGCGGAGACCGCGGTCAGGGCGACCTGCACGAAGTCTTCGTAGTAGGAGGCGACCGGAAGCAAACACAAGAAAATGTCCGGGAGTTCGATTTAAGGCTGGCGTGATTTCGGCGTTTGAGCCACCCCGCGGCGACCCCGGCGCGCAGCTAGGGGATGAGGACTGCGGCCGCGACCACCGAGGTCCAGAGGCCTTTCTTGTCTCCCTCCGCGGACTGGGCCACGTTCGACGTCCTGATGATGAGCCCGCTGCCCTTGAAGAGTTGCTCCCTCTCCTTCCAGGCCGTCTGGGGATCGAACCCGATCCCCATCGTGGTCGCGAGCATTGTGGCAGCCAGGTCCTCGGCGTAGTCTCCCGCCACATCCTCGGTCTGCCCGTAGGCGTGGTGCTCCGAGATGTAGCCGTATGTCTTCGTCGAGGGGATTGCCAGGCCCACGGACGCGGCGATGAGCCGGTTCGGCTCTCTGGTGGCGTTTCTGGCGAGCATGACGAAGGTCACCTCGCCGGGCGTCAGCATCACCCTACCCTTGTCCTTCGGGATGACCCTGCAACCCGCCGGGACAATGCTCGAAACTTGCACCAAGTTGCAGTGCTGTATCCCTGCGTCCCTCAGCGCCAGCTCGAAGGACTGGAGCTTCTCTTTGTGCTTACCGACGCCCTTGGTTAGGAACAGGCGCCTTGGAATCATGCTGCCGAGCACGAGGCTGCAGGTTGACTATTGAATCTTTTCGGTTATCTGAACTGCGCGCGTTCGTCAGTGAGCTACGATGTGGTTTCAGAAAGGGAGATGGCGCCGACCTCATTCACTCGTGAGGTATCTTTGCTTCATATGAATTATAAGCAAGTTTGAACCAACTTCGGTGCTTGCGCAACCAAAGACTCCTCGAGAAGAGCCTGACCGTGATCATGGCCCTCCAAGAGGAAGACGGGGGAATTCTCGCGACCCCTCTGGACGACGTCTATCCCTACGTCTACCCGAGGGACGCCGCTATCATGACGAAAGCCATGAACGCCCTCGGGAAATTCGAGCGCTCCAAGAAGTTCTACCGGTTCCTGAACGGTGTGAGGAGGCCCCACGGGGAGTTCTATCAACGTTACAACGCGGGTTTGCCATACGTCTCCAACGAGCACGAGTTGGATGTCACCCCTGTCGTGCTCAACGGCATCTACGACACTTACAGGAAGTCGCGCGACGGCCCGTTCCTCGAGGAGATGTGGGGATTGGTCCAAGAGTGCGCCTCATTTGTCGAGACCGCCATCGACGACGACATGGGAATGGTTTACACGGCCAATTCCATCCATGAAAACAGGAAGCTCGAGGAGGGCTTTGAGATCTGGACCAACTCCGCCGCGGTCACGGGGTTGCTCGACGCGTCGAGGATCGCGGGAGCGCTAGGTCACGAGGACCTTCGGGATGCCTGGGAGAACTCTTCAAGGCGACTGCTCTCGAGGGTGGTCGAGGTTCTTTACCACAAAGAGGAAGGGACCTTCATCAAGGTGATGCGGAGGTCTGGCGAGAAGGTCATGGCCCCCGACATGTCCCAACTCGCTCCGTTTTATTTCGGGGTCTACCGCGACGACGCCGCACTCGAGAGGACGCTCGAACGTCTGAAGGGAGCTCTCTGGAACAAGAGCATCGGCGGTTTCAACAGATTCAGAGACTTCGAGATCGTCGACGACTGGCACTGGTATACCGGAGGCACCGCAGGCGTCTGGCCATTCTTCACGTTGTGGGCCGCGCGCTCCTACAAGGACCTCGGAATTCGGGAAGGCGAGATCTCGTGCCTCGATTTCTTGGACTCGGTCCTGACCGACGACCTCCTCATCCCGGAGAAGGTCGCTCCGCTCGAAGGGTACCAAGAATGGAAGGCCAACGAGCTCAAGTTCGCGCACCGCACGATGAACGGCGTGAGGAAGATCGAGAGCAAGGCTCACAAGATCAAGGCGCCCGGCTACGTCACCTGGGCCTGCCCGCTGGGCTGGGCACATGCTGAGTACATCCTGCTCGAGAAGCAGGAGACAAGCAAGGACTACGAGGTCTTGCAAGAACAAATCCCGAGCGTCGTCAAAAAATGACCCCCTCGGCCCCCTCGGACTAGCTTAGAGACGGTCGGGCTCAACGAAGGAAGCCGAGCGCAATTGCCCCCTGATTCGAACCTTGCTAAAGCATCCTCTGGAGGGATCCACGTTGAGTATATAGCCGCGGACAACACAATATCGTCATAGCAATGGAAGACACTCCAGACGACCCAAAGGGCGTAATCGGATCAAGCGAGAAAGTCGAGCTCAAAGCAAAACAGAAGGTCCACCACCCCAACATCGACGTCGACTCCGCGGTCGTAACCAACGAGCGCGTCATCCTGCGGCATCCCCACGCGTTAGGCCTGAAGAAAGGAGACCTATCTTGAACTTCACCACGCACCTCTTCTTCGGGATTCTCGTCGGAAGTCTGTTCTTCGGCACCCCCCAGGTGATTCTGCTGATGGCGATTGGGTCCATGATTCCCGATTTGGATAGGGAGTACGCGTTCTTGAGCAAGGAATCATTCCGTAACCGCCAGGTGCATCGGGCCTTCTGCCACAACTTCCTGTTTCTGGGGCTAGTCTACCTCATAAATCCGTTCTTGGCTCTTGGGGCATTCCTGCACTCGCTTCTCGACGCCCTCACGACGGCCAGGGACAGGGGGGTCGAGTGGCTCTACCCCTTTACGAGGCTGGTCAAGAGCGCGGTCTATGACGCGAACGGGAAGAGATTGCCGCTTGACCCAAAGCAGAAGATATACTTCCAACAGCACGAGGTGTTCGGGCTGACAACAAAGACCACCCAGGACATCAAGCCCCGCGAGCCCCTTCCATGGAGAAGGACGTATGGACCTGCGCTCTCAGGGCGGCTTCTTGACCAAGGCATCCTAATCGGGTCGGTCGCCCTGACCGCGATGCTACTCCTCTTCTCCGCCTTGGGGGTCCATCGGTTCATCGACTTGAACTTCCATTCACTCGGCCTGCCGTTCACGCTTCCCCTTCTCGTGGGTGCCATCGGAGGCCTCATCCTGTTTGTTGGAGGAGAGATCGACAGAAGCAAGCAGGCACACAGCGATAGGCTCGACAAGACGTACAAGGCGTTGTTCTTCCTCTCGGCCGGAATCCTGGTCTTTTCGATAGTTCTCGGAGCCGTCATGAACCCACAGGTTGCGATGTCTACTCTGAGCGAACTCCCCTACATAGCTGCCGGAATGGTCTTGCTAGTCGTCGTATCGTTTGTTGTACTGAAGGTGAAATCTTCGGGACCTCTCCCCACCGATGACACCAAGGAACCCACAATCGTGTGATAGGCGAAGGCGATGTTCGCCGACAACACGAAGGATCCCCACCGCAAGAAGAATCCATCTACATCGAGCGAACCCATCAAACAGAATGCAGTTACCAAAGCAGGACCCAGCCCGTCTTGATCGCAAGATAGCGAAAATCAAGCTCGAAAGTTGTGGACCGGGGTCCACGGTCGCGGGCTATGTAGCCCACAATAGAGTATGGCGAGGCGAATTTAATAGAGGCTACTCATCCCCAGCCTCCTAGACTTGGTGGATTTTGGCAGAGAAAACTGAGATCATCAGCGAGCTGGGCGTCAACGAGCTGCTCCTGCCGCGTTTGATTTCCGACGCGTTAGCGGCTAACGACCGGGTCAAGTATCTCTTCGCCCTAGTCCAGACGGCCCAAGCACACGCCGACAGCCCCTCGACCGAGGTCTCGAACCTCAAGAACGAGCGAGTGTCTAGCGGCGTCACAGACGAGAGCTTCGACTACGTCGCCAACACTGCCCTTCGCCTAGAGAACGGCAGCTACCGGCTCCCGGAGGCGGGCCGAATATTCGATTCAGCTGTCTCCTGCATGGAGGAGATGATGAGGCCTCTCCAGTCGGCCGGCGCTCAACGAAAAGTGGCCTGCGACAAGCTGCGGACAAGGCTCGAAACCATCACGAAGACAAAGCCTGACTTGAAGGATGAGACCGTGAGCGCCACGTTCATCGCCGCGATGACCTCGGGCAGGCCCGAGGACGGAGACAGCCTTCACCAGATTGTAATGGAACTCCATCGGGAGATAAACAGCCTCCAGTCCGCGGTCTACCAAGAGTCCGTCGAGGGAGCCAGCGTCTACGGGATCAATGACGGCGACAGGACCTTGATCGGGGCATTCATGAGGGGCGTCAACCAGACTGCGAAGCTCAAGTTCGACCATCCGGGCCTCGGCACGACCGCCACGCGCTCGGGGGAGACGCTCATGATCCAGAACGACATCGGTCAGACCGACGCGCATGTGATCGTGGTCAAGGTCAACGGGATGTCAGTCAGCGTGGCCTACACCGACGTTCACAAGCAGCGCATGCTCTTCTTCCGCTCGATGCTCGACAAGTTCGACGTCCGCTGGCAGGAGACGACATCGAAGGAGAGCAAGAACCTGAAAGAGTCGGGAGAATACTACTTCTCCACGGGGGTCTACCAGGCCAAGGACGAGAAGGACCTCGAAGCATTTCTCTCTCTCCTCGGCTCTCGCCTAGTCTTCTTGATAGACTGGAACAAGGCGAGGAAGCAGCTGAAGCTCTTCCTGACCAAGGACGACGTCCTGGACACGCTGAAGTGGGCCGCCGACAACGACCTCGGTCACATGGGCTTTTTGAAGATGGGCGGCGACAAGCTCGTCCTCGGCGCCATCGAGCAATCGGCGAACGCCCCCCTGCGGTTCGGCGACAAGTTCTACGATGCGCTGGGCCCGAAGAGGGCTCGCGAGTTTCTCAAGTTCGTGCTCACCTCATGCTCGGAGGGGCTGATGCAGCACAAGTCGGAGGTCCTCATCCGGGACGAGGTAAGGGCGGAGCTCGCCGAGTCTCTGCAGAGCGTGAACCGGGACCTTCTGGACGTCGCCTCAAGGCACTCGGCCTTGGTCGTGGAGCTCGCCACCGCCGTGAGGGACGACCTGGTCCGCATCGAGAGCGAGGACCGCGAGATCCTGAAGCGGACCGCCGAGAGAGGAAAGAAGTGGGAGACCGAGGCGGATTCGCTTCTCAACAAGGTGCGCCTCGAGGTCAAGAGGTCAAACGCCCCTCACGAGTTCGAGATAATGCTGAGCCACGCCGACGACGCGGCGGACTCTCTCGAGGATTCGCTCTTCCTTCTCACCCTGACGTCAGCCGAGCACATCAGAGGGCCGACGAGCGAGCCTCTTCTCGACCTTGCCGACATCGCGGCGAGGGCCTCGATGGAGTACCTGAAGGCGGTCGAGGACAGCAAGACCATCGACAGGTGGAGCTCGCGGGAGGAGATCGGAGACTTTCTCGAGGCGGTGGACAAGGTGATGACCATGGAGCACGACGCCGACGACGCAAACAGGAGGGTCAAGGAGGTCTTGACGGCCAACGCCGTCGATTTCAAGCAGCTGCAGCTTGTCGCGGAGATATCGAGGGACATCGAGCAGTCGACCGACGCGCTGATGAAGTCGGCAATCACTCTGAAGGACTACGTCCTCAAGGACGTGGTCGGCGCTTGAGGGGTTCGTTCGAATATGGCTGAGACCGCGGAATACCCTCCAAGTTTCGGCTCCGGACTGCAGCAGGCCCACGCCACGGTCGAAGAGGTGGGGAACAAGGGCTTCAACCTCATGAAGATGGCCCGCATAGGGCTGCCGGTCCCGCCGGGGTTCGTCCTCGGGACATCCTTCTGCGCCGAGTACCTCCGCGAGCGCTCCCTTTCACCGGCCGTACTCGGGTTGATGAAGTCGGGGGTGCAGGAGCTCGAGAACGTCACAGGCTTCCAGTTCGGGGGTTCGAGGAAGCCGATGCTGCTGTCGGTGCGCTCCGGCGCCGCCGTCTCGATGCCCGGAATGATGGAGACTATCCTCGACCTGGGCCTCTGCGACTCGACCCTCGGCGGGCTGGTCCGATTGACTGGGAACCCCAGGTTCGTGTGGGACTCTTACCGCAGGCTCATCCAGACCTACGCCGAGGTTGTCCGGGGATGCCCTCCCGGCGCCTTCGACAGGGTGGCGAGGGAGTACCTTTCCGCAGAGCGCCTCGACAACATCCGGGACCTGGACACCGAGACGCTGAGGAGCCTGACCGGGGACTACCTCGACGCCTACTCGGCCGAGACAGGGTCGCAGTTCCCCCAGCAGCCGTTCGAACAGCTCAAGGGTGCGGTCGAGGCGGTGTTCAGGTCATGGGAGAGCAAGAGGGCCACCGAATACAGGAAACTGCACGCGATAACGGGCCTCCCAGGGACGGCGGTCGTGATTCAGCTCATGGTCTTCGGGAACATGGGCGGGACCTCCGGGTCCGGAGTCGCCTTCACACGCGACCCCGCCACCGGCGAGGACCGCATCTACATCGACTTCCTCTTCAACGCGCAAGGGGAGGACGTGGTCTCAGGGAGGCACGACCTCAGGAACTCGGAGAAGCTGAGCCAGACCCTCCCAGCGGTCTTCAGGGAGATCCAAATGGTGAGGCGCAGGCTGGAGGCGGAGTTCAAGGACATGCAGGACTTTGAGTTCACGGTCCAGGAGGGGAAGCTCTACCTCCTCCAGTGCAGGAGGGCGAACCGGACGCCCTGGGCCGCACTTCGCGTCGCCGTCGACCTTGTCAACGAAGGCGTATTGGACAAGGAGTCGGCCTTGAGGGAGCTAGAAGCATACGACCTTGAGAGCATCAGCAGGACCGTGATCTCCCCCCAATCAGGCTCGTCTCTCCTGTCTACTGGGACGCCAGCCAGCATAGGAGTGGCGACCGGCAAGATCGCGCTCGACATCCACTCGGCGAAGGTAAACGACGGCCAGCCGCAAATCCTAGTTCGGCGCGACATCTCGACGGACGACATCGCCGCTCTGGCCAAGTGCTCCGGCATCCTCACCAACGTCGGCGGGCGCACATCCCACGCCGCCGTCGTGGCGCGCCAGATGAACAAGGTCTGCATCGTCGCGTGCCGGGCGCTCTCCATCAGCCTTGAGGCCAGGTCTTGCGCTTTCGATGGGAAGGTCCTGCGGGAGGGCGACTACATCTCCCTGGACGGGAACACCGGCAACGTCTACGCAGGCGAGGTCGAGGTGACCACCGAGAGGCCGTCGAAACTGCTCGAGACGGTCGGAGGATGGAAGTCTCGC
>Ga0209517_10001138_pt1 | contig 41604 bp, 40 predicted proteins | sample PeaSoiMetSII2010_FD_187695 | JGI IMG/M metagenome (GOLD analysis project Ga0209517, IMG submission 187695) | Peat soil microbial communities from Weissenstadt, Germany - SII-2010 (SPAdes) (version 2) | ecosystem: Environmental > Terrestrial > Soil > Wetlands > Peat | place: Germany...
ATTGGGTTGGCGACGACTATGACCCCGACGCTTTCTCCATCGAGGACGTCAACCACATGCTCACGCCTTTGCGTCGTCGCCGGGACAAAGCCTCACGCGGTTAGTCGCCAGCACGGTAAACAAATACTTTAGTTTTAGGTCAGAAGGACCATTACGCTATACCCTGTGGCGATTCTCAGCGGCTGTCGCGCGCTTCCCCGGGGTTTCGGCCCCGGCACGGTTTATAATACACGAGCCATGTTCCCCTACGACGCAACGCTCGCCGCCGCCGTGCGGACGCCCGCGCAATTTTTCGCCGACGTTCTCCGCATCATCCAGACCATCGCCGACACCTGTATCGACGGCGATGGCCTGAAGTGGTTCAACTGGCTCTACCAGCAAGTGACCCAGGCGGTGGCAGCGAGAGAGGCATCCGGCGGATTCGCCGATACCACGTGGCTCGGCGAACTCGACGTGCGATTCGCGCGCCTGTACTTTGGCGCCCTCGAATCGGAACTCTCTGGCCAGCGGGCGCCCGGCTGCTGGCGGGCCTTGTTCGAGCGCCGCGGCCAAACCGCCGCACGCTCCGCCCAGCAGCGCCTTCCGTTTGAATGACGCCGCGGATCCGGACGGCAGGCAACGTTGGCCTGATCGCTGCCAGGGTGGTCCCGTCGTAGCAGGAATCAGGTAGTCTTACCGGGCATGGATCCGGAGACGGAGGGGAGTCTACACATTAAGGAAGGCAACGATAATTGGAGTGGAGCGGCAGGCGGGTGATCATTACGGACACACGGGTTCTCGCGCGGATCGGTCCCCAGGGACATATCTACGAGACGGGCTTTCTCGTCCACTTGACGGGAACAAAACTTTACGGGAGTAATCCTGCCGCACGTCCTCGATCGCCGTCTTGGAGGCCAACTTCCGGATGGCCGACGAACCGGTCACGGACGGTCCGGGTTATAAAAAGACTGTGGCGGCAATGAGAATCGAATTGCTGCGATTCAACGGCGCTGTCGAGCGGGATCCTGCCATCGATGCGTGGATGAAAGAGCATGCCGGTGAATTGGGAGCCATCGCGCTTCAGTGGTTTGAGCTGATGCGAAAATGCGGGGACGAAGTCCGGGAGCTTTTGCATGACGGCTATCCGGTTGCATGTTTGGGAGATGCGCCCTTCGGCTACGTCAATGTATTCACTTCGCACGTAAACGTGGGGTTCTTTCACGGCGCAGCGCTGCCGGATCCGGCCCGCTTGTTGCAAGGCAACGGCAAATTCATGCGCCATGTGAAGCTAAGACCAGGAACGACCACAAACGCCGCAGCGCTAAGCAGGCTCATCGATACGGCGTACTCGGATATAAAGGAGCGCGTCGAAAACGGCTAGCTCAGAGAAACGCCTCGAGGGGCCGACGCGGATGTGAACCGCCAGATTAGTAACGAGTCGCATAGTGTTTGCCGATCGTGGGCGGATGACGCATCCGGAAGTTATCTTGGGCGGCGCCGGCTTCGGGATCGATACCTCCCGTGACACGCTTCACCCGCGGCCCAGGGCACCCTGGCTCCGACAACCGGATTACTTCCGGATAGACGGTGACCCAAGCGCTACGAATGCGAGGGGCAGCAACTGCATTGATAAACCCTTGGCTTCGCGCGGGGTATCGGCCTCAAGACGGTTGGGGAAGTCACTTCTACAACACACCGACATTAAGCCCCTGGTAGCCGGCAACTGCCGTGACCGGCGTACCAGTAGAAATTCTTTGCATCTTTAACTCGCCCGTAACGATGTGGGATCTTGCCGGAGAGGTGTCGCAAGGCAGTCCAGCAGACCAGTTCGTTTGGCAGGAGCGGGCGGCGCCATGGGTACTTGCGACCGGCGCGCGGTAAAGCCGCACTGCCGGATGAGCGCGTCCTCTTTCGCGTGGAGCCTGGTCTCGCCCAGGCGATCAGGGCGGAAGCGAAGGGTCACGATTTCCTTGATAAGTCGCTGGTAGCCGGGACCTCGGCCGACTGCGCCTACGACCTGTACAACATCTGGAGCGGGCCGGGATGCGGATGTATAATAGACCCGGCCCCGGTGGCCAAAATGGAGGGTCAGAATGAAGAAAAATCTCACTTGCGCGGCTATACTGTTTCTGCGGTTGGCGTGCAACTTACCTGGTCAGGCACTGGGAACCGTGGTCGGCACAGTGACCGACCAGGGAGGCGCCGTCCTACCAGGGGCGACGGTGACTATCGTCAACGAGGGCACGAAGTTCGCCCGCACAACCACAACGAACGACAGCGGTCAATACGTCGCGGAGTCGTTCCCGACGGGGCGCATCAGCGCGACCGCCGAGCATGCCGGCTTTCAGAAGCTCGTGCGCTCGGGGGTGGAACTCACGGCCGCCGATACCGTCACCGTCAATCTCCAACTTGCCGTGGGCAGCGTCCAGCAGACTCTGGAGGTCACGGGTGAAGCGTCGTTGGTGCAGTCGCAGACCGCCGCTGTCTCAACACTCATCAACACCACCCAAACCGTAGAGATGCCACTGAACGAGCGCTCCTTCACCAACCTGCTCCAGTTGACGGCGGGCGCCTCGCCCTCCACACCTGGAATGGCGGCCGCCCTGACCGGGTATACTATGCGCGCCAACAACGCTATCAGCCTCAACGGCGCCACGGCTAACAATAACGCTTACCTGATCGACGGGTTGTACGACCGCCAGCTCTGGATCAGCACGCTGGTTATGAACCCGCCAGTCGAAGGAATCCAGGAGACCCGTATTTTGGCCAGTGACTATTCCGCGCAATACGGCAATTCGGCCGGAGGCGTGACTATCGTGCTGACCAAGTCCGGCACTAACAAGCTGCACGGAAGCGCCTTCGAATACCTGCGTAACAGCGCCATGGACGCCAACACGTTTTTCAGCAACCAGGCCGGCAAGCCCAAGGCCCCTTACCGTCGCAACGAATTCGGTGGCACCATCGGCGGGCCGATTCGCAAAGACAAGACGTTCTTCTTCGCCGATTACCAAGGTATACGCCTTGTCCAGCCAACCACCCAGGTGGACACCATCCCCACGTTGGCGCTGCAGCAGATGGTCGAGACCGGCGATTTCAGCCAGTTCCCCACCACCCTGTACAATCCTTACCAGACCACCACGAACTCCAGCGGGGCCACGGCGCGGGTGCCGTTCGCGGGCAATATCATTCCAAAGCAGCTGCTGGACCCCGCGGCAGGCAAGATCATCGCACTGCTTCCCGTGCCTACCTCGCCGGGTGCGACCAACAACTTCGTCTTCAACCCACCGGGTTCGCAGCGCGACGACCAGTACGATATCCGGGTCGACCAGAACGTCGGCAAGGCCGACCGGCTGTTCTTCAAGTACAGCTACGATAATGCCTTGGGTTACGCCGCCGGCGTGCTGCCCGTGGGTCCCAATACGGGCGGCGCCGATGTTGGGCAGTACCTCCAGACGGGCGGTAATGGTGGCCCCAGCAACACGGCAAACTGGTCGGTTACCACGAACTTCACCAAGGTGATCAGCGCCGGAGTGGTGGATGAGTTCCATTTCGGCATCCTGCGCGACTGGTTGGAGATCTACAACAGCGACAGCACCCACAGTACGGCCGCGGGCCTGGGCATCCCCAACATCAACGTCAGCAACTATAATCTGGGCCTGCCCTATCTGCCCATCAGCGGATTTACGGCCATTGGCGACAGCAACTCCTATCCCGAATTCACGCATTCGGTTTCCATCCCGTTCGAAGATCTTCTCACGGTGGTGAAGGGCAGCCACACGCTGAAGTTCGGGGGTGGCTACTCGCGACACCGCTTCGACGGGCATACCTCGACGGCTCCCCGCGGCCAGTACAGCTTCGGAGGCCAGTTCACGCGGCAGATTGGAACCAGTTCGGCGGCCTCGGCGCTGGCGGATTTTGCGCTGGGGGCCAGCACGGTGATCGTGCGCAGCGAGCAATTCGGCGCCTTCGGCCTTCGCATCTGGGAAGGATCTACTTTCGCTGAAGATTCCTGGCGCGTGAACAGCCGGCTAACCATCACCTACGGACTGCGATGGGAACTACAGGCGCCTCCCTATGAGGCTCACAACCGCTGGGCGAACATAAGCGTGGCTACCGGACAGTTCGCAGTGGCCGGCACTTCGACCCAGAATCTGAACGGCGCTTGCGGGCGCTCCCTGGTATGCCTGGACAAGCACGATTTCGCGCCTCGCTTCGGCGTAGCGCAACAGCTTACCAAGGATGGCAAGACGGTCTTGCGCGGCGGCTTCGGCATGTCGTACTTCGAAGGCTTCAATGGCGGCAAGATGCTGATCGCCAATCCACCCATGAACGTGATCCAGACGTTCACCACGGATCAGAATGCGGCTCCCACAATCCTGCTTTCGCAGGGGCTCCCGCTTCCCGTGCTGCCCAACTTGAACGATCCCACGCAGTTGATCGGCTTGTACTACAACTACGACTCTCATATGAAGCTGAACGAATCGTTGCAGTTCAATATCGGGATCCAGCGCGAGCTGGTTTCCAATCTGCTGCTTGACGTGGGATACGTGCGCACGCTTACTGAGCACATGACTAATTCTGTGGTCGGTAACCAAGCCCTGCCGGGGCCGGGGCCTCTCGGTCCCCGGCGCCCGCTGTATTCCGTCAACCCAGTGCTGGGCGACATCGATTTTCGGACCAACTGGGGAATGGCGAAGTACAACGCCCTGCAAGTGAAAGTCACCAAGCGCTACAGCCGCGGCTTGACGGGAGCTCTCGCCTGGACCTGGTCTCACAACATGGGCCAGACTAACGGACCCGCAAGTTCCACGCGCCCCCAGAACAGCCTGTGCTACGTATGCGAATGGGGCGATCTGCCCGAGGACCGGCGCCACATGGTGGTGATCAACCACGTCTACGAACTGCCGTTCGGTACCGGCCGGCAGTTTGTTAATAAGGGCGTCGCCTCCTACATCCTGGGAAACTGGGATCTCACGGGTATCTGGACCATGTACACGGGCATGCATTTCGGACCCTCCGAGGCAACCTCCGTCTCCAACGTCCTCACCGGCGCCAGTGTCAACGTGTCGCCCACGGAGCGGCCGAATCTCAACGGCACTCCCAACCTGCCCTCGGACCAGCGCACGATCACTCATTGGTTCAACACAGCAGCGTTCTCTATTCCGGCGCAGTACACCTGGGGAACGGCCGGCCCCGGCATTCTGGTAGGGCCGGGTTACTTCAATTTCGATCTGGGCATTCACCGCGTCTTCCCGATCAAGGAGCGGTACAAGCTCACCTACCGGGCGGAGATGTTCAACACCTTCAACCACACTAATTTCAACAATCCCAACGCTACTATCGGTTCCACCAGCGCCGGAGTGATCAGTGCCACTTACCCGGCCAGGATCATGCAAATGGCGCTGAGGCTGGCGTTCTGAAGCGGAGAAGCGAATGCAAATCAGCAGAAGAGATTCACTGCCTGGGGACGCTACTGGCAACCTGCCCTCCGGGTTCGCGCAAGGTGCGCCGACAGAGATCGGCGTGGACCTTTGCAGGATCCGATTGGATGACTGGACGCCGTACCAGTATCGCAGTTCGTTGTCGAAGGCCAACGTCCAAGCCGCGCACTCCTCGCCGGTGCGCGAGTCGAGCCCGATGGTGCTCAAGGAGTTGGCTCCCAGGCAGGTGAGACCAGCCGTGGGCGGAGTCAGGCGCCGGAGATGCGGCCCAGCCCAGGAGAAAACCAATGATCGATAAGAATGCTGAGATGCGGCTTGCTGTCTACACCGTACTGGCTCTGTTGACGGCGCGCATTGGATGCGCCGCTTCAGCAAACCAACCTCCGGGATTGCTCAACGATTTAGTAGATGTAAGCAGCGATTTCCACAGCAACTCAAACGAGTATTTTCTGGCCGATCATCTGGCGCGCTTCGATCCGGCGGCCGGACAGGGTGAAATCGCCTGGTTGCGCAATCGGATTTACCCACGCATGTCGTTCGACAACATGGAAAACGTGTGGCGGCCGTTCGCGGGCATCACCATTCCCGAACAGGAATACCAGGTCATCCCCACGCTGCCATTTTCGATCGATTTCATCACGCCGCGCACTGTGCGGATCCGAATAAGAACCAAAACCGCGATCAAGGACCTGGTGCCCTCGCTCATGCTCGCCGGTGAGCCGCCGCGGGACACTTCGTGGAAACGCTCGCGTGTGGAAGGAGGCTATCGGTATACCAACATAGCGGGTTCGGTGACCGTGCTCGAAAACCCCTGGCACGTCGAGTTCCGGGATCACGAGGGACGTCTTCTTACGAAAACCGATCATCCGTCGGATAACGAAACATCCATCGACCCCGTGCTGCCGTTTGCCTTCGTCCGGCGGCCATCCGATTACTCCCAGAGCGTGGCAGCGGTGTTCACGCTGACACCCGGCGAAAAGCTCTTCGGTTGCGGCGAGTCTTTCACGAGGCTCGATAAACGCGGCCAGAAGGTTGTGCTCTGGGTCAACAACGCCAACGGTGTCGAGACCTCCCGGATGTACAAACCCATCCCCTTTTTTCTGAGCAGTCGCGGATACGGAATGTTCGTCCACACCGCTGCTCCCGCCACCTTCGACTTAGGGGCTGGGTTCGGTGGCCTCTCGTCGCTCATGCTTGGCGACGATCAACTGGATCTGTTCTTCTTCTTCGGACCGCCGAAGGAGATCCTCGGAGAGTACACGGCACTGACCGGCCGGCCGCCGATGCCCCCGCTATGGTCCTTCGGCTTCTGGATGAGCCGCATGGCGTACCAGTCCGACTTGGAAGTACGCGAGGTGGCGGCCAAACTGCGACAGAACCGCATTCCGGCCGATGTCATTCACATCGATAGCGGTTGGTACGATTTCCAGCACGGCAACGATCTGAAATTCGCCGCCGACCGCTTTCCGGATCCGAGGAAACTCTTCGCCGATCTCAAGCGCGACGGCTTTCATGTCTCGCTCTGGCAATTGCCGTATTTTTCACCCGCCAATTCGTTATTTCCCGAGCTGGTGAAAAACGGATTGGCCGTGCGGGATGGAAAAGGCAATGTCGCTTTCGAAGACGCTGTCCTCGACCTCTCGAATCCGGCTGCGGTCTCTTGGTATCAGGGTAAGCTGGCCGAGTTGCTGCGCATGGGGGCAGCGGCGATCAAGGCGGATTTTGGCGAATCGGCGCCTATGACGGGAGTCTATGCCTCCGGGCTCACCGGGTTCTATGAGCACAACCTCTACCCACTCCGGTATAACAAGGCGGTCGCCGATATCACGCGTGCAACAACAGGCGACAACATCATCTGGGCCCGCAGCGCATGGGCTGGCAGCCAACGCTATCCCATTCACTGGGGCGGGGACCCCGGAAACACGGATAGCAGCATGGCGGCCACGCTGCGCGGCGGATTATCGCTGGGACTGAGCGGCTTTACATTCTGGAGTCATGATATCGGTGGGTTTGCACTAAAGACTCCGGAAGAGTTGTACCGCCGCTGGCTGCCGTTCGGCATGTTGTCTTCACATAGCCGCAGCCATGGCAGACCGCCCAAAGAACCATGGTTCTTCAGTCCCGCGTTCGTGGAGGATTTCCGCCGGGCTGTCGAGCTGAAATACCGGCTTATGCCTTATGTGTATGCGCAAGCCAAAGACTCGACAGAGCGTGGCCTTCCGATGGTGCGTTCGCTGTTCATCGAATATCCCGACGACCCCGGCGCCTGGGAGGTGGACGACGAGTATCTGTTCGGCTCAGATATTCTAGTGGCGCCTCTCATGGAGTCGGAAACCACGGGCCGCTACGTCTATTTGCCTCAGGGCCAGTGGATCGATTACCAGAACGGCAAGTATTACGTGGGCGGTTGGCATAAAATCGCGGCGGGGGGGATTCCCGTAGTGATGCTGGTCCGTGATGGCGCCGCTGTTCCAGAAATCAAATTGGCGCAATCGACCACGGAGATGGATTGGTCGAAGCTCGATGTCGTGGTTTTTTCGAGCGGTGACGAGGCCCACGGCTTGGTGTGTCTTCCCTCCGATCAGGCTCTGCGAAAAGTTGACCTCAGGCGCCGCAGCGGAACATTCGTTGTGACGGGGAGCCCGCTCGCTGGTAAGGCGGCTCTCACAGTAGGAAGGTATCCGCAGTGACTTTCAACGCGCGAAATTTGGAAAGTGTCCGGAGTTTGGCAGCCGATTTTTCGATTCGGCGAAAGGGCCGAACCGGCACCATCCCGAACACACAAGAGCGTCCCGCGATCCCGATACTGAAACGTGCAAACTGGTCATCGGGTTGCGTAGCGCCCCAGGATTGCAACGGTCAGGACCTCAAGCGAAGTAACGCCGTTGTGTAGCTTCCTTTAGGCTCCCTATTCCTCTTTGTCGTACTGTGCACCTCCACGAGCGCTCAAACTCCGAAAATCAGTTGGGCGCAAGCTGCCCTCGATATCACTGTGTTGTCCGGGACGGTTCGAGCTACCGCTGTCCAATTCAGTTCCACAGGCGCCTCAATGAGGTCTCCTGTAATATTGGTTGGGCGCACCGGGCGTGGGAACGCTGCTGGCGACCTGCGCCCCGCCGTCATGCGCCCGGTTCAACGCAGCGGTGAGAGTGATGCCGGTGCCGGAGACCTGTGCACCGGCCGCGTGCGCAAGAGTGAGCGGCGCGGCGACGGTGATTGCGGCGCCGCCGCTGCCACGGCCGCCTCTGCCGCCGCCGGTAGTGGAGACGACAACCGCCGTCTCAGAGTTCGCGCCACTGTCAATGGTGATGGTCTGGCCCGCGCTAAAGCCAATCGCGCCGGCGACAGGGATCACGGTCGCGCCCACGCCGGTGGCGGCGCCCACCGTGGTGGCGCCTGCCGTGCCAACCGTCGCGATGACGGCGGTCTCGAGGTTCTCGCCCGTATCAATCATAATCGTCTGGCCGGCGCCAAAGTCTGCCACGCCGGCGACTTTGATATTGGTCGCGCCGGCGGCCGAAGGGGCCGACAGGGTGGTGGCGGGCTGCGTCAGGAAATCGGTGCAGTTGCTATCGGTGTCGAGGCCGTCCGGGAAGCGGCCCGAGCTCCTGTTGGTCGCGCCGGCGGCCGAAGCGGCCGGCCCGAAGCCACCGGCCGAGCCGGGCGAAGTCACGCGGCAGCCACTCTGCCCCGATCCCGAGGCGGCTTGGTAACCCTCGGCTGCCCATGGGTCGACCAGGCCGCCGTAGTTGAGGCTGTCGACGACCAAGCCAGCGGCGTCACGCAGCACCATGCTGCCGGCGCTGGGGGATAGGGCGGGGCCCCCGAACCACTGGTTGGGCGCCGGCGTCCCTTGGTAGCCCGCGGTCGTGACCACGGCGTCACGCACCACCGCGTCGATCGCGTGGTCCTTGGCCAGGGGGCTGTCGAGCGTGATGCCGGCGCCGAGCGCCTGGACGGGCTCGTTGCTCGAATGGGCAAAGGCCGTCTCCGGCGCGAAGGTGATCCCCGTTCCCCGATCGCTGAAGGGGAGGTTGGCCGCATGGTTGAACTCGAGCGGGGCGGCCAGGTCGAGGCCCGTTCCCGGATCGACCACCCCCTCGCGGATGAAATGCGCCTGGGCGAGGGCCGGCGTAAAGTCGATGCCGGCGCCGGCCGGACTCGACGCGCCGATGGCGGTGATGGTAACCGTTTCCTTGTTCAAGGGGGTGCCAACGGTCAGCTTGCCGCCCACAGAGAAACCGTTCACGCCGCGGACTTTGATATTGGTCGCACCGGCGCTCGCGTTAGCCGTGAGCGCCGTGCGGCTCGCCTGCGTGCCGACACGCTTCACCGTGACGGTCTCGATCCCATGGCCGACGCTGTCGATGTCCAACCTGATTTTGTCACCGGGCGAGATGTTGGCGACGGACGTCACCTTGATGTTGGTCGCGCCGGCGGGCGCGTCCGCCCCCAGGAAGGCTTGCGTGCCCGGCTTGCCGATCGCAGTGACCGTGGCCACCTCGTACCGCTCTATGGCTTTTGCGACGGCCGGGTAGGTGGCGCCGTAGCCGAGGGCGATCTTCTCGCCGACCACGAAGCCGGCCACGCTCGTGACAGGCACGCTGGCAGAGCCGGCGGGGATGGTGATCACCGGACCGTCGGGGAGGGGTTGCCACACCGTCGAATTGCTGCCGGCCGCCGTCCCGATGCTTATGATCTTGCGGGTTTCCACGCTGGAGCCGATGTCGATGCCGATCGTATCGCCGACGTTCATGCCGGTCGTGCTCCTGACGTGGATGGTGGCATCACCCTTGCGGGCGGGGGCGGCCAGCCCGGAGTTGGAAAGGCCGAGCAGGTAGAAGCCGCGAGCCGCGAGCTTCGTCCCGGCCGGAATCTTCACCGTCGAGAAGATGGCCTGCTGGGTCTGGTGCCCGGTCAGGGTCCAGTTGGAGAGGTCAACGTCTTTGGCGCCGGCGTTGTAGAGTTCGATGAACGAGTTCGTGGAGTTGGCGGGAGAACCGGCGCTAATGCGGAACTCGTTGATCTTGATCGGGCTGACGTTCCGCACCTTCTCGGCCGTTGTCTCGGATTGCTTCCGGCCGCTCGCCGGGTTCGTCCACCGGGCGTTGCCGACCAGGTCGCCGTTGAAGGCCGCCGGCCCCGAGGTGACCTTGAAGGTCGCGCTCACGCTCGCGCCCGGCGCGACCGGGTCAGCGATCGTCACCGACGTCCTGGTGGCGCCCGGAACGAAGGAGGTCCACTGCTTGTCAGGCACCGAAATGCTCAACTCGACGCCCACGGCTGGGGCCCCCGTGGTATTCGTGAACGTCACGGTGGTGTCCTCGGAGGACCCCGGTGAGAACGTCTGGAGTCCTGGCGGAGTGGCAGTTGCCGACGCCGGCGCCAGGCTCAGCCGCGGCACGTCGTACCTGGCAGCCACGACGTTCGCCTGCACCAGTTGGTCGGTGGCGTCCGAAGGGAAAGTGCCTGCGGCCGTCATCGCGCCTTCATAGAAGGTGCCCTGCGAGCCGACGCTGTTGTCGCCGCCGTTGCCCAGGAGGATGGCCCCCTGCTTGCGCATCGGGTCATAAGTGGAGTCCACGCGCGGTCCATCGAACATAACCGCCAGGGCGCCCCGCTGCGCGTCGCCGCCCATGGAGGTCCAGTGGTGCGGTTCGCCCTTGGCCATCGCGGTCACGAATCGCCAGGTGATGTTCGGCAGGTTTGGGCAGAGTTTGGATCCATCCGGGTTGACACAACCGACCAGGTTGTTCTCCTGGTCGGTCATGATCCACGGGCCGGGTTGGTTGCCGTGATACCAGGCGCCGGCGTTGCCGTAGTAGGTGGTTTCCATGGTGCCGTTGTCGTCGTCGCGGCTGTCGATCTCGGCGTTGCCGTAGTCGAAGCAGCAGCCGGAGTTGTAGTGATGGCCGTTAATGACCCAGTACTGCCCCTCCGCCTGGTCGTCGACCGCGGTGCCCTTCGCGTCGTCCTGGCGGAGGCCCATGCCCGGTGCAATGAAGACGCCGTAGGCCTTGTGGCCCATGATCGTAATGGGCGCCATATCGGCGACCGGGAGATTGTTGAACCCACCCATGGCCGGGCCGCTGAATCCGCCGCGGGGCGCCTGGGTGAGGTGGTTGTGCTTGGGGGATTGGTCGTAGATGGTGGCGATCCAGCAGTACGTGTTGGCGCAGAACGCGTCCTGCGCGGCCGCGTCGGCGTATCCGCCGGCATCCGGGACCGGCGACGCGACCGGCCGGACGACGCCGATGTCCAAGGTCTTGCCGTCCGACTGGCGCAGGACTTGGTAGAGCGGGCCGTTGTAGGAGGCGTACAGCGCGCGGGTGGTGCTGTGGGCGGCCACGCAGGGGTCTCCGGCGGCGGCGTAGATGTCACATGGGCCTTTCGGCCTGGGCGGAGGAGCATTGGGTCCCGCCGCGGTCTGTTCGGCCATCATCAACGCGGCGCCAATCAGCGCGAGCGCCAGTGCGAGCATTACCACAAGATCGATTCTCGTTTTCATGTTCATCCTATTTGCCTCGCCAATTTATTCCGGCATCGAGAGTTCTCACGGTTCCGGGGATGTGTGATCTGGCTGCTGATCGTATCCGCCCTGCCGTGGCAGGCGGCGGGCCAGGGATGCACATTCGGATAAGCGCCAGCCCAACATCTCGCCCCACGTGCCTGGATGCTCCAGCAGCGGCTTTCGTCATTATCGCGTCGAGCCTCCGATACGAGAGTGTGGGTATTATTTTAACAATGCTCAGTTGCGCGAGGACCCTTATTTGGAACAACCCCATGGTAGGTTACGATTACAACTGCGCCCGGATCGCTTAAACTCGGGCGCTCGAGCAACAAGGAGAAACATCGATGAAACTGGCGAAAGCGCCGTTGCTTTTCACCCCGGCGTCGGTGGCGGCCTGCGCTCAGGTCAACGTGGGCGAACAGAAGCCCGAAGCCAGCCTGCCCTTCACCATGACCACGGTGGCCACCTTTAAACTGCCCTGGCGGCTGGCTTTTCTGCCCGATGGCCGCATGCTGATCACTGAAAAAGTCGGGCCCGTTTGGTTGGTATCCCAGCAGGGCGAGAAGATCCAGGTGGAGAATACGCCGCCAGTTTTTTGGCAGGGCCAGAACGGCATGCACGGCGTCTTCCTCTCGCCACATTACGCCACCGACCATAGTATCTATCTCACCTATGCCGAGCCGGGTGAGTATGGCGGCGGCCTGGCGCTCGCGCGCGCCAAACTGAACGCCACTGCCACCTCGGCTAAACTCGAAAACTTCGAGGTGCTGTGGCGCCAGATGCCCAAGGGCAAGGGCGGGCAGGAAGGCGCGCAGATCGCCTTCTCACCCGACGGCCAGTATCTGTTCCTCGCAGTTGGCGACCGCCAGCGCATGACCCCCGCCCAGGATCCGGACCAGCCCGTAGGCAAGATCCTTCGCCTGACGCTGGATGGCAAACCAGCCCCCGGCAATCCCAACTTCGGCAAGACCGGCGCTGCCACCATTCCCCTGATCGATCCGCCCCGTGACACCGAAGCCGCCAAGACCGCGAAGGTGGTAAGCACCTATACCTTTCCCGGTCCCAACCTGACGCCGGCTGAAACCTGGGCCAGCGGCGTCCGCACGCCCTACGGCCTGGCGTTTTCGCCCACCGGCGAATTGTGGGAGGTCGAGCATGGTCCGCGCGGCGGCGACGAGCTGAACCTGATCGAGCGGGGCAAGAACTATGGTTGGCCGCTCGTCTCCTATGGCCAGAACTATAACGGCGTGCCCATTCCAAAGCCCGACACGCGGCCCGACCTGGCAGAGCCGGTGCTCTATTGGGTGCCCGTGATCGCGCCGGGCAATCTGATGTTCTACCGCGGCACAAAGACCTTCCCGCAATGGAACGGCAACGGCTTCATCAGCGGCCTGGCGACCAAGTCGCTCAACCGCATCATCTTTGACGGCCATGGCGACGCCAAGACCGCCGAGCGTTGGGATGTGGGCCATCGCATCCGCGATGTGGAGCAAGGCCCCGATGGCTCGCTGTGGATGCTGGAAGACGCCAATCCCGGCGCCCTCATCCATGTGACACCCAAGTGATCACTTCGCGTTGGGTGAACAAGAAGCAAAAGGGCCGGAGCGGCCGGGTCCCAAGCTCGAACGAGTGGCTTAACTCTTTCCGAGTATTCGCTCATGCGCAATGTCTCGGATCTCGTCGGCGTACACAATGCCGCCGAGCCCGCCCGGATGGTCCTCTGACGCGACTACCCGGTCCCAATAGTCGTTGTCCCGGTACCATTGCTGCCTCTGCCCCCCAATCCTGTTTGTAGGGAGATTTTTCAAGCATGCCGAGAGGCTCCCAATACCAGGTGCGGCCTTTATGGCAGACGATGAAATCCGGGAGCCGGAAATTCTTCGGATTGCCGTCCTTTGCTCATAGTTCCTTTTCATACTCGATCGACAACCCCAGTGAAGCCAGGGACATCGTAAACGATGACCTCGCTTTTTGACCGAACTGCCGTGCTATCGGAGGTGCGGTGGATGAGGCCCTCGGGCCGATAAGGACCCTTAATACCGATATCTGCGTTCTCAGTTTTCTTATCCTGGCCGATTCAGAGGTTTGAACAAGCGCGTCGTCCGGCGCATCGTATCGGATTTTTCCGGCCGGCGCAAATCGAGCAACGGCTTACTATCGAGAGACCCAGCTCTAGAGAGTGCCCTGCCAGAGTGCGCAGGTCGCGGCCGGTTTCCAGGTCCCAGACCTTCAGTGTTTTGTCCCAAGACGCGGAAATCGCGCGCTTGCCGTCCGGCGTCACCGCCACGCCCGATACATCATTCACCAAGCGCCGGGACCGATGATGGCGATTCAGCCCACGGTCGAGATGGCCAAGCGCAACTCGAAGCAGCGTGTCGATCCGCTGATCGAGGAGTCGGACGTGCTGCGGGTGCTGGTGCAGAGTCCGCGCTCGCCTGATTCGGGGAACACGGTTCTGTCGAAGGAATTCCCCGGCGGCGTGCTGGTGATGACAGGCGCGAATTCGGCAGTGGGCCTGCGCTCGATGGCCGCGCGGTTTCTGTTCCTCGACGAAGTGGATGCCTATCCGGGCGATGTCGAGGGCGAAGGCGATCCGGTGAACCTGGTCATGGCGCACGCGCACGTTCGCGCGGCGCAAGGTGTTCCTCTGCTCGACGCCCAAGATCACTGGCATGAGCCGGGTCGAGGCGGCGTTCGAGGAGAGCGACCATCGCCGGTACTGGGTGTCCGAGATGCTGCTCAAGGCGAACGACCGCTCGCGCAGTTCCATGGAGCGGCTCACCGAGGTGCTCAACTGCTGCCTCGGCTTCTACACCTGGGAATTCGGACGGCTGAAGCTCGGCTGCCGGATCAACGCCAGCGCGGTGGATGCGTAGACGCTCGCGAACTCTCTGTTTCAAACTCTGCGGCTGACGCCGATTCAGGCTGGTTTCGAGCACCGGGTGCTTTCGTTCGCCGATGCTGCCTATCAGTACCAGGCGAACACGGCTGAGTATTGCGACAAGAGCCACGCGGCTTACTACGGACGGGCCGGATCGTCAAGGAGCGCGAGGCGCAGATCCTCGACGTTGTTCGGAAGCGCCCTCAATTCACGGAATCTGATTTCGCGGAGGGAGGCGAAGGCGTGAATCAGTGATTCCGGCTCCAGGGGGATCACCGAACTGAAGGCGGCACTGGGGCGGCGAGCCAGCGTTAACCAGCAGATCGCTGCCGGTTCGGATCGTCCGGCCTGAGGTTGGACACGTTTGGCCAGCCGTTAACCCATTCCCGGTTTCCGCGCGGAGACGGGGAGAAACGGCCTCCGGTGGGCCGCCACCGGCGCGTACACTTGGCCCACCATGCCGAACGCGGAGACAAACGGAGAGACGGGGAACGCGCGAAACGTCGGCCAGTTGCGGACTTCCGGCTTGGCGATGCCGTCAACGAACTGCTGGAAAGACGTTGGATGGAAAGAATTTGGCTCCCCAGGTAGGACACGTTTCGAACCTTTGCCAACGAGTTGGCCCTGTGATCGAACCCATGGACGAGTATTGTCTTCATGATGATCGGCGCGAACCGCAACCCATGTCCACGGCGGGCGCCCAGGTTGGACACGTCTCGAACTCACCATTATGGAACCTAATTCGCCGGAGGAGCCAGTCGCCCTGGACGACCAAGGCGGCAACGAGCTGCTCCCGATCAACCTGCGCGGAATGGGAAGGGACGCCTTGAGGTAAATTCGAGATGTGATTTCGAAAGCAGACGGAACGACAGTTATCTCGTCCATCGGCTGGGTGGGATCGCGATACACTCTGGTGTGGTCCACCTTCCGATCAATAGAACTTACCAGAATCATGGGTATGGGGGCGGTCGTGGATCTTATTGTTATTCCGTGGCCCTATGTGATAGCCAATTACGTGAAAAAGCCTGGAGATCGATGGAGATGAGTTCTCTATGTCCGTTTTCTCTGGGCGTTCGCTCGCGCCACCAACCGAAGCGGCTGCCGCGCCTGACCTGCCTGTACGCGCCGCTGGCATCCCGAATGGCTGGCTACATCGTGAGTCTCGCCATCGTCGCCGGGTTCTCAAATGCGCTGTGGCTCCTGATGTTTGGTGCGAACGAGCGCCGCTGGAGGGAGCAGGCAACGGCAGCAGAGCAATGAGGCACACACAAATCCAACAAGGAGACTTTCCAATGAAACACAACACCATGCTAACCATCGCGTCTCTGCTCTCGATCCTCTTGCTGACGCTTCACATTACGGACGACATCGTCCGCGGGATATCGAAGGCCGAGAGCTCAAACATTGCGCTGCTCATCCTCGCGGTCTTCCTGTACGGGACGCTCGTGCTCCCCGAACGGCGATCGGGGCACGTCATCATGCTGCTCGTCGGATTGTTCGCGGCCGCCATGCCCGTCATCCACATGAGGGGGGCACATTACGGCGAGATCGCCAAATCCCCCGGCGGCTTTTTCTTCGTCTGGACACTCTGGGCGCTCGGCGGGCTCGGGGGCTTCACCTTCATCCTCTCGGCGCGCGGACTGTGGGACCTGCGACGGGGCCAGCCCCGGTTGTCCAGGGCAGTGGACGGTGCCGACGCTTGCCGTTGAATGTTGTAAAAGTAATGATTCAACGCCGAAGTGTTGGCCCGGGCCACTCGCCGTATGATCGCCTGCGGATTCCGAAGGATGGCGATCAGCGTTCCGAACTGATGTCGATCACGATCCCGAACGGGTTCGAGTCCTTGATGGGGTCACTGATCCACTGGGTGGCACCAGGGGAAATCTCGTAGGCACGCGTAATGGAATCAGTCAGATAGCGGAAATCTGGAACAGGAATAACTGGCTCAATTTGCCCCTGACACAATGGCGACCGGTTGGTTAACAGCCCCACTGTGCAAGTCTTTAAAAACACAATCACGCGTTTCTGGCGTGGCGTAGCGTTTTTGCAGCTTTCCGCAAGTACGAATCAGTCGCCCGAGCCCGCCCCGGTTCAAACCGGGTGATCACCAAGCCAGTCGGCGTGGTTGGCTGGCCGGAGCTTCATCCGGCGATCACAACTCGTCGCTCTTGTCCCGAATCTCCAACTTGAACTGCCATCCTTCAAAGCTCATCAGCATGCGGCCAAACTCGTCCCAGGTAATCTCCCGACCATCGACGGTGACTAACGGCACCCGACCATCCTGGGCTTCATCCCACTCAATCCTGCCGCGCACAACTTGATCGGCGATCTGCAACCCGAGATTGCCCACCTTGACGTGCTTAATGGACAAGGCGCGGCGAATTCTCTCGATCAATCGCGCAAGCAGCCTCAGCGGATCGTCTTCTGGTTCGCCGATCACCTGAAACTGATAGCCGGCCGGAGTTCCATCGCGAACCTCGAACGCATCCAGGGCAACACCCGGCCCGAACAGGCGGGTCCGGAAATGAAATAGATGGGCTTGGCCGTCGCAGTCCGTGAGTTCGACCGGTGCGAGGTCGGCGTGCTCAAACCCATCCAGGCCATCGGATTCAGCGACCTCGGTGTTGAAGCATTTGGTACAAAGCTCCCGATAACCCGCGTCTACGGAGCCATAGTTGATGACGTCATAATCGGGCACGGTGCGGCCGCAGCTATTGCAACGGGTTTGTTGCGTTCGTCTGCCCTTCACTTGGTCCACTCTCAATTGAGCATACCAGCGTGCCGTCGTGCCTATCGCTTGCCAAATCGATCCAAGGTTGCCTTCAGCAACGCCGGAGAATATCGAAAGCTCGTCTTCGTGAGCTGATCGATGGCCGCTTCCAAGTCAACGATGCCTCGTGCCGCGGCTTCGCCCACCACGCCGAGCGTGCCTGTAATCGGCAGACCTCGATCGGCGGCAACACGACGCGCCGACTTTTCGTCAAGGCGGATCATGTCGGCCGCAGCCGATTCCGCCAGCAGCGGCCTGCTCGCCAGCCTGCAGTTTCTCCATGCCGACGGTCATCCCGACGGGATTCTGTTGCGCGGAAATCCACGACGGGAGGTTGGCCACCCAACTACGCACTGCCCCTGGAGCATCTTCGTGGAGCAGTTCGGCGACCACAGCCGGCGGCACCAGCACCTGGCTGTAGAGTTTGGGAAGAATGTCGATCTCGCCAATGAGGATCAGATAGCAGATCGGCGACGTATCCGAGACGGCGATCATTGCCGGGATGCGTCGCGAATTGCGGCGATATCCCGTTCCAGATCATCCATCGTATAGTCGTGATATGCCTCCGCGCGCCGCAGGAGGGACTCCGTATCCCAGCGGGAGCGCAGCCCAAGCATCTGCTGCACCTGTGCAGGAGTTATTGCCCCCGACCGGTAAGCCTCGACGGCGACAGCTTCAAGCACGGCCCGCGAGAGGTCGCCCGCCTGCCCGGCGAGAAGACGCCCAATATCGTCTGGAATTTCTATGGCGACGTTCACCGTGATGCCCCTCTTATACTTTACTCAAAACCTCGTCGGCGAGTCGCTCTCCGATTGGACCGGGCTGAAACTCAATTTCGATCCGCCCGGTATCGGCTTTAAAGATGACCTGCCGAATCGCGTTGCGAAGGGCGGCCTCTTCCTCCTTGGAAGTGAGCCCCTTTTGTTCAATGCCCGCCGCCTGCAGCGCGGCGGTCTCAATCTCATGCGCGCTCACCAACACGCCCTTGCACGGGTCACGGCCGCCGGCGGTCGAACGGCAGCGATAGTACCGGTAAACGATATGGAGCCTCGCCGAATCGTGTGGGTGCTCAGAAGTCGGCCACAGGCGCTACAGCAAACCAGACCCCGCAGTGGCCACGGCATCGGGGGCTTGGCGCGCCCCGGCTTCCGCGTGCGCCGGAGAGCGAGAAGGTTCTGAACCTCATGATAAACGGTCCTCTCGACCAGGCCCTGGTGACAGCCATCACGAAACCCATATCCGTCGAGGACCAAGCCGGCGTAGACGTAATTTGTGAGCGTGAAGAGTACCTGGCGCGCCGTCCATCGGTTGTTGCTTCTCGTGCGCCATCCCTGCGCATTGGCGAGAGTCGCAATAGTTGACGGGGGCATTTTCGCCAACGCCCACTGAAAAATCCGCGAAACCACCTCGCCTTCTCCGGGAACCACAACCAACTGCTTCGTGCGAGGGTCTGCCGCGTAACCGAACGGCACAGCGCCCGCGATCCGTCGGCCATTGGCTTTCAGGTAGGCACGGGCTTCCGCGATTCGTGAAGAGGTCATATCCCTCTCGAATTCGGCGAAGGACGCCAGGACATTCAACATCAGATTGTCGAGCGCTGCCACGCCAAGTTCCGGCGCGGCCACGACCGTCAGCCCGACCTTGTGCTCGCGAAGTTCCTGCCCGAGGTTGACGAAATGCCTTAGGTCGCGTGAGAGCCTGTCGAGCCGATAGATGACCAACCGATCCAATCCGCCGGACCGAAGTAAACCCAGCAGTCGTTGGAGGGCTGGTCTATCCAGAGTGGCGCCAGTGTAGCCCTCGTCATCGAAGCGGTCCTCGATTAGTTCGTAGCCAAGGCCACGGTGTGCCTGAACGAAGGAACGGCACAAGTCGAATTGGACCTGGCAGGAAGAAAGATCATCGTGGGTTTCTACAGACTGGCGGGTGTAGATGGCGCAACGAACTGGCGTTCGGAGTGGCGCCGCGGGCAAATCCCTCGGCAGCGCATCCTCCCTATTGCAGTGGTGTCACCACTTCATTCCATCACACGGCACGGCTGTTAACCAGCACGCCCATTCCGAAATGGTGGATCGTTTTGTCAGGTCGAGACGAATGGGGCTGTTAAATAAGGCGGGGTGCCCTGCGGAGAAGCGGAGAGGTCGGCCGGAAAGTCGCACCCGTGGACTCACCGGGGCGCAGACGGAGAATCTCCAGGGCCGACTGCGGAGAGGCGGCACTCACCGTAAACTCATGGCTATGTTGAGGAAAACGCAACGTGTCGCATCGGGCAGACTAACGGCGAAGCCGTTAACAACAGGGGACTTGGATTCCGTGGTGAGAAGGTTTGGCTCCTCAGGTAGGACTCGAACCTACAACCCTTCGGTTAACAGTTGCAGCGGCCAGTTTTACTACTGGTTGCTGCGACTGGCTGCCAATAACTGAAAATACGGCATTTGAGGCTCAATTCGGCACTGCCTGAGTGCTGTCGATTACTGCCGTTTTCTACGGGGGGTCCTTTGACTTTCCCTTTGACCTTGCAACGCGAGGTTTTGGCGGTTTCGCTAGGGCTAATGAAGTGATGAGCCAGGATTGACACCTGTTAACTTGCCATACTGCGCGTAAGCCTGTTTTTCGGTCATGCTAGCGATGAAGTCACAGATGATCCGCGTAATGCGATGGGAGTCCCGACCGGCAAGGTCCAGTTCCTCCCGGAATGCGAATGGAAATATTCGTCGGTCTTCGTGGCGCGGAGTCTCCGCTGCCTCCTGGAAGATGGTGAACAACTCCTTGATTATTTTCTTTTGCCCATACTGCTGAGCACCCAGGGAAGGATTCAAAATTACGTAGTGCCAGGTCAGTTGCTTGAGCATGAAGACCTCTTTTTGCCGCTCGGGATCGAGTACGATGCGGGGCTCACCGACCTTTGAAGGGACCTGAAGTGAGACGGCTTCGATGTATCGTTGGATCAGGTTCGCGGTTGTGTACCTCGTCCTTGCGCGATGATCCCGCGTTCCGAGGTAGTTCTGATCAAACGGCATCCAGTTTACGAGCTTTGTGAACGCCTGTTCGAGTTCCCATCGGCGGTAGTCAAGGTCGTCACCCAACCTCAAGAACACTTCGTCGAAGAATCTCTTACGCTCTGAGTCGTCGCCCTGCGAAGCCAAGCGATCTAAGGGCATTATACCGGCACAATAAAAGTCCGCAGCGTCATGGACCGCGTATGTCACATCGTCTGCCCAATCCATCAACTCCGCTTCGACACCTTTGGTGAAGTCGCCAGCGGGAACGAGTTCTCTGGCCCAAAGGAACTCTTGTTCTTCAGAGCGGTAGGCACCCCACTTATTCTTCTTCAAACCGTGGCCTTTTAGCCAGGGATACTTGAGAATGGCGTTCAGGGTGGCTCGGGTGAGATCCAATCCGGGCGTTGGTCTCCTTGATCGAACTGAGAGTCTAGTAACGATGCGAAAAGACTGAGCATTGCCTTCGAACCCGTCTGGTTCGCCTGCATCCGTCACAAGTTGTTCGAGGGCTTGCTCCGTGATATGGCCAAACGGCGGATGACCGATGTCATGCGCTAGAGCCGCCGCTTCGGTGACGTCAGGGTCAATTCCGCCGAGCGACTCCGCGATTTCCTTCTGGGTTTTATCGTTACTAGACTTCTCTGCCAAGCGCCGCGCAACCTGAGCGACCTTTAGAGAATGTGTCAATCTGTTGTGAAAGACGTGGCCTTCATCCGGAGAAACAACCTGCGTCACTTCGGCCAAACGCTGGAACGCGCTTGTATACAGAACGCGATCCCGGTCCCGCTGCCCAGGCTCGCGGTTGTCTTTCGAGCTTGGACCGCTAAATCTGTCGTACCGCGATGGACCGCCGGAACCCACGAATTGTCACGCCCTGTCGTTTCAGTGCGCGCCTGCGCTATTCACCAACGCAAGGGCTCGGAGGTTGCGTTGCGGGGTAAGCTCAATCGCGTGCTCGGACATGAGTGGCCAGACGGCACTTTTGATGTCCATCGCGCCGTAGCCCGGAAGGCTCTCCAAGAGTTCTTCCAAGCTGACCTCTTCATTGCGTTCCCGCAATATGTTCAAAATGGCATTCCGCAATTGGATATCCTCGCCCATAAAGCCCGTCTCCGATCCACTTCATTAAAACACAATTCGGGCCGTAACGGTTTTTGTGCAACGGCCAAACAGCCTCAAACTGGGGCCGCCCCCTCCGTGAGGCCGTCTCACAGCCCCAACTTCGCCCCGCTGTTCTCCTTGAACAGGCTCCCATCCCGGATATAGCGGCGAACCATCTGCACGGACCTGTGCCCCGTCTGATTCATGATGGAGCGTTCGGACGCCCCCGCAATCGCCGCCGTAGTGGCATGCCCGGCCCGTAGACTGTGCCCGGCGTACTTCGCCGAATCCAATCCGGCCCGGTCCGCCAGTTTCTTCACGATGCGTGCCACGTCGCAACCGGACAACCGTCCCGGCTCCTGCACTTGCCCATGGCGGTTGATGGACCTGAATAACGGCCCGGTCTCGATTCCGGCCTGTTCCTTCATGCCTTGAACCGTGCGAACCGGGCACGTGTCGGGGTTCGCGCCATAGGGTATACCTACCTTACGTCCTACCGCCTCTTGATCGGTCTTGGAGCGCCGCAGCGTCACTGTGAGGCCATCCCTGCTGAACGCGCAATCCTCAACGTCAAGGCCAACGAGTTCAGAACGCCGGAACGCGCCCGCGAACCCGAGCAGGATTAACGCCCGGTCGCGGAGTCCGATTGTGCCCGTGTCCGTCACGTCTACCATGGCCCGGATATCGTCCGTCAAGGCTGCCGCCTTTTGCGTTGGCGCGGTGCCCCTCGTGCGACGGATACCCTTCATGGTGTTCGTCACGATGGCATGGCGCGTCGGTGATTCCGCTCCCATGGCCTTGTGTGCTTCCGCAATCGCGTTCAATCTCCGCTGTATGCTGCCCGGCTTGAGGTGCCCGGCACATTCGGCGATGTAGCCCGCTACCGTCTCAGGAGTCGCGGGCACGGGGCACAGGCCGCGCCCCTCACACCACGCACAGAAGTCCCGCCAATCGCTTTCATAGCCGCGTAGCGTGTTCTCTGCCTTCGATGCCCGGATGTAATCCCGGACCTGGGTGGGAAGCGGAGAGGGGACGCCCGCGGCATCCCCTCCCGTTTGAATCGGTCCGATTACTCTGGTGTCCGGTTCCATATCACCCTCACTCCGCGTAGTCCGCCGCGCATGCCCGGCAACAGAACGGCCTTCGCCCTAGCCAGAACGGATCGGGCGCGTCGGACCCGCAATACCAGCACCTCAACAAGGGAGCACAGCAAACCCCGCCCGCCTTGCCGAGTATTTCTCCGTCACGTTTAACGCTTTCCGCCGTTGAACCGCACTGCCAGCACGGAACGGCCACCAACGTAAGCATGGCGTTCACGCTGCCACCTCATCATCGGCCTGTGCCGTTTCATCCGTCCGGCCCGGCTTGAAATGTTCCCGCTGCCCGCTCAGCAGTTCCAGTTCGCGCCAGTACTCCGCTTCGGCCCGTAGGAACTCTTCGGCCATTTGGGAAAGCTCCTGATAGCGGGCTTGATGTTTGCCCCAATAGGCCGTCCCATCCTTCCGCCGTTCCCGGTTCTCAGGCAGGAACCATTCCGCTTCCAATGCCCGGTCCCTGCAACGTTGCGCAGGTATCGGTGGGGGCAGGGTTGAACGATGCGGGGCCGCTTGTTTGCGCGGTTTCGCTGTTCCGCTAGATGTAATGGATTACACTTGGTCTGGCGTCCGTCAGGTTCAATTGGACGGTATAGCTGAGTCCGTCCCGGTGAAGGGAGCGGCAGATTTCCGCAAATCTCCGCCATGCCGCATCAAAGCGCTTTTCGTCCCGGATGCTTTCAACGGGAGTGTAGATCAGATATCGCCCGGTCATGCTGCCACCTCCGAGGTCCGATCCGACATCCGAATCAGGAAATCGGCTGCCTGTTGCGCCTTGCTGGCAGCCGTGAATATCGCCCGCTTATCGGCTTTCAGGATCTTAAGCCATGACGCGATGTACTGGGCATGATCGGGACGGGGTTCTGTGCTGAGTCCCAGGTGAGAGCTGACGAAAGCGGCGGTTAACTCTGCTACCAGTTCTTCCATGCTGTAGGCGTTATCGCCGAAGCGCTTCCCCAATTCCCGGTTACACCGGCCCTCTTTGGACGTCCAATGCCCGGTTTCATGCGCCCGCGTGCTGTAGTAGTCCACAGGAGTGAAGAACGCGGCAAATGGCGGTAGCGTGATCGAATCGTCGGCGGGGGAATAGAACGCCCGGTTTCCCTGATGTACCACGCGGGCATTGATTCCCTGAAAGAACGTTTCGGCCCGTTCGATGCGTTCCTCTATCGGCGTTTCGGAATCGGCCTTGGGTGTGTAACCGTCAACCTGGGCAGCGTTGAAAACGGAATAGCCACGGGTGAAGAGTAGGCGCGAACTGCTAACGGCGGTATGCTCTTCGCCATCATCCTGGGTTTCCGCTGAACTGTTCGCGAATTTCCAAAACACAACGGCGGTAGCCTTTTCGCCCTTGCGGACCTGTGCCCCGCGTTCCTGCCACTGGTTGTAGGTGCCCCATTCCCCGCGTTCGTAGCCCTTCTGTTGCGCGGCAGCCCACAGGCACACGGTATTGATGCCGCGATACGGATTCTTGCTGGTGACGTTGATGGGGGAAAAGGCAAACTTCCCCGAGGTGTGCCACGGCATACGCCACGTGGTCACGCCCTGCTCGATTGCGTTGACGATTGCGTCCGTTACCTTGCGGTAAACGTCCGGTTTCTCTGTTGCGGTATTCTCGTTTGTAGACATCGAAGTTGCTCCCCAACTTTGGTGTTTAGGGGCCGTACCAGATTGCAGTCTGATGCGGTCCCGATTCCGCTCTAGCGTTCGATTCGCTTTACTAATCGAACATCAGAACCATCTCTATCGTACACCTAACCCTGGTAAGGTTCAAGAGAACTCTACATGTCTTTTAGTGCGTATTTCGGATCAATAACTCTGAATTGTTCAGGGGGTACCGGGTGGGGGTCGCGGGGCGCGCGCCAGTCACGTGCAGCTCTGAAAAAAAACACGGTGAGGTTAGTGGTAATTCAGTTCCGCCAGCACCTTACCCCAATTAGGTGCTATACTCTGACCATGGCCACACGAATGCCGAAGGAAGTTGCAGAATACCTCCGTAAGGTCGGGCAGGCATACGGCAAACTGGGCGGCAAGGCGGCGGCGAGGAATATGACACCAGAGGAACGCACGGCCCGCGCCAACAAGGCATCCCAAGCGGCCGCTCGGAAGCGCACAGCGGACCGCTTGGCCAGAGAACGCGCCGCCAAACGCAACTAGGCCGATTTCAACAGGGTGTAATGGATTACATCTGAACCCTGGCCGGTTACCCGCCATTCTCATGTGCGGTCGTAGGTGTTGGGCATCATTGGTTCAGGCTCTATTGCTCGCGAATGGGTGTACCCCCAAATGTGTGCGAGGGGCAGCGCCGGTCACGCGGAGGGGTCTGAGGAAAGCGGAGTTCTTTGGTTAATTGGAAGAACCGACCGGAAGCATGGCCGAACTGCCGCAGGCTCGACTGTTCGCTGGCGCAGAGTTTTTGATAGACTACAGAATGGAACGCTCCCCCGCTGCCAAGCTTGAAGAGCGTTCCGCCTTCCATTCAGCACTTACGTGAAGTCCTGTTGCTCGCCTAACGTTACTATAAACATAGAGAGAAGCGCAATGGGCTTACTTCTGATCCTTGCAAACTGCTGGTTTCCTAATCCATTGGGATTTGCCATTGCGGTCGATCCTCATGATCTGAATCGGTCCACCTATGTCAGGCTTTTGCTTGTTGATCTCTTTCTGGACAAACCTCCAAACAGCACTAAGGTTGGGAACACTCGAATCGAGTACTCCCTCAGGAGCGAAGACGGGAAGTCTCCCGTCGGGACATTCGCCTGGGCAGGTACGCCTTCTGGGGAGCACATGCCGAGCATCGCTGGTGACGCCGAATTTTATGACGTCCGCAACCAGAGTTCCGGCGTCTTTTCCGTAGACAACAATGCTCATGATCGACCCTTGCTTGGTAGCTATTTTGCGCGCTGGAAGATCGGATTCAAGAACGTGGTCCAACAATGGCATCATCTCTTTCACGAACGAGGTTATTCGACTGTCCAACGTGCCAGTAGACTGAATGGACCGCTCGGCAAGGGCCTCAAAGTCAACTCCCTGCCAAGTCGTCATGCCCACTATGGTGAAGTACATTTGTCCAGCGTTCCTAATCTTGCAGGCATCCGGTTGTTTGTTGCCTTCGGAGTCGGTGGACCGGCTGTCAGCGGCAATCACGATTTCCATATCGGTCCTTACGAAAGCTATGGAAGTGCCGTGCAAGGAGCTTTCACTGGAGATAAAGGCCGAAATGGCTTGAAGCACGAACAGCCGAAATGGATTCGTCATCGCTATCTCAGCCCCACGATTTGCTGGAGAGACAGGGGTGGGGATACTACGTGCTCCGGAGATAGCGAAGACATTGACGTCAGCCTTGACGGGAAGAAATGGTTCCACGCGATGGGCGAATACTGCCCTGACAGGTTGCCCGAGTGGAGATTCGGCATACGGTGATCCCGGCTAGAAGAGCCATCGCCAGCCGCGTATATCAAAATGGCCGGATGGCCCGTTTGAAAGGTGTATTCGGGGAGTGGGTCCTGCGTTACGAGCCTGACCGACCCGGAGGCAGCCGATGCCATCGCTAGATCCCCCGGGACCGGAAAGCGGAATACCGCTGTATGTCCTCGTTGGTTATGGAGGCGGGCACTTTCTCCAAGGCCACCAACAGGGTGGAGGTAGAAATTGGCTCGGCTCGTTTCAACGCCATACGGGCGGCCTCATCCACCAGCAGCTTAATGTCGCTCGCTGAATAGCCTTCGAGCACAGTGGCGATACCGGCGGTCTCGACCGATGCTTGTACCGGGCGGTCTTTGAGATGAAAGTCCAGCATCGCCCGCCGGGCTTCCGCGTCCGGTGGTGGGATGAAAATCAGCTTGTCGAAGCGTCCGCTCCGACGCACAGCCGGATCGATCCTGTCCGGTTCATTCGTCGCCGCGATCACCAGGACCTTGCGTTCTGCGCATCCCTCCAGGTTGGCAAGGAACTCGTTCACTTCCTCGGCCTTGTACTGCTGGTGCCCTCCCAGGTCTGAGCGGGCCGGAACGAACGCCTCGAATTCGTCGATGAACACGATTGACGGGGCCTGCTCAATCGCGGTGGAGAACAGAGCCCGGATTCTGCTCACCGTGTCGTGGATGTACGGGCTGGCCACATCGGACGGGCGGCAATACTGGAAGTGCCATCCAAGTTCCGCAGCCAAGCTCCGCGCGATATACGTCTTCCCGCAGCCCGGCGGGCCGTAAAAGAGGATTCCGTTTGGGAGAGATACGCGGTACCGGCGGTAGATTTCCGGGGCGCGGAAAGGCCCGATCACGTCGTGCAAGAGCTGCTCTTTAAGGTCCGTCATTCCCACGACCTGAGACAACCCGCGACCTACACCGGTTTCGTGTCCGCCGCCCTTGGGTTTCTCGGTGGCGGAGATTTGGGTTGCAGTTTCTAGCTGAGCCGTGCGAGGAATCCTCTCATCGCGATTTCTAACCGCTTCTCCGAGGTCAGGAAACCACCCCTGCTTCAGTGCATCGCCCAGCAAACCGGACTTTTCAAGCCTACTCCTGAGTTCTTCAACAGTTTGTTCATTTGACCCGCACATTCCCACTGTTTCGTCCCAGATTTCATATGCCTGCGATTCACGCTGCCAGTTCAACCGGCCTTCGTAATGCTTCGCGAGGTCCTCCCAAGTTGCTGGTCGAATGAAGCGAGCGGTGCCTTGGGGAATAAATGAATTCGCTGGTCCGCTGGGCTGCATCCATGTCCCCCACTGCGATTCCATCTGGGCGATCTCCTCGGCGGACACTCGACGCGATCCGCTCCAGTGGCCGGAGGTGTTGAATTTAGCCCAGTTCGACTTCATCTGAGCGTAAGTGGTGTCCCGATACACGAACTGGTGGATCGAGCCCCGATCATCCACAGCTATGAGCACCCAATCAGTTGCAATGGAGTTGGCGCATTGCTTGTCGAGGGCGTTGCTGCAACTCGCACAGACGCAGTCCGCGAGGACGAGTTCCCTACGCTCGCCGCACTTGTTGCAAGGCCCTTCGCGCATAATCAGAACTTCTTGTAGAGTTCAACGCATAGAGCCAAACCGTTCCATTTTTCATCGACTCCCCCGTCGTAAGTGCGGCAGAGCTGCCCCGTCTTCGTATCGAGTGCGAACGCGCCAGACCAAGGGACTCCGGTGACGTTCTCAGGTTGCCGGGGCATCGGTATGAAGCGCTGATAGCCCGCCGGGTCGTGTGTCGGTTGGGCCGTGGCAGGACGCGGTGACTGGGCGGGCGCGGGCGTAGCGACTGCTTGCATGAGCACCGCCACGACAATCAGCGTCATAATTCCTACAAGCAGATTCATCGGCTTCATTTCCGCTTTCTCCTTACGCGGCTTCGCCCCAAGATTGAAATCCCAAGACCGCAACAGGGTCGAAATGAGGCGTATAAGCCGTTGGCTTATGAGCCTCAAAATACCACTATAAAGTCTTCAGATGCAACGGCGCGGACGCCAAATTCAGCCGACGGACGTGAAGAGGAAGGCCATTGGCTCCGTTGTAGCTGAATTCCGCCGACAAGCGCGTTTCTCACAGGAGCGCTTGAGCGCGGAGTGCGGTTTTGAGCGGACCTACCTGAGCAGAGTGGAACGAGGCATCTTGAATCCCACCGCCATCCGCATTTGGACAATCGCCGATGCCCTAAACACGCCCTTCCATGTGATCGTGAGCCGAATGGAACAATGGGTCCGAGATCAGGCCAAGCTCCGGTGAAAATCAACCGCCCGTGACTTGAGCGGTCCGAAACGGCTAGGTTCTTTTGTTCTCCCAAGGGATAGAAGCCCTTGATCGACCTCGAAGTTCACGCGGCGGAAAGCCGACATGGTTGATGAGAATCAACTGTACACTTCGCTTATCATCGGCTTTCTGGGCATCGCCTTTGGTCTCGCTGATTTTCCCTCGACGCGCGGTCCAGATCGGCCTTGAGCGACCTCTCTTCGCCCTGTCGAGCGTCTCGGTCTGCACCCGGAAGACGAGTTTCGGGAGCGTTTTCGCGAACGTGAAGTGCCACTCCTTGACACTGTGTTCTGATGCTGTGTTCCTTGGCGTTCTTGCGTCTAATGCTACAATATGTGGCGATTTCGTCGATGCACAGGAGAATCCTCCATGTCGTGCCAACATCTCTTGGAAAGCAGAGTATGATCATCAACACCTCTCCTCGGTTCTTCAAGGCGAGACGCCCCCACAGGGATACTCCGCCCCCGATCCTGTACAAGTACTACTCGCCTGAGAGGTTGAGCATTTTCGAGGAGCCATCGGTCAGGTTCAGCAGCCCCGACGCGTTCAATGACGCCTTTGACAGCTACGCTCCTGACGTGCGCATAGATGGAGAGCCCATACGCACGGCTCGGCAAAACCTCGGGATAGTCTGCCTCACAGAGGAACCGAACGACCACGTGATGTGGGTGCATTACGGTGCGCAGCATACCGGCTTTGTGATCGGGTTCGACACCAGCGACGAGGTATTCAAATCCGAAGGGGCTACGCTCGATTACGTACGGTACGAACCTACTCCAAAGCCTATGCCCACGGGAATCAGACACTGCTTTTACAAGGGCGAGGAATGGGATCATGAAAGCGAATGGCGCTGCGTACGGGTCTTTCCTGAGGGCCAGTTGCGTGACGTGCCGGTGAAGAAGACGGCGATCCGGGAATTGATCATCGGGAGGCATATGAAGGCGTATCACATTGTGCAGATCCTCCGTCACGTGGAATCGTCGGAAAGCGGATTCAAGCTTGACCTGAACTTCGCGCAGTTGGACAGCATCTCGCGATCCGTTCAGGTCACACCGTTCCCATTAACGATCTGTACGTCGTGCCATGGCTACGGCCTTCGCTACAGATGAAAGTTGAGCATCGCCTTCTGCTGTCTAATCTCATCTTGTGACACGTAAAACATTCCAGTGCTATTTGCAATTGTACTTCTCCAAATGTTCCGTTGCAAGACACATTCATGGTACGACAGCTATGCAAGTTACCCTGTGACGCTGGCACAGTTACAACCATCAACTTGTCGAAGTGTACTGCCCGATTCTGATGCGTGCCCTCCGCTGATCTATATATGACCTCGCCTTATCACTTCGTGGCATGATAGTAATATGCCAAACTACAAGCCGAAAGGCACGGAATACATGCGGGAACTAGCCCGGCGCGGCGGACTCAAGAGCGGAGAAACACGGCGAAGGAAGAGGGTCATGAGAATCATCGGCCAGCACTCCCGCGAAAATCGTATTGCCCTGACGACTTCACTCCTGTTTGCGCCGACGATTAACGCTCGGCTCTGTGAACGTCCGAGCCGCTCAGGCGGTTCCCACGCTACGGACTGGCGCTGTCCCAGCTGCCACCGCTTCAACAGCATCAAGTGCCGTGCGTGCGCGAAGTGTAAAGCTGTCTCTCCGGCGAACGGACGCCTAACGCGGGCAGCGTTGCATGAGAGAGAAGTCGAGCATCGCAACGCGGCCACACTTCGCAGGCACGGCCTCTAAAATCAGGCAATGGCTACCAGAGTGTAATGGATTACATCAAGGCCGAAACCTACCCTCCCGCCGCACCACCACGGTATGTATATGTATTATCTCTATCGCTTCGATAGCGTGGCTGGGGCCAATTGTCGCTATTCCAGCGATAGCGAAGACTAAGAGGGTGTTGTCGCTATCCCCTCGATAGCGTCCAGCCCGGAATGGCGCTATTCCAGCGATAGCGTCAGCTTGCGATATTCCAGGAATAGCCCATCTGGGGGATTTGTTTGCAATTCAACGCGACTGCTCATGAGGCTCTCCACGGTATTTTTGGCATAGCGCCATCCGGCGCTATCGAACGCGTAGAGAGAATACAAGGAGATCACTGACGATCTCACCGTCTTGACCTGAGCCTTTGTTCACGCTCTTGCCTTTGCCGTTTGCGGGCTGCCTTCGCAGCTTGGATCGCAGCGCCGAACTGGGGTGCCATTTTGTTCGCCAACTCCATAACGCCCTGCGACAACGGTGTGAGGCGGTACTCTGCCGTGCCCTTGATCGGAGACTCGCCCCGCTGGGGAGATCCAAGTCGTACAAGCCAACCAATGTTCTCTAGTTCGTCAAGCACATCCTTGATCGCGTTCGGCGATTCGATGCCGCTGTACCGCATCATTGCGCGATAGCTGATTCGAATCGTGCAATCCGACCCGCTTTCCTCCCACCTGCCGAGGTTCAGCAAAACCGGGATGAGACGCTGAGCCGTCACGGACAGATCGGCCCATACTCCTGAGAGAACCAATAGACAAATGGGATCTTCGCAAGCTGGCGGCACAATAAGGCAGTCGGGGTTCTTCAAATGGCTGCCCTTTGGAATTGTGGGCACGTCAAAGGAACGGAGATCGGACGCGAAGCACAGGACGGCATCGCGTGCTGAACTGAAATTCCCAATATGCATCATCAAGTCCACTACGCCAAGGGGTCCCGTGTTGCAAGCCTCGCATTTGACCTTGTTTCTGGGCAGGGCCGTCAGGAGTGCTGTGCCGCCATCCTTATGCTTGTCTGAGCACGGGCAAACAATCCTTCCATCATCACTGAATTCCAGCCCGATCTTCCCAGCGGCATCAGTGATCGGAATCCGGTTAATGTATTTGAAGTCAGGCAGTCCCGCTCCATAGGGCTTTGGCATTTATGGTCCTCTAGACGCCTCGCCGATCTAGGCACCACGGCGGGCCGGGACCGTCCCCCGCGCTATGAGTTCCTGTATCGTGTCCTCGCGAACGCGCACGGCGCGGCCAACCTTGACGTGCGCGAGCTTCCGCGTCCAAATCCAAAAGCGGACAGTTGCGGGTTTGAGGCCCAACCGCGATGCTGCTTCCGGTATCGTCAAAAGGCGCATGGTGGTTTCCCGTTCACCGAACCTGCTTCTTGCCTGTACCTCGCTGCCCCTGGCGACCCAGCAGGAACCGCCGTAAGGCGTCTGCCGGGATCAATCGGCGACGGCCAACAGTCACCGATTCCAATTCGCCGCGTTGAATCGCGTATTGAAGGGTTCGCAAGCTGAGGCCGCTTTCCTCTGCTGCCTTGAGCATCGTTACTGTGATTGGCATATTTTCCTTGATCTCCTTGCCAACTGTAGCGTACAATTGCGTGCATAGACATGCAACTGCAAAACCATGTCAACGAGATTCCGGCCGGATATTGGCCGCGTTGCAGCGACGTGACGGTACAGGATGGATTGCTTCAGTGGCGTCTCGACTTGCAGAACTCCTACAATCTGGCCGACAAGTATACGGCTCAACCACACCTTCACTTCCTTCAGAGTCAGGACGATGAGGATTTCCGTAAATTCACCCAGAAATGGGGTCCTTTGTTCGGTTTTGATCCAACCCGACCTGTAGGCGTGACACCAGTGGCCTGGTACCGGTCGTTTCAACGTCGCCTTGCGGCCTTTGTGAAGCTGGCAGATTCGATCAGAAACAAGGACGGTGAACGGGATGCCCTTCTGGAGTTCGTGACGGCGGAACGGGAATTTGAGGAGTTGTTTTCCCTGAAGGACTCCTGGCCCATATTCTGTTTGAGCCGCTACCTTCCAGCCGCTAAGGACCCGGTAGCAGCGCTTCAGAACGTAGAGTTAAGGGATGTCAAATCGGCGGCGGCGGGCATGATTCGGGAGACTCCCATGGTGGTATGCAGCGCCGGTTTCGATGTCAATCTCTCCCGCCGGGTGCCCGATGTGGTCGCCAGATGGAAGATTGACAGGCTACAAGATGCGCTCCGATGGATGGTTTGGCGGGATGCGGCATGTGGGCAGCCCGTGTCCCGCTGTTTGGAGTGCAGCAAGATGTTTCGCCCCGACACCAAGCACAAGACGAAGTACTGCTCATACAAATGCGCGCATAGGGTTGCGGCCAGAGAATCGGCACGGAAGCAACGGAGGAAAGGCAAGCAACACCCTGAGAAGAAAGGACGGTCGATTTAATGTCACTATTCCGATACCCCGGCGGAAAGACTTGGTATTATGAATTCCACTTTGCCGGTCAGAAAGTCCGCGAGTCTGCAAAGACACGCTCCAAAGAGATGGCCAGACGCGCCGAGAACGCAAGGAGGCGCGATCTGGAAGAAAGCTACCACGGGCTGAAGAAGCGCGCCGCTCCGCGTCTGTTTAGTGTAGCGGCGGATGAATGGCTTACTCTAAAGAAGCCCAGTATCGCCGAACGCAGCTATGCAATCGAACAGGCGAACCTCAAGCACCTGCGCCCCACCTTCGGCAAGTCTCTGATAACTGATATCGACGGCAACGATATCAGTCGATACCAGCAACAGCGGCTTGAGGAAAAGGCTTCACCCAAGACGGTGAATCTGGAAATCGGCACACTGCGCGCCATTCTGAGACGCAATCGCCTGTGGGCGGAGATTCAGCCGGACGTGCGCATGCTGGCGACTCGCGAAGATATCGGGCGTGCGGTCTCGCCTGAAGAAGAAAGCAAGCTCTTGGCGGAGTGCGGCCAGAGCAGGTCCCGGTCCCTACTGCCAGCCGTCACGCTCGCTCTGAACACGTGCATGCGGTACTCCGAGATTCGGCTGCTCCAATGGAATGGGGTAGACTTCGACGCACGAACCATCACAGTGGGGAAGAGCAAGACCGATTTCGGCACGGGCCGTGTAATTCCGTTGAATCCACGTGCCGCTGCCGTTCTGGAATTCTGGGCCAGCAACTTCCCGAACCGCAAGCCCACCGATTACGTGTTCCCCGCTGAGCGCTACGGGGGTGCTGGTGACGACTTCACGGCATGCACCTACCAGACGGACCCTACCAAGCCCATAGGCCGGTGGAAGGAAGCTTGGGAAGCAGCCAAGCTCCGCGCCAATGTGCAATGCCGGTTCCACGACTTGCGGCATACCGGCTGTACGCGCATGCTGGAGGCGGGCGAGTCGTTCCCTGTGGTCGCCATGCTCATGGGATGGAGTCCCGCAACCACCGTTCGCATGGCGAAGCGCTACGGCCATATCGGACAGTCCGCCCTCCGCCGAGCTGTTGAAGCAATCTCCACTCCCGCCCCATCTGCCGCCGCTCAAACAGCAGAAAAGCCCACAGGGTCCTTTGACAATCCCTTTGACCTTAATGATCAAGACGGAACGAATGTCCCTAAAGTATAGAAAAGATTGGCTCCTCAGGTAGGACTCGGATCAGAATATAGTATTGACAGCATTGGAAGTTATTGGTTTCATTGCAAAGCATCCAACGTATTTGCGCCAAAATGGCCTCTTTGTACAACACGTTTGTCACATGCAACAGTTTTTGAAGAGCCGAACCTTACTTCAATGCCGCCCGTTCGGACCGCTGGACTCCCCGACCCTGCACTTTCCTGATTTTTGCAGCCGCCGCCCGCATCGCCGCCCCCTACTCGTCCATCGCTTGGAGCCGATTACGGCACGCCGGGCAGATTAACAGATACTCCTCGACTGGCCTGATCCTCAGCCGCGGGTCCTTGGTGGAGGTGAAAGCCAGCCCCATTTTCTGGCGCAGGGTCCCGGATAGGAACCCGCGTACCGAATGCGGCTGCCAGCCGGTGGCTTTTTGGAGTTTCTGGAGGCCCACCAAGGGATTCCTTTCCGACAGGTAAGGACTGCACGGGAAGTGGCCCGGTCGCGATTCGGCGTTCCCGCGTCATGGTAATGATCGGCGGCCCGCCGGTACGCCATACGATGGCCACCCCGTTACGCGCCCAACCGGCCGCTGCCGAGATCCAAGGGAAAACCGGATCGGCGGGTTTGACGAAGCCATCCGCGCAGCATCACCCCCGCCGCGGGCGGGGCTGGCTCCGCGGGGAAAGAGGGGAACTGCCGCTGGGTTCACCGCTTCTCGACCATCACCACAAAGAAGATGCGGCCACGGTCCCAGCCGCCCAGCCAGCACACGCGCCAGCCTTGGATGCGATCGCCGAGCGCGGCGGGCGCGCGCAGCCGCAGGAACTTGGTCTGAACCGGCATAGTCACGGACAGGCAGGGCTCCGTTGGGAGAAAGAGTCAAGTCTGGCGGGACGACGATCCGCCACCGTGATCGAGGGGCGGTTCTCCACCTGTAAACCAGTGGGTCGAAGTTCGTAATCTGCACTTGAGGGGTCAAGTGATCGAAACGAAAACTGCTGGGCCGTTGGTTAACAGCGGGAATCAGAGATCATGATCCGAAATGACCTAGATCTCCCGCCAGGATTTTAGAAGTACGACCCGAGTTGAAGTGTCTCCGGACCCCTATGAATAAAGGCTGAAATGATGGTGCTGGAAAAGTTTTCTGCCACAACAACGCCTTGCATCCGAGTCCCTAGGCCCGACGGAGGAGCCGCCGAACGCGCCGCGATCCGCGCCAGTCCCGCGGCCGAACCTGTTAACCAACGGTCGATTCTCGTGCTTCACTTGCGGAGCCAAACAATCGGCACGGAAACCTGTTAACCGGGTTAACAGCTCCCCGCTAACACATCTCAACTGCGCTACGATTGGCAACTGGTGCGATGATGAAGAGCAACGCGTCCGTGCCGAGAAGCTTGTGGCCATTTTCGAAGCTGAGGCCTCTGCGCGCCTTCAACTTTTGGCAAGTGCAACTGGTGCTGCTGGGCGTAGCGGTGGCCCTCTGGGGAATTCTCTGGCTGTTGCTCGGGAACGCCAACCCGACCCAGGGATTTCTCGCCACCTTCATCATCGGGAACTGCACTTCGCTGTCGGTGTTTCTCGCCACGCCGGTCATCACAAAACAAAAGTCCCCCTGGGACTGGCTCGCGTATCTGGTTGTTCTTCTCCCGGTCGCCGCGGTGGCGAGTTGGATCGCAACGGTGACAATCCGGATCGTCGCTGGCGAGGTCAAGGATCTGTTTCAGCTTGATTGGTCTGCTGTCCGGAGTGGCACGTTCTTCGCGCTTGTCATCGGAGTTGTTCTCTTTGTTTCGGGGAAGGCGAGGACGCGGCTTGAAAAGCGGAATCGTGAGTTGGAAGATCAGGTCACGGTGGGGCAAATCAAGCTGCAGGCCCATGAAGCCGAGCTGAAGGCGGCGCATGAGATTCAGGTGCATCTTCTGCCGCATGAGCTGCCGCAGATGAAGCCATTCCAGATTGCGTGCGCGTGGGAGCCAGCCCGGTCGGTGGGCGGCGACTACTTTGACGTGCTCACGCTGGGGCCGGATCGACTCGGGATCTGCATCGCGGATGTATCGGGCAAGGGGATCACAGCGGCGCTGTTGATGGCGAATCTTCAAGCAGCGGTCCGGGCCTTCGCGCCGGGCAGCACCGGGCCGGGAGCGCTGTGCGGCAAGCTGAACGAAGTGCTGTGCGGCAGCATTGCGCCGGGCAAGTTCGTCACCCTCTTTTATGGAGTGATCGACAGTGAGAGGCTCATTCTGCATTTTGAGAACGCCGGGCACTCTTCGCCGATTGTTCTGCGCGGAGACGAGGCGACGATACTCGCGGAAGGCGGCACGGTGCTGGGGCTGTTCCCGAAATCCGCGTACGTGGAACGGCAGTTCGCGTTGCGCCCGGGCGATTGCTTGCTCCTCACGACGGACGGCGTAACAGAAGCGGCGGACGAACTCGACGAGGAGTTCGGCAACGAACGAGTGATTGCGTCGGCACGTGCGGCGCGGAGTCTAGGCGTGCAGGGCATCCGGACGAGGATTCTGGACGACGTGAAGCGGTTCTGCAACGGCAATTTCCTCGACGACGCGTCGCTCATTGTGGTGACTGTGGATTGAGGCGAACCCATGATCGCCCAGGACTTGAGCCCTCACTGGCCATCGCTTACCCACCCGACACAGCTAAACACAGCGTCATAAGTAATTGCGCATTGGAGGGAAAGGTGTTCTCAAGGAATCATGAGACTCATTCCGGTGTCAGGAACCCACGTTCACAGTTTTTCCGATCCAGTTTGGTTCATCTGTCGCTGCCCGAAGCAGGCAGTCGGCGCAATCGTCAAAGGAAAGCGCAACGAGTGGCGCGACTCGTGCTGACGGACCTGCCGTATAGCGTCCCTTCGCCGGCTTATCTACCAATACGACCGGGCGAACGATGACCCACTCCATGTCTATTTTCTGCGTCATCCGCTCGGCGACCGCCTTGTCAATAATTGCAGCAGTGAACATCCGGCTCGATACGCGGACGACAAAGCGGTTGGGACAGGAGAGCTCGCGTCCATCACTCAAGCCGATACCACTTTGCAATATGAATCGTCGGACGTTTGCATTCGGTGAGAATGCTGGCGACACCGTCCCGTCGCACCCGTCGCTCCAACAACCGCTATCTTCATATTTCTTCCCCGTTGGCACCCATCACGATGATTCGGATCGCGAGCGCCATCCTTCGCTTGTAGTCAGACAGGTTTCCGGCCGCCGACTTCACGCCAGCCGAAGTGTCGAGAAGATGCATCGCCAGTTCCTGCGCGCCGATTCCACGCCGCTCCCATCGAGCGGCCGTGCCGGCCTGCGTCAGGGTATCGGGCAATAACTGAAAGCACATCCGCCTCGAAGCGGGAAACGATGCTTTCCTCCTGAGATCGCGCGACCACCAGCAACTCCGCAATGTTGATCTGGGACGAAACGGCGAGCGAATCTCCGCAAAGAACCTCGAATACGCCCATCAGTGTTTGCTCCACAGTGCCGTTCTGATTGCCGGCAAGACGTCTGATCGAAACCAACTTCTGCTCTGTCATGTATTCCCCACAACGTGCCGGGCGCGCCGGCCTAAGAAGTGCGAAGGATCCGGCGCCTGATTCCTTCAAGAGGTAATCTTCGCGCATACCTCGCGTGACTACTTCGCGCATGGGCCTTACCAGCACGGTCCAGCCCTTGTTGCGTTCGGGAAAGGCGCGCGCGAGCTGGGCATCAACGGTTTCGATGTCGGCGCGCGCCTGTTCGAGCGAGGCGCCGGGCCGGAGCCGGGCAATGACGCCCAGATAACGGCTGGCGCTCGCGACCTGCTCGGGCAGGAAACGGAAAGCTCTCCAGAAATCCACTTCGTCGTTGAAGTAGAACCAGGCCGGGGGCCGGAAACTTGCGGGCATTACGCCTACGATCGTGTGGGGCGTGCTGTCAAGCGACAGCTTCTTGCCGACGATATGAAGGTCGCTACCGAAGCGCCGCTGCCACAGCCGATGGCTGATGATGACCGCAGGCGGAGCGGTTTCCTGGTAATCATCCTCCAGAAACCAGCGTCCGAGTGCCGGCTGGATGCCGAGGGTCGGGAGCACTCCCTGGGTGACGCGCTGGCCCATGAGCGGTTGGGCACCATCGCCGCCGGTCAGATTGGCTGGCCAGAAGAACTGGTCGGCGCCAATAGATTCGAAAACGCGGTTCTGGTCGCGGAAGCCAAGGAGGTTGCCAACGCAAAACGCCAAATCCGTCCTTTTCCTTGGGGGCAACTTCGGAGATGATGACGAGGCGCGCAGAATCGCGGTATGGCAACTGCTCCAATTGCAACTTCTCAAAAACGCTAAAGATGGCGGTATTCGCGCCAATGCCCAAGCAGAGCGAGAGGCGCTAGCTCCGCGCCAATGATTGGGCGGGCCTCGCACACAACTATGGGAATCTCGCCTCCGGCGTGTTCCTCCGCGTGATCGCGCGAACGGCCCGCCGCGCCGCGCCGACGTCAAACGCGCTCGCGGCGCCGGCAAGCGCCCGCGCCTGGCACGCACCGAACCGAAACCGTGACTGCCGACCGCGGCGGTCGACTCCGGCGCGTTCCGTCGCGGGCCGCACATCGGACGACGCGGCCAGCGCGGCCCTCGCCCTCCGTCGCCTCCGCCGCGCGATCACGCGATGGGACGCCGCGCCTGGCGACGTCAAACGCGCTCTCGCCGCCGGGAAGCGCTCGCGACTGGGGCGTGCCGAGCGGAAACCGCGACGACCGAGTCGCGGGTCTCGGATGCGCAGCCGGCGCGGCGGTCGGTTCCGTCGCCTTCCCGGCTCGCGTCCGCCCGATTGGAACGTGCCTCCCGAGGGTAATCTCAACCGTGCGATCATTTCGAAGACGACTTAGGACCGTCGTTGGATGTCCGCGAGCGCCGGCCGGAGGCTTCCCCCGCCGCTTGGCAGATGCGGCTCACCTGCTCATCGATATCCTGTAATTCCAAATCAAGGAGTTCACCCCAAACGATCCCATCCTCGATCGTCTTCCCGAAACCTGAGTCGCCTCGATATGTCCGCTCGGCATCCAGGTGTTCCAAACGGGCGTTCGCTTCAGCCAGCCGCTGCCAAATCGTGCTCGCATTGCATTTCGCGGATTTCGCAATGCCGGTTCCAGGCAGCAGACCCGATACGGGAGAAGGCTGATCGGTTGATGTCCGCGTACGCGGCGAGGTGCCGCCGAAGATGGAACCAGGCGACGGGCACCGTAAACACGATCCCCATGACGATGGCCGCGACCAGGCCGGCCAGTGCTAATCGAGTGTCGAAAACAATGTGATTGCCCAAAGGCAAACGATCAGCGCCCAAGCCGCGCAGCAACTGGATTCCGCCGGCGCCGACGGCGAGTCCGAGTAATCCGCCGGCAAAGGTGAGCAAGGTGCTCTCTACGAGCAATTCACTCAGGAGGTATCTCCAACCTGCGCCAAGCGCCTGGCGTACGGCTAATTCCTTACCTCGGCCGCTCGCACGGATAAGAAGCAGGTTGACGACATTGACTGCGCCAATCAATAGAAGAACGAGTACGCCTCCCTCCAGCAGCAACAGCACGGGACGCACGGCTGCTACGTGGTCCGCGCGCAATGGCACCACCAAGGAACGAAAGCCCGCATCGGCAATCATCTTGGCCTGCGGGTCGTCAACTTCCAGTGCCTCATTCTGCGCGTCGATCTCCGACTGGGCTTGTGCGAGCGTGGCGTCCGGTTGGAGACGCGCAATCATTTGGATCACATTTCCGCCGGAATGCCGCCGCGATGGCGCGCGATCTTCTGCGCGCGATGCAAGGGGCAGGAACACCCGGGCATCGGAAGAGAGAAAGCGGAAGCTCGGAGGCAAGATGCCAATCACGGTTCGCGGAACGCTGTTTACGCGAATCTGCTTTCCAATCACCTTGGGATCGGCGTTGTATCGTTGCCGCCAAAACGCATCGGAAAGAACGGCAACGTGGTCGGTTTCGGAAGTGGTTTCCTCGTCCGTGAAAGTGCGTCCGATCGCGGGGCTGAGGCCAAGAGTAGAGAAAAAATCCGGTGAAACGCGCATGGTCTGGATGCGTTCCGTCGACCCGGGCTCACCGACAATCTCCATTCCATAGGCGTAGATCGAAAGCGAAGCGAAGGCGGGAATACGACCGCGGCGTTCGTAATAGTTCGTCAGTGAAGACCCGTCGCGGTCGACGCCGGCTTTCGGATAAGTGTTGAATATCATCATGAGCCGGTCGGGCTTGGGGAAGGGCAATTGACGGAGCAGCACCGAATCGATCACTGCGAAGATTGTCAGATTCGCACCGAAACAAACCGCGAGCGTCAGAAGTGCGGTAGCTGTAAATGCCGGGGCCTTTTGCAACAATCGAGCGGCGTAACTCACCTGTCTGCGAAACTCGTCAAAGAAGTGCACGCCAAAGGCTTCCCGGCAATCCGCTTTGATGTTAATAGGGTTACCGAGCTCCGTCCGTATCATGCGGCCCGCTTTTTCCCGTGATATGCCGGAGCGTACGAGGTCGTCCGTGTATTGCTCGATGTGGAAGCGGAGCTCCTCGGACATTCCGTTTTCGAAATCACGCCGCCGAGTGAGCACACGAAACAGTGAACGAAGGCGTTGCATCATCTCACACCTCCTCCGGCGTTGCGCTTAAGGCCGCGGCGATGGCAGACGCTAACCGGTTCCAGCCGGCCGTTTCCTCACGCAAGCGGCGGCGTCCCGCGGCAGTCAAGGTGTAGTATTTTGCCCGGCGGTTGTTCTCGCTCTGTCCCCAATCTGCGGCGATGAGGCCCTGGTGCTCCAGCCGGTAGAGCGCCGGATACAAAGACCCTTGCGGAATCTCAAGCGCATCGCCGGAGATCTGGCGGATGCGGAGCAACACCCCATATCCATGCAGCGACTTTAAGGAAACCGCCTTGAGGATCAGCATGTCGAGGGTACCCGGGAGTAGGTCTGCAGTTTTGCCCACAAGATTCGGCTCCTAGTCTGCCTAGGAGGAGTATACTCGCTTCTCTCCTAGTTTGACAAGGGGGGAGAGTTTCGCAGTGGATCCTGGATTTCGGGATTAATCGCCGCTGACGACGTAGCGTTTACCGGTCGTCTGCGCCACCTGAGCTTCCAGCCGCCGTTCGAACGTATCAAAGACCCACAGATTCCTCCGACGAGGCTCTTTTGGAACGCCTCATCTGCCGTCAACTCCGCCATGATTTGGGAGAACGCGACATCGAAATCCGGCTCCAGGTCCGGCCTGTAGATTCGCAGGGCAGCCGTTAAACGCGATCTTCCATCAACTGAAAAGTTGTAAGGTATTCTTCGTGTTCCATCAACTCCCTCTCGGTTGGGAGCAACTTGCGGCATAGATCAGAGTATGTGACAATTCCTTCGAGCCTTTGCTCGCTGTCCACGATCAGAACGTCATTCAGATTGTAGCGGACCATAAGCTGCAGAATCTCGCGTAGCGGCCTCTTGGGGCCTACCGTGACAACCTTTGGACCCATCAGTTCAATGACTTTCATAAGGAGCTTCCATTTCCGCGCCATGTCGTCGCTTAATTACTTCCCACTGGCGTGCGAGTGAGAAGGAGACGCTTGCCAAATTCAACCAGCACCAGATAAACCAACGTCGCTGTCGCGAGATAGGTGAAGTACATTCCCGGCAGCGGCGCGAAGCCGAGAGGACCGGCCAGCGGACTGAACGGCAGGAGACTGCCGGCCGCCACAATCAA